>Ga0318543_10000226_pt1 | contig 12440 bp, 12 predicted proteins | sample GRESIP168b4f24_FD_203487 | JGI IMG/M metagenome (GOLD analysis project Ga0318543, IMG submission 203487) | Tropical soil microbial communities from Luquillo Experimental Forest, Puerto Rico - GRE.SIPMG.168b4f24 | ecosystem: Environmental > Terrestrial > Soil > Tropical forest > Bulk soil... | reverse complement strand
CCGACGTGTGGTCCCTGATGCGGGAGATCACGCTGCCGACCGATCTTGCGCTTCCCCAGGTGCATGGGAAGGTGCCGTGGATCGTGCGGTCGATCTGGGAGGAGCACGTCGGCTGGTTTCGGTATGGGTCGACCACGGAACTCTACGACGTGCCGCCGTCGGCGGTATGGTCCGACATCGTCGATCTGGCCGGCGGCACAGCCGCTCTCACCGAGCGGGCCCGAATTCACGCTGACCAAGGACACGCGCTGCAGGCGCTTCATCTGACCGACATCGTCCTCGCGCACTCACCCGGCGAGCGCGAAGCGTCACGGGTGAAACGTGTTGCGCTGGAACAGCTTCTTGCCGCCAGCGGCCGGGAGAACTTCAGCGAAGTCCAATGGCTGGAACAGGAAATCAAGAAAACCACCGACGATGCGGAGAGCCAATGAAGCCCGACGACCTCTACCACACCGGCATCGTCGTCGACGACTTCGATGGAACACTGGATTGGTTCACCAAAGTCGCCGGCTACCGGTGGACCGACGTGGTCGAGGTCGACCAAGTCGCCCAGACGCCGGAGGGCGAGATCACCATTCCCATGCGAATCGTGTACTCGGGGACAGACCCACGCGTGGAGCTGATCCAGACAGTTCCTGGAACCGTCTGGGTCCCTGCGGATTCGGGCGTGCACCACCTTGGCTACTGGTCGGATGACGTGGAGTCAGATCTGGCGGCACTCGAGGCCACCGGCATGCGGTACGAGGTCAAGGCATCCAACCCGGACGGGTCAGGGACACTTCTTTGGGCGTACTGCAAAGGTCCGGCTGGGCCGCGTATCGAGCTTGTCAGCCGCGCCATGGAACCGTTCATCGCATATTGGTTCGCCACCGCCGACGCTGCCCCGTAAAGGCGGACATGGCACTCCATATAACACGCGATAGCGCATTCGCGGATCGTGTGGTACCCACCTCCTGGTACTGATGTGGCCAATGTGGCTACTGCCCGCGTCTCGACCACCCCGCCCCCCGACCTCCCAACCTCTTGGTTGACAATCGACGCAAGACCCAAGCGTCAAAGGAGACAAAACCATGGCTGAAGCCGTCATCGTCGAGGCAGTGCGCTCACCGCTCGGGAAGCGCAACGGCGGGCTGTCGGGGGTGCACTCGGCTGACCTGTCCGCGCAGGTCCTCAACGGGCTGGTCGACAAGGCCGGAATCGACCCCGGGATCATCGACGACGTCATCTGGGGCTGCGTCACTCAGGCCGGCGAACAAGCCATCGACATCGCCCGTACCGCGGTGCTGGCGGCCGGTTGGCCCGAGACCGTCCCGGGCGTGACTGTCGACCGCCAGTGCGGGTCGAGCCAGCAGTCCATCCATTTCGCCGCGGCCGGCGTGGTGGCCGGACACTACGACGTCGTCGTCGCCGGCGGTGTCGAGTCCATGTCGCGCACCCCGATGGGCGCGTCGCTGGCCAATGGCGGACGTCCGTATCCGCAGGCCTTCATCGACCGCTACGAAGGCCAGATCCCCAACCAGGGCCTGGGCGCCGAGATGATCGCCGAGCAGTGGGGCCTCGACCGCACCGCGCTCGACGAGTTCTCCCTGGGATCGCACGAAAAGGCTGCAGCCGCACAGGATTCCGGCGCCTTTGACGACCAGATCGTGGGCATCAAGGATCAGGACGGCAACGTCGTTCTCAAGGACGAGGGCATCCGGCGCGGTACCCCGATGGAGAAGATGGCTTCGCTGAAGCCGGCGTTCAAGGAAGACGGTGTGATCCACGCCGGCAACTCCTCGCAGATCACCGATGGTTCGGCCGCGCTGCTGGTCATGTCGGCCGAAAAGGCGAAGTCGCTGGGGCTCAAGCCGATCGCCAAGGTGCACACCGCGACACTGGCCGGAGCCAACCCGGTGATCATGCTGACCGCGCCCATCCCGGCGACCCAGAAGGTGCTGCAGAAATCCGGGCTGAGCATTGGCGACATCGGGGCATATGAGGTCAACGAGGCATTCGCGCCGGTCCCGCTCGCCTGGCTGAAGGACATCGGCGCCGACGAGAAGAAGCTGAACCCCAACGGCGGTGCGATCGCGCTCGGCCACCCGCTTGGCGGTTCGGGCGCGCGGTTGATGACGACGCTGCTTTACCACATGCGCGACAAGGGAATTCGCTACGGCCTGCAGACGATGTGCGAGGGTGGGGGCCAGGCCAACGCGACCATCGTAGAGCTCCTATGACGGATGCCGCCCAGCCGGCGGTGCTGGTCGACCGTTCCGGGAACGTCATGGTCATTACGATCAACCGGCCGGAGGCGCGCAACGCTGTGAACAGCGCTGTGAGCATCGGCGTCGGGGACGCGTTGGAGCAGGCGCAACACGACCCTGAGGTGCGGGCCGTGGTAATCACCGGCGCGGGCGACAAGTCGTTTTGCGCCGGGGCCGACCTCAAGGCGATCGCTCGCCGGGAGAACCTGTACCACCCCGACCACTCCGAGTGGGGCTTCGCCGGTTACGTGCACCACTTCATCGACAAGCCCACCATCGCCGCGGTCAATGGCACCGCGTTCGGAGGTGGCACGGAGTTAGCGCTGGCCAGCGATCTGGTGGTGGCCGACGAGCGCGCCAAATTCGGGCTACCGGAGGTCAAGCGCGGGCTGATCGCCGCCGCCGGCGGTGTGTTCCGGATCGTGCACCAGCTGCCCCGCAAGGTTGGGATGGAACTGCTGTTGACCGGTGAGCCGATCAACGCGTCCGAGGCCTTTGAATGGGGCCTGATCAACCAGGTGGTCAAGGAGGGTTCGGTCTTGGTCGCGGCCCTGGCGCTGGCGGCCCGGATCACGGTCAACGCGCCGCTGTCCGTGCAGGCGAGCAAACGCATCGCCTACGGGGTCGACGACGGTGTCATCACCGCCGACGAGCCGGGCTGGGACCGTACGCTGCGCGAGATGCGTTCCCTGATCAGGTCCGAAGACGCCAGGGAAGGGCCGCTGGCGTTCGCCGAGAAGCGGGAGCCGGTCTGGAAGGCGCGTTAGAGAGCGCGAGCAGACGCAAAATCGCCCAAAACCGTGTGGTTTTGGGCGATTTTGCGTCTGCTCGCGCTTAGATCAGTGCGCCAGGACGTTCACCGCGCGCTCGAACACGGCGGGCAGCAGCTCGCACGCCGGCACGATGGTGCGGCGGGCCACGCGTGGTGCGCTGGCCAGTACTAGCCCGCGGGTGAGCAGCCGATAGTCACGCGTTACCCGGTGCCACGCCGTCTCGTATGACGAGGGTGCGTCGTTGACGATGGCGTCGACCGCCGCGGCCGCTTGCTTGACCGCGAGGCTGATGCCTTCGCCGGTCAGAGCGTCCTCGTAGCCCGCCGCGTCGCCGACCAGCAGCACCCGTCCCGCGACCCGGCGGGAGACCACTTGCCGCAGCGGGCCGCATCCGCGGGCGTGCCCGCGATTGGCGCCCGCCAAATGCTGGGCCAGCCACGGAAACCAGGCCAGGTCGGGTCGCCCGCCCGACAGGATCGCCACGCCGACCAGGTCCGGTTCCACCGGCGTCACGTACGCCTCGCCCCAGCGGGACCAGTGCACCTCGACGAACTCCGACCACACCGGGACCTTGAAGTGCCACCGCACGCCGTGGCGCCGCGGTGTTCCGGCCGTGGCCTTGATTCCGACGGCGCGCCGCACCGCCGAATGCAGTCCGTCGGCCGCCACCATCCACCTCGCGCGCACACCGGCGGCCGTCACCCCATGGGCGTCCTGCTCGACGCTGGTCACCCGCGCCCGGATCCACTCGGTGTCTTGCTCTTTGGCCCGTGCGGCCAGCGCCGCGTGCAACGTAGTGCGCCGCACGCCCCTGCCCGGCCCGCTGCGAAACCGCGCCTCGGCGCGACGATGTTCGCTCACGTAGGCGATCCCGTGAAAGGGCATGCCTGCCGGGTCCACGCCGAGGGAGGTCAGCTCGGCCAGTCCGCCGGGCATCAGCCCCTCACCGCACGCCTTGTCGATGGGGTTTTCCCGTGGCTCGGCCACGATCACCGAAAGTCCTTGCCTGCGAGCGTGTAACGCCGTGGCCAGGCCCCCTGGGCCGCCGCCCACGACCAGCAGGTCCGAGTCGTAGTCCGTCATGCGTAGCCCAACGCCGAATTCTCCACCCGCAGACGCACCCTCAGCAACATCGCGTTGGCCAGCGTGAATGCGACCGCGGTCAGCCACGCGGTGTGCACCAACGGCAGCGCGATCCCTTCGGCCACCACGGCAACATAGTTCGGGTGGTGCAGCCACCGGTAGGGGCCCCGCCGCACCAACGGCGCCTCCGGCAACACGATCACCCGGGTGTTCCACCGTCGGCCCAGCGTCGTGATGCACCACCAGCGCAGGCCCTGGCTCAGCAGCACCACGGCCAGCATCGGCCAGCCCAGCCAGGCGATGAACGGTCGGTGCAGTGCCCACGGTTCGACAATGCAGCCGACCAGCAGCGCGGTGTGGATTGCGACCATTACCGGGTAATGCTCGCGACCAAACTCCTTGGCGCCCTGGGCAAAAGACCATTCCGCGTTGCGTTTGGACACGATCAGCTCGGCCAGCCGTTCGACGGCTACCGCGAGGACCAGAATGTAATACATAGCTCTATCGGGCCCTACCAGCTCAGCAGGACGAGTTCGGCGGAGAAGCCCGGTCCCATCGCGACCATCAGCCCGATCGAACCCGGCGACGGTGGGTCGGCCATGGTGGCGTGAAGTATATCAAGTACCGACACCGACGAGAGGTTTCCGTTGTCGCGCAACGAGTTTCTGGTGAGTTCGAGGGCATCCGGCGGTAGGTCCAACGCGTTCTCGACCGCGTCGATCACCTTCGGGCCGGCGGCGTGCAACAGCCACGTTGAGACGTCAGTCGTGCTCAGCCCATGGTCGGCAAGGAATTTGCGGATGTCGTCGCCCAGGTATTTTTCGACGATGGTCGAGATCTCGGCGGACAGGACGATCTGAAACCCGTTACTGCCGATGTTCCAGCCCAGCAGGTCTTCGGTGTCCGGGTAGTTCCGGCTACGGGTGGCCAGCACCTTCGGCCCAACCGGTGCCCGGTCGGCTCCGGTCACGACGACGACGGCGGCGCCGTCACCAAACAGGCTGGACGCGACGAGATTCGCGATCGAAATGTCCTCGCGCTGAACGGTCAACGAGCAGAGTTCAACGGCCAGCAGCACCGCCACGTGATCGGGGAACGCCAGCAGGTAGTCATGCACCCGCGCCAGGCCGGCGGCGCCGGCAACGCATCCCAGGCCGAACAGCGGGACGCGTTTGACGTCTTGGCGCAACCCGACCCGTGCTGCGAGCTGGGCCTCTAGGCTCGGCACGGCCAGTCCGGTAACCGTCGTCGAAAAGACGACGTCGACCTCCGACGGCTTGACCTTGGCCTCGTCCAGCGCTGAGAGCAGCGCCTGCTCGGCAAGCTCGAGGGCAACCTCGACGAACTTCTCGTTTGCATCGGTGAAACCGGTTAAGTGCTGGTATTGCGTCAGTGGCAGCGCGGTGTGGCGGGTTGCGACCCCACTGCTAAGTGCAAACCGCCGAAACTCCGGACTGGCGAAGTCGGTCAACGCCCCGATGACCTCTTCCTGGCTGTACAGGTTTGGCGGGAACTTAACGGCAACGCCCGCGACGGACGGATTCTGTGTCAATGTCTTGGTGCCCACGCGAACGGCACCGCCCCCGATGATTTCCTCCATGCACGGGTCACGTCGCCGCCGCCCCGTGGGTTCAATGTGGTGCCCGCCACACTAGGGTCGGGGGTATGCGAATTGTGGTCACCGGCGCCACTGGATATGTGGGATCGCGGCTGGTCACCGCGCTCCTGGCGAACCAGCACGAGGTCGTGGCCGCCAGCCGAAACCCCGAGCGTCTCAAGCGTTTAGGTTGGTTCGACGACGTCGCACCGCGCACGCTCGACGCGTCCGATCCCGTGTCGCTGCGGGCGGCTTTTGCTAGCGCGGGCCCGGTTGACGTGGTGTATTACCTGGTGCACGGGATCGGTCAGCCCGGTTTCCGTGACGCCGACAAGGCCGCGGCCACGCACCTCGCGGTCGCGGCGAGGGACGGCGGCGTGCGACGCATCGTCTACCTGGGCGGCTTCGTGCCCGCCGACGAGGCTCTGTCCGAGCACCTGACCAGCCGGGCCGAAGTGGCCGAGGCCCTGACGGTCGAGGGCCCGGAACTGGTATGGCTGGGCGCGGCGATGATCATCGGCGCCGGCTCGACGTCGTTCGAGATGATGCGCTACGTCGGAGACCGGTTCCCGCTCATGCCGGTACCGAGCTGGATGGACAACCCGATCGACCCGATCTCCATTCGCGACGTGCTGCGCTATCTCGTCGCCGCGGCGGACCCCGGCATGGTGCGCGCGGGCGCCTACGACATTTCCGGCCCCGCCACCACCTCCTACCGGGAGCTGCTCAAGACGTACGCGCGCCTCTCCGGCAGGTGGCACGCCGCCTTACCGGTCGGGCGAGTGGACACCGCTCTGGCATCGCTGATCACGGGTGTCGCACTGCCGGTGCCGCAGGGACTGGCCGAGGACCTGGTCGAGTCGCTGGACCATCCGATGGTGGCGTCCGTCAGCGGCGTGCGCGATCGGGTGCCCGACCCGCCCGGCGGGCTGCTTTGCGTCGACGACGCCATCGCCCTGGCGCTGGCGGGCGGGTCGAACCGCCGGCCCAAGCCCGTCAACGCGTTAACCGATCCCCATCAGTCCCCCGCAAGCGGGTGGTGCCCCCAGGCCGACAGCGATCCCGCATGGGCCGGCGGTGACGCCCTGCACATCCGGCGGCTCGCTCGAGCTATTACGCCGCCCATCGCGCGACCCACGCTGAGGCTGGTCAACGTCGTGCCGGGCCCGCTCGCCGGAATGCTGCGCACCGGCCTGGACATCCTGTTCACTTTGACCCCGAAGGCACGTGCGGCATGAGCCAGTTGACTACTCCGTACCGCACGAGCGTGTTCTCCGAGTTGCGCCGCGCGATCACCAATGTCGCTGTGCCCCATAATGAACCGCCCGGCGTCGTGCGGCGCCGACGCATCGTCGTCGCGATCACGCTGGTGATCGGCGCTGCGGTGCTTGGGTTTTCGTTGCGGCGCCATCCGGGCGAGTCGAGCTTCTACTGGCTGACCCTGCTGCTGGCGGCGGTGTGGATCGCCGGCGGGTTCATCTCGGGCCCACTGCATCTGGGAGGAATCTGCTGGCGCGGCCGCAACCAACGGCCGGTCATCACGGGGACGACCATCGGCCTGCTGCTTGGCGGTGTCTTCGTGGTGGGCGGGCTGATCGCCAGGGAGATACCGGCCGTCTCGGCCTTGATCACCCGGGTGCTGCTGTTCGCCCATCACGGGTGGCTTCCGCTGATCGTGGCCATCACCCTCATCAACGGCTTCGCCGAGGAGATCTTCTTCCGCGGCGCGCTCTACACCGCGCTGGGCCGCTACCACCCGGTGTTGATTTCGACCGTCTTGTACGTGTGCGCGACGCTGGCCAGCGGCAACCCGATGCTGGGATTCGCCGCGACAATCCTCGGGACGGTGTGTGCGTTGGAGCGCCGGGCCAGCGGCGGCGTGCTGGCCCCGCTGCTGACTCACCTCGTGTGGGGTCTGATCATGGTGCTCGCGCTGCCGCCGATGTTCGGCGTCTGACGCTGCGGCGCTCAGCGGTCGGTGAAGTTGGGAGTGCGTCGCTGCTGGAATGCCGTTGCGCCCTCGATTAAGTCGGGTGATCGCAACAAGACCGACTGCCCCTGGAACTCGCGCTCCAAAGCCGAATCCAGCTCGGTCAAGGTGGCCGCGTTGATCGCGCTCTTGGTCTTCGCGTACGCCACCACGGGGCCCGCCAGCAACTTCGAGATCACCTTGTCGACCTCGGCGTCGAAATCCTCGGCGGGATAGACCGCGGTGACCAGGCCCGCGGACAACGCGTCGGAGGCCGACAGCCGCTCGGCCAGTAGCGCCATGCGCATCGCTCCGATCCGGCCGATCGCGGCGGCGACCAACGCCGAAGCGCCGCCGTCGGGCATCAACCCGATCTTGGTGAAGGCGAGCATGAAAAATGCTTTGTCAGAAGCCAATACGAGGTCGCAGGCCAGGGCGATAGAAACACCGACGCCCGCCGCCGGTCCCTGAACGACGGCGACCACCGGGTGCGGCAGCGCGGTGATGGCTCGGATCAGCCGGTTGACCTCCAGGATGATTTCGTCAGGCGGGACTCCGCTGTTGCCGGACATGTCGTCGGCGCTGACGCCCGCTCCGGAGCAGAAGCCGCGACCGGCGCCGCCCAGCCGCACCACCTTGACCTCCGGGTCGTCGGCCGCGCGTTCCATCGTGTCGGCCAGCCCGGTGATCACCGGAAGGGTCAGCGAGTTCAGGCTGTCGGGCCGGTCGATGGTGACTGACAGCACGCCCTCGGACAGCGTGACGGCGAGACCCGCGACGGGGGCCAGTGTGTCGATGACGGATTGCGGCATGGGCTCACCCTAAGTGAGTACCGGGGTGCCCGGCCGCGGAGGGCGACTGCGAAGATGCGAAAAGAGGGCGTCGGAGCTGACGAAAGGTCGGTAGATCGTGGCTGGACCGCTACAAGGACTGCGTGTTGTCGAGTTGGCCGGCATCGGGCCAGGCCCGCATGCCGCGATGATCCTGGGGGATCTGGGAGCCGACGTGGTGCGCATCGACCGCCCGTCGGGTTTTGCCGCCGGTGGCGGCGGAGACACAGTTAAAGATGCCATGAGTCGCAACCGGCGCATCGTTTCGGCCGACCTGAAGTCCGACGAGGGACGCGAACTGGTGCTCAAGCTCGTCGCCAAAGCCGACGTGTTGATCGAGGGCTACCGGCCCGGCGTCACCGAGCGGCTCGGCCTCGGCCCCGAGCAGTGCGCCGCGGTCAACGACCGGTTGGTCTACGCCCGGATGACCGGCTGGGGCCAAACCGGCCCCCGCAGTCAGCAGGCGGGCCACGACATCAACTACATCTCGCTCAACGGGATCCTGCATTCCATCGGCCGCGTGAACGAGCGGCCGGTGCCGCCACTGAACCTGGTCGGTGACTTCGGCGGCGGCTCGATGTTCTTGCTGGTCGGCATCCTGGCCGCCCTGTGGGAGCGCCAGAGTTCCGGCAAGGGTCAGGTCGTCGATGCCGCGATGGTCGACGGGTCCAGCGTGCTGGTCCAGATGATGTGGCAGATGCGGTCCTCCGGTATGTGGACCGACGTGCGCGGCACCAACATGCTCGACGGCGGCGCGCCGTACTACGACACCTACGAGTGCGCGGACGGCCGATACGTCGCCGTCGGCGCCATCGAGCCCCAGTTCTACGCGGCCCTGCTGGCCGGACTGGGCCTGGACGCCGCCACCCTGCCGGGGCAGAACGACGCCGCCCGCTGGCCCGAACTGCGGGCGGTGCTCACCGAGACCTTCGCCGGTCGCGACCGGGATCACTGGGCCAAGGTCTTCGCCGACTCCGACGCCTGCGTGACACCTGTGCTGGCATTCGGCGAGGTGCAGACCGAGCCGCACATCACCGAACGCAACACCTTCTACGAGGTCAACGGCGGCCTGCAGCCGTTGCCGGCTCCGCGGTTCTCCCGCACCGCGGCGGACACGCCCCGCCCGGCGCTGCCGGTGACCGGCATCGAGGCGGTGCTCGAGGACTGGGTATAGTCCCCAACCAACTGGTTGGCTGGACGTTAGGGAAGGACTGGCATGGAGATCAGGGACGCCGTAGCGGTCGTCACCGGGGGCGCCTCGGGCCTGGGCCTGGCCACCACCAAGCGGCTGCTCGACGCCGGGGCGCAGGTGGTTGTGCTCGACCTCAGGGGCGAAGACGTCGTCCGCGAGCTGGGCGATCGCGCCCGCTTCGTCGAGGCCGACGTCACCGACGAGGCCGCCGTCGGCCGCGCGCTCGATGTGGCCGAGTCGCTGGGCCCGCTGCGCATCAACGTCAACTGTGCGGGCATCGGCAACGCCATCAAGACCCTGTCCAAAGACGGCCCGTTCCCGCTGGACGGCTTCAAGAAGGTGATCGGGGTCAACCTGATCGGCACGTTCAACGTGCTGCGACTGGCCGCCGAGCGGATCGCCAAGACCGAACCGGTCGGCGAGGAGCGCGGCGTCATCATCAACACCGCCTCGGTCGCCGCGTTCGAGGGCCAGATCGGCCAGGCCGCCTACTCGGCGTCCAAGGGCGGCGTGGTCGGCATGACGTTGCCGATCGCGCGCGACCTAGCGCGCGAGCTCATCCGCGTGGTGACCATCGCACCGGGGTTGTTCAAGACGCCGCTGCTGGGTTCGCTGCCCGAGGAGGCGCAGAAGTCGCTCGGAAAGCAGGTGCCGCACCCGGCCCGACTGGGTGATCCCGACGAGTACGCGGCGCTCGCCGTGCACATCATCGAAAACCCGATGCTCAACGGCGAAGTCATCCGCTTGGACGGCGCCATCCGTATGGCGCCGCGCTGAGCCGACGTTCGGACGGACAAATGAAAGCCCCCCGCATCGCGGGGGGCTTTCATCGCAAAAGAACTTATCGACGGAACCATCGGGTTATGGCGGGTTCGGCCATAAGTAGCCGCGCGAGCACGCTCATGGCCGGTCAGCTTGCCGTAGGGAGCGGGTGCCAGTCTTCAAGCTGCTCCGAGCACTCACCTTCCACCAGCATGTCGCCGTGGTACAGGGCGTCGAAGTCGGCCTTGATGAGGTCCGCGCTCGAGTCGTCGATCCACATGACCATGAGCGTATGGGCCACGCTTAAGGAATCATTGAGTCACGATTCGGAAAATGATGGCAATTTACCGGTGGGTAGGTTTCCGGCGGGTAATCAACCATCGGACCCCGTGGCGACCGGTTTCGGGCCGGTTCGCATCCCGCTTCGGCGGGATTGAACCGCGTGCCGCGCACATCCGTGGTTAGGTAAGGCTGTTGTTTGACACCTGTAAGTTACCGCGGATAAGTTACCCCGGGGTCGGCGGTGGGCGAGCGCGGCTCGCGCCGGCGATGGAAGGACCCCAACATGCTGCAAGCGATCGCTCGACTGGCCATTGCGGCGCCGAGACGAATAATCGCGGCCGGGGTCTTGGTCTTCGTAGCAGCCGCGGTCTTCGGCATCCCCGTCGCCAAGAGCCTGTCTCCCGGGGGTTTCCAGGATCCGAACTCGGAGTCGGCGCACGCCATCCAGGCGTTGACCGACAAGTTCGGCCAGAGCGGTCAGCAGATGCTGATCATGGTGACAGCACCCGCAGGCGCCGATAGCGAACAGGCCCGCAGGGTGGGCACCGACCTGGTCGGCCAGTTGCAACAGTCGTCGTTGGTGTACAACGTGACCTCGGCATGGACGGCACCGCCGCAAGCCGCTGCCGATCTGGTCAGCACCGACGGCAAGTCCGGGTTGATCGTGATCAACCTCAAGGGCGGCGAAAACTACGCGCAGAACAACGCCCAAACCCTGTCGGACCAGTTCGTCCACGATCGTGACGGCGTCACCGTCCGCGCCGGTGGCCCGGCGATGCAATACGCGCAGATCAACAAACAGAACCAGGACGACCTCGTGGTCATGGAGATGATCGCGCTCCCGCTGAGTTTCCTGGTGCTGGTCTGGGTGTTCGGCGGGCTGCTGGCGGCGGCGCTGCCGATGGCCCTGGGCGCGCTGGCCGTCGTCGGCTCGATGACCGTGTTGCGGCTCATCACGTTTACCACCGAAGTGTCGATCTTCGCGCTCAACCTGAGCACTGCGCTGAGCCTTGCGTTGGCGATCGACTACACGCTGCTGATCGTCAGCCGCTATCGCGACGAGTTGGCCGAGGGCGGTGACCGGGATCAGGCGCTGATCCGGACCATGGCCACCTCCGGCCGTACGGTGTTGTTCTCCGCGGTCACCGTGGCCTTGTCAATGTCGGCCACGGCGCTGTTCCCGATGTACTTCCTGAAGTCGTTCGCGTATGCCGGTGTGGCCACCGTGGCATTCGTCGCGACCGCATCAATCGTGCTAACGCCGGCCGCGATCGTGCTGCTGGGCGACCGGCTCGACGCGCTCGACGTGCGCCGGCTGCTGCGTCATGTGGTGCTGCGCCGCCCGGATCCGCTGCACAGGCCGGTCGAGGAGTGGTTCTGGTATCGGTCGAGCAAGTTCGTGATGCGCCGCTGGGCGCCGATCGGGCTGGCCGTGATGGCGCTGCTTTTGCTGCTCGGGCTTCCTTTCCTCTCGGTGAAGTGGGGTTTCCCGGACGACCGGGTGCTGCCGCGGTCGGCGTCTTCGCACGAGGTTGGCGACCGCTTACGCAGCGGTTTCGCCCATGACTCCGCAACCGCGGTGCCCATCGTCATCCCCGACGCCCGAAACCTGAGCCCGGCGGACATTGACCGGTATGCGGCCGACCTTTCGCGTGTCCCCGACGTTTCGGCGGTGTCAGCCCCCGGTGGGACGTTCGTGAACGGAA
>Ga0318543_10000200_pt1 | contig 12856 bp, 10 predicted proteins | sample GRESIP168b4f24_FD_203487 | JGI IMG/M metagenome (GOLD analysis project Ga0318543, IMG submission 203487) | Tropical soil microbial communities from Luquillo Experimental Forest, Puerto Rico - GRE.SIPMG.168b4f24 | ecosystem: Environmental > Terrestrial > Soil > Tropical forest > Bulk soil... | reverse complement strand
CGCCGGACGCCCCCCAAGCCCGCCATTGGCGCCGCCGCGTTTACCTGGAGCCCCTGCCGCGGCTGCGGCCGGACCGCAGAACCCGGGTGTCCCGATCAACGTTCCCGGCGCGCTGCCACGGCCGGCGCGTCTGAGACCGCAGCGCTGATGACGACGATGCGGCATATGCGACGACCCGCTTGCGGTGTCGCGCTGGCGCTGCTGATGGGGTGTCAGGGGCAAATGCCGGCACCTCCCGGTCTGCTGCCTCTCGAAGAGCCGAGCAATCTGCAGGCGGCGGAGCCCCGGGTAAACGGCGCAATTTCCTCCGACCGAAGCCAGCAACGCGCCTTTGTCTCGACTACCAGCCCAGCCGTCCCCGCGCCCCCGCCCTCATCTTTGAGCGTCAAGACAGAGCAGAACGGAGATATCACTCTCAATTTTGTCGACACCGACATTCGCGAGATCGTTCGCACCGTCCTCGGAACCACATTAAATGTGAACTATACGATCGACCCGAATGTGCACGGCACCGGATCGATCGATACTCCCACACCGCTGCCGCGTTCTGCGTTGCTGCCGACGCTTGAAACCTTGCTCAATGAGAACGGGGCGACGATCATTCAGCGAAACGGGATCTACGCTGTGGTTCCATTGCCGGCCGGCGCGACCCGCAACCTGGTCTCGGGCACAAATGCTCCTGGGGCCGGCACACAGGTCGTGCCGCTGCGCTACGCGTCGGCGAAAGACCTTGCAAAAGTTCTCGAACCTTACGTTGCCGAAGGCGGCAAAATTGCCGCAGATCCGGCACGCAATGCGGTGATCGTCTCTGGCGACCAAGCGGTTCGCCAAACCTTGGTCGGCCTCGTCCGGGCCTTCGACATCGATATTCTCGTCGGCCAGTCCTATGCCCTATTCCCGGTCGGCGACGGCGATCCGGCCAAGCGCGCCAGCGAATTCGAGCGGGTTCTTCAGGCCCAGGGCGAAGGCGCGCTCGCCGGCCTCGTCCGTGTCATTCCGATGGATCGAGTGAACGCCGTTCTCGTGGTCTCCTCCCAGCCTCGCTACATCGACGCGGCAAGGCGATTCTTCCGGCTCACGCGTGAGGTGGAGGATGCGACCGCGCGCAGCTGGCATGTCTATTATGTGCAGAACGGCCAGAGTGCGGATCTCGAACTCCTGCTCCAACGGGCTTTCACCCCGCGCAATGTTTCACCGACTCCGGCCCCGCCGGGTACCACGGCGCCTGGAGCAGCACCGCTAGCAATCGCCCCGGGGGGCGCTCCTGGCGGCGGGCCAATTGGCGGAGGTTTAGGGGGGGCCATCGGTGTTACCGGAGCTGCCGGGGGCCTCGGCGGAGCCGCGGGTGGAATGAGCGCGGCGGCAGGCGGGGCTGCAGGTGCGTTTGGTGCAGGAATTCCGCCGCCTCCGCAGACGGCCGAGGCCCCGCCCCTCGCTACTGAGCCCTTGTCCGCCGAGACGGGCCCCGCCGGCGCCGGTGCGGAGAACCGCATTCGCATTATCGCCAATCGCCGCAACAACGCTCTATTGATCTATGCCACCCCCAGCGAGTACTCTGTGATCGAGGGGATGCTGCGAAAAATCGACATCATCCCGCTGCAGGTGCTGATCGAGGCGACCATCGCCGAGGTCACCCTCAACGATGACCTGCAGTACGGCACTCAATTCTTTCTTAAAACGGGCCACATCGCCCAGACACTTGGTGCCCCAAATCCGCCGTTCCAGCCTTTGGGCGGCCTGACCTTCCCCTCGACGTTTTCGGGTTTCATCCTCAGTCACGCCCCGCGTTATGCGATCGAGGCGCTCGCCGCCGTCACCAAGGTCAAGGTGCTATCCGCGCCTCAGGTCATGGTTCTCGACAACGAGCCAGCCCGTCTTCAGGTCGGTCAACAAGTGCCGGTCCTGACCGGGACGGCCACGAGCACGCTGACCACGGGGGCGCCGGTCGTCAACAGTGTCGACTATCATGCGACCGGGGTCATCATGCAAGTCACGCCCCGCGTCAATTCGGGCGGTCTCGTGACGCTGGACATCGCGCAGGAAGTCAGTGATGTCGCGCCGCAGGCGACGAACTCGGTCGCCGGCTCACCGACCTTTGACGATCAGACGTTTCGCACCCGGGTAGCGATCCAAGACGGGCAGACCGTTGGGATGGCGGGCTTGATCCGCGACAATCTCTCAGAGGGAAACAGTGGACTTCCTTTCCTCAAAGACATCCCGCTTCTCGGCACGCTGCTTTCCTCGCAGAACAACACGCGCGCCCGCAGCGAGCTGCTAGTGCTGATCACGCCGCATGTTGTGCATGACCAACGCGATGCCCGAGCGCTGACTGAGGATCTCCGCAGCCAGCTAGTCAACGCCGGATTGCTCCCGCAACAGCTGCAACGCAGGGGACCACCCGGCTTAGCCAATCCCAACGGCCTGTAGCCATGGTGAGATCGCCGCCATCGCCCGAGGCACGCCACCGGGCCGGCGGTTTCGCGCTGATCGTCGTGTTGTGGACGCTGGTGCTGATTGCCTTCATCGTCGCGCATCTCACCGCTACCGGGCGAACCGAGGTCCAAATCGCGAGCAATCTGGTGGCCAATTCGGTGGCGCAGGCGGCAGCCGACGGCGCGATCTTCGAGGCCATCTTCAACTTGTCTGATCAGCGGCCGGAACAGCGCTGGCCGGTCGACGGCACGGTGCATCAAATCGCGATCGGCAACAGCCGAGTGGTGGTGCGGCTGGAGGACGAGGCATCGTGGATCAATCCGAGCACGGCTCCGCCCGAGCTGACCGAGGCGCTGCTGCGCGTCATCGGCAGCGATCCCGACACCGCGCATCGCCTAGCGGCGGCGATCAGCGAATGGGTCGGTTCGGGGGGCATTGCGCGACCGCAGGACGCGGTGCTGGCGGAGTATCGTGCGGCGGGGCTCGATTATGGCCCGCCGGGGACGCCGATCGAGACCCTCGACGAATTAGGCCGAGTGCTCGGGATGACGCCGGCGCTGCTCGCGACCATCCGTCCGCATCTCACAATGTTCGGGCCACCCCAACCAAACCCCGTCACGACCGATCCGGTGGTCGCCGCAGCTCTCGCTTTGTTGGCGCCGCAAACGGGGCCCGCTCCATCACCGTCGAACCAAGCGATCCCGGATCTGCTGACCGTGCGGATCACCGCCCTCGCTTCCGGTCCGGGCAACGCGCGTATTGTTCGGACCGCTGTCGTCCGCATCGGGACAAGTTTGCCGCAGGGATACACTGTCCTCGCGTGGAGCGACAACCTCGATGCCGGTCAGCCCCAGGGAGCGCTAACGACCTCACTCACTCGTTAGCAATTTCCGCGTTCTCGCCGGTACCGCCAGCCCGACCGGTCGGGCCGAGCGATAAGAGATCATATTCGCGCCCGGGGCGTTGGCTCGGGCTGCGGTAGATGAAGGGGTGTCCCCATGGATCCTCGGGGACCTTTTCGCCCTTGACGTACGGCCCATTCCAGCGAGTCACCCCCGAAGGCCGGGTAATCAGCGCTTGTAGGCCCTGGTCAGTTGTGGGGTAGGTTCCAACGTCAAGCTTGTAGATATCGAGCACGCCGGCGAGGCGTTCGATCGATTGGTGCGCGATCTTTTCTTTGGCGGAGCCGAGTTGCCGTAGCGCCGCGGGCGCGACAAGCCCGATCAGCAGCCCGAGGATGGCGAGCACGACAAGCAGCTCGAGCAACGTAAAGCCGCGCTGCCGTCGCTCGAGTTCACCGCAGGGGTCAGTAGGGAGGGGGAGGAGTAGGATGCTCTTTGTGTTGCGCACGTCGAACGCATCAATAATTGCTTGGCTGCCCCGTCCTAGCGCCCGATTTGGGCATATTCATGATGCCGTCCCGCTCTGGAAAGACCCGCCCCCCGAGCAACCGGACCTACCTAGGGTTCGAGCCCGACAAGGCTGCGGGCGTACGCCCGCGCTTCGAAGGGGCGGAGATCTTCGGAGGTTTCGCCGACCCCGATTGCGTGGATTGGAATGCCGTATTTCTCGGCCAGCGACACCAAAACGCCGCCACGCGCGGTGCCGTCGAGCTTGGTCATGATGATGCCGGTGACGCCGACCATATCTCGGAAGATTTCGGCTTGTGCGTGTGCATTCTGGCCCGTCGTCGCGTCGAGGACGAGCAGCACCGAGTGAGGTGCGCTCGAGTCCACCTTCTTGAGCACGCGCACGATCTTTTGCAACTCGGCCATCAGATTGGCTTTGTTGTGGAGCCGCCCCGCGGTATCGATCAACAGGATGTCGCTGCCCTCGGCGCGGGCCTGCTCCAACGCGTCGTAAGCGAGGCCTGCCGCATCCGACCCCATCGGCCGGGTCACGACCCGGCAGCCGGTGCGCTCCCCCCAGATCTGCAGTTGCTCGATACCGGCGGCGCGGAACGTGTCGCCGGCGGCGAGAACGACGTCATGACCGGCATCGCGATATTGCTTGGCAAGTTTGGCAATCGTGGTGGTTTTGCCGGTCCCGTTGACGCCGACGATGAGAATGACGAACGGCTTTTTTTCTGGATCGGGGCGCAAGGGTTTTATTACCGGCTCGACGAGCTGGATTACCTGCTCGGCAAGAGCCGAACGCACCTCCTCGGGCGTGACCTCTTGGTTGAAACGCCTGCGGCGCAGCTCCTCGGTGACCTCGGCGGCGATGCCGACGCCCATATCGCTCGCGATCAGCAGCTCCTCGAGCTCGCCCAGCGCGGCATCGTCGAGGCGGCGGCGATTGAAAATCGTGTTGATGCCGTCGGTGAGCCGCGCTGAGCTGCGCGCCATCCCCGCCCTCAGGCGGTTCAACCAGCCATGGCGTTCCCCGGTTTCGGAGCCCTCGGGAGCGAGCGTCGGCTCAGATTCCTCTAATGGCCCCTGTTCGGCGGGCCGCAGGCTCTCGGAGGGTTCTGTCGATTCCCGCCGCGATAATCGCCAGCCTGATATTTCCGGTGAGACGGCTGCGCCGTCTGGCTCCGGCATGGATTCCCGTGCTTCGCTTGGAACCAGCGCCGGGCGGCGGTGCTCGGCGTCTGCCGTCGCCGCATCGCCGTCCGGATCAGGTTCCGGAACTGGCTCGGATGTCGGGCGCCTCCACAATCTCATCGAACAGGCACTCCGGTAAGACTGCGCCCGCTGGTGCCGATAATCCGCATGCGCCGGATCGCCCCCTCGGCCGCGGGCGCCTCGAAGCTCACGGCCGCATAGAAGGCGGCGCGGCCCATTCCCGGGCGTTCGATCAGCACGTCGGTCTCGCCGCCGATACGTGCCGCCAGGTCGGCGGCGAGAGCAGCCGCGCCTGCCACTCGCAGTCTCGCCGCTCGCTCCTTGATCACGGCTCCGGGAAGCTGAGGCATCCGGGAAGCGGGTGTCCCGGGCCGCACACTGTACGGAAACACATGCACGAAGGCGAGCCCGCATTCCGCGATCAGGTCGAGGCTGCGGCGGAACATGTCTTCGGTTTCGGTTGGGAAGCCGGCAATCAAATCGGCACCGAGAGCGACATCGGGACGCAACGCGCGGACGCGCCGCGCCACGGCAATTGCCTCCGATCGCGAATGCCGCCGCTTCATGCGCTTGAGGATCAGATCGTCACCGGCCTGCAGTGACAGGTGCAGATGAGGCATCAGCCGCTCCTCCTCGGCTAAGAGCCGCCACAGCTCTGCGTCCAACTCGGCCGGGTCGAGAGAGGATAGGCGCAGACGCTCCAGTTCGGGAACCGCAGCGAGCAGCCGGCGCACCATTTGGCCAAGGCTAGGCTTCCCTGGAAGGTCGCCGCCGTAGGCTGTCAGATCGACGCCGGTAAGTACGATTTCACGATAGCCGGCGGCGATAAGTCGCCGTGCCTGATCGGTGACGGCGCCCATCGGGACCGACCGGCTAGGGCCGCGCGCATAGGGGATGATGCAGAAGGTGCAGCGGTGGTCGCAACCCTGCTGAACCTGCAGAAAAGCGCGGCGCTTGCCGTCGCAGCCGTCGACGAGATGCGCGGCGCTCTCGGCCAAATCCTCGGCCGGAGGCTCACCTTGCCGATAGCTCTGCGGCCGCAGTTTAGCGCGGTTATCGAGAACGCGGTCGACTTCGGGCAGCGCGGAGTAGCGTTCCGGCGAGATGTCGGCGGCGCACCCGGTCACGATGATGTGCGCCTCGGGGTGCCGGCGGCGGGCACGACGGATCGCCTGGCGGGCTTGACGCTCGGCCTCCGCGGTAACGGCGCAGGTATTGACGATAACCGCGCCCGTGAGGCCGGCGGCCGCGGCGGCGTGGCGGATGACTTCAGATTCGAAGCTGTTCAGCCGGCACCCGAAGGTAATGACTTCGTTGTCCCGCATTGCGCTCAGCTCGCGGTAAGGAGGTCGGTGTCGAACGCGCCTTCGAAGCTCAGTTTAGCCGGCCCAGTCATGATCACGTGGCCGTCCTCACGCCAAGCGATGTCGAGCACGCCGCCATCGAGCTCGACGGCAGCGCAGCGATCGGCGAGCCCCCGCCGATGAGCGGCGACGAGCGCGGCGCAAGCGCCGCTGCCGCAGGCTGGAGTGATTCCCGCGCCCCGCTCCCAAACGCGCAGCCGGATGGTCCGGCGGTCGCGAATTGCGGCGACGCCGATATTAGCGCGCTGCGGAAACAACGGATGGCGTTCTAGGTCAGGTCCCAGCCGAGCGAGATCCACCGTCTCGACCTCATCGACAAAAAACGTTGCGTGAGGATTGCCGATATTGGTGCAAACCGGCCCGGCGAGCGGGCCGAGCGCAAGTTCAACGCGGTTGGTGTCCATCGCCTGCGCGAGCGGGATCTCCCGCCAGCTGGTGCGCGCCGGCCCCATATCGACGGCAATATACCCGTCCGACAGCGCCTCGGCTTCGAGCAGTCCCGCCAAGGTCTCGACGCAAATCCGCGGCTCACCCGTCTCGCGATGAGCAAGGGCGGCAACGCAGCGCGTGGCATTACCGCAAGCCTCGGCTTCGCTGCCATCGGCATTATAGATGCGCATGAACAGATAGGCGGAGGGATCGTGCGGCAACCCAATCAGGATCACCTGATCGCAGCCGATGCCGGTGCGCCGATCCGCGAGCGCGCGTATGTCTTTTGCACCGAGAGCCACCGCGCCGCGACGGCAATCGAGCACGACAAAATCATTGCCGAGCCCGTGCATCTTGAGAAACGCGACCTTGCCCATGCCCCGCTTATATGGCGGCCGGGGCGGCTCTGTCCAACGTTGGAAGACCTGGCGCCAAGCGCGTTAGGCGCTTCGCCGCCGGCTACAACACGGTATCGTGTATGGCGGTGCTTGCATGCCGTGCGCCCGGTTTGCCGTGCTTCGCGCTCATCGTCTTGGTGGCGCCTGCGGGCGTGGCGTGGTAGCGGACGGACAAACTTCTCGTCCCATACGCACTGCTCGACAAGCCAGCGGTGGTGTGCCGTCCGGGCCCGCGGGCGAATCCGTATCTGCCGTGCCGTCCCGCGCTGCGATGGGCCGATCGGGAAGACCCGGGTGGCGGCGCTGGCGCCATCGCATCGACGGCAGACCAATCGCGTTCCGTGGCGTCCGCGGTTCTGGCGGACACCGGCAGGTCCTCGTTGGCGAAATGCGTCGGCGTGTCCTCCGACGGGCTGAAGTTTTTGGAACCGTAATCGGGCAAGTCACCAGCAAACGCCGGCGGGCTCGCAAACGCGAGCGCACTCGCGAAAAAGGCGATTGTCAGCTTCGTCATTGAACTGTCCCCCAAACGGCCGTCTCCATAACCCGGGACGGCGGCAGAGCGCCAATTTGGCTGTTAAGCCACAGAATTTAAAAGCATCGCGCGATGCGCGCGCCGGGCCGATCGAGAGAATCGGCGGTGAAGTGGCGCTCTTTACCTCTGTGTCGCTCCAAAGGAACACGAGGCCGGCAAGCCGTGCGATAGGACGCCTTATGCGGTTCGCTGTCTTTTGTTGTTTTGGCCGCGAATTTTCAGCGACTAGTAGACTTCAGAAACGGCCCTGCGGCCGATTAGGTCGTCTCACGAAAACGCATAGATTTAGAAGTCCTCCTGGTGCCGCAAATGCGCCGGCCCCGCCGCGGCACGGTGGTAGCCCGTCGCGTGGAAGTGGTAGCAGACTTTGAGCGGGAAGACCCCGGCAATTCCATGTCTACGGATCGCAGCGATCATCGCCAGGGTGTCGATGCGCTTCTGATCGATCTGTCCGGTGGACAGCCAAGCCGCGAGATGATCGAGCGCGACCGGTGGAGGATCACGAGCGGCCAGCCGCAGAATCGCATCCCAGTTGCGCTCTTTATAGAATAAAGTCTTGCCGATCCTGGTCAAGCGGCCGGCCAGCGAACGATCGACCACGCCGGCGCCGACCGCTTTGTCGAGGGTAGCGCGGATGTTGACCATCGCGTCGGTCACGGCGGGGTAACCGAGCTGTTCGGGGCCGTGCAGAACCGCGACCTCGTCGTCGTCTTCCAGAATGCCGTCGCGGTAAGCCTCGAAGATGCGGCCGATGCCGACCATGCCGAAGGAATGGAGCTCGGCGGCACGCAATGCACCGATGCTGGCGGCGCCATAGACATGGATGCCCTGGGCCATCGCCCACAGGATCTCCTTGTGCCAAACGGTTGGCGTCACCTCGAAATAGCCGTCGATGATGCCGATGATCGCCGGGCGGGCGAGCGCAGCCTTGTAAACTTCGCCCTGCCTTACCGGCGGGCACCATTCCAGCGCCGGATCGCTCGGCCGATAGGCCGGAGGCAGCGAGGGCCCGGCAAAAATGACAGCGTTCATCGGCATTGCGCCGCTCGCATCGCCCGTTCGCCGGGAGTGTAATGCGGGTGCCTGATGTCGCCTTCGAGACCGGGGATCACGATCCTGACGACTGGGATTTCGAATTCCCGGCGGGTCAGGTCGACGGCGACGGCTCGTGTGATCCTTGCCAAGCGTAGGCGTTCCAGCTCCCAGCGCAAATCTTGACCCAGATCATCCGCGGTAAAGCTCGGAGCCTCGCGAAACGAAAGGGGCGCTTTCTCCTCGCGCAGCGCATCGAGCAGCGCATCAACGATATCGGCGGTCGGCGGCTCCTCATATTCCGCCGGCAACAGATCGTCGCGAATGCCCGCGATGTAGGTGAGCCGTGTCTGCGCCGCCTCGGCGAGAGCCCGGCTCAGAGCGATCGTCCGGTCGGGATGGCATCCGGCGCCGTGAAAGCGGCGCAGCCGGCGTGGCTCGCCCTCGGACAGCTCGCGGATATCGCAGATGAACGCGGCAATGCCGGTCTCGGTCGTGACGTTCCACAACCGGACCGCGATGCCGGCCGCGTCGTATTTTGCCAGCAACGCCTGGCAATCCGGGTCGTCGACGGAGGCGATGTCGAGAGCGCGTTGTGCTCGCGCACGAATGCCCGACGCGCCCCATAACGCGACGGCGTCGCGCTCGACCAGTTCGCAGATCGCGGCGCTGATCGCCTCGACCAAATGATTGCCGGAGGCCAGTCCGTTCGAGCCGGCGAGAAAATAGCCGTCGAGCGACCGTGTGTAGTCGGTGTGCGCAGTTTCGGCCGGGACCCAGCAGGGTTCTTGCTGCAGCAGGTCAAACCCCTCCAGCCACGAAATCGGAGCGTCTGCATCGAAGGGCCGACCCGTCGAGCACAACGTCAGCGGGTCGACGACGGCGCGCCCACTTGCGGCAATCTCGCCGTAGCTGGCGCGCCAGCCGGCGCCGACCTCCTCGGCGTGGAAGCCTTCAATGGCTTCCATCAGCGCTGAGGCCATCGCCTGTGTCAGATCCAGCCCCTTGCCCTGCGAAACGGAAACCGAACGAGAATTCGGGCGCACGGCGACGGCAACCGGGATGCCGATGCGGTCGAGGCCGGTGATGTTGCCGAGGCGTGTAATCCCCATCTGCGGCGCAAAGGGACGAAACCGGGCCAGGGTTTCGGAGGGCGCGACCTCACGATGGGTGCCGTGCCGGAACGCCTTCGCTAAGGCCGCCTTTGCAGCGGCTCTGACGTTACAATTGCCGGGGGTCAACCTTTTTTGTCGCTGGCCGGCTTAGTTTCCCGTCCCGCCGGCGCGCGCTTCGGGGCGCCGGGTTGCTGCGCATCGCGCGGCGCGGGCGTCGGCTCGCCAAATATGGACCTTTGTATGTCCCGCAACGAAAATCCCGAGCCGCCGCCGCCGGACATGATCAGGCGGAGATCGCGGTCCAGTTTGACGCCAGCAGGCCCATGATGCTCTAGCAGCCGCAAGAGGCGAGCGCGCTCGGGGGTTGCGGAGAGACCCAACTCGGTTTCCCGGCCGCCTTCGGAGAGGAAGACCCGACCGCCTTCGCTGCGGACGACCACGTCGCGCGATGCCGTGAGCTTGCCTGGCTCAGGGGTGTCGGCTCGGGCCCCGGCGGTCGACAGTGCGCCCAATCCAAGGATCAGCGCAATGCGGCGCGGCAAACGCGACCATCGGCTCAGGAAACGTGCTATGGCCATCCGATCCTCCCCTAAAACCCTGCAATCTTAATACCTCGGCGCTATTGTCTCCATACGAAAAGACAAGCCAACGCTATTCGGTTGTTGCGCACACGTTGCGAGAAACACGATCAAGAAATTGCCACTTTCTGATTGCATAATTTGAACTGCTGACGGTTTCGGCAACGTGCCGCGGTTGGACGGGGCACGTTCCGGTGATTGAAGCCGGCTATCGAGGGATATTCAACCAACAGGCGAGATTTTGCTGATTTGCTGCAGATAAGGATTCGCCGATAAAATCTTTGGTTGTGAGACGAGACCGATCGATGAGGTGCCGAGCACCTCACGCTTGCACGCACCTCGTGGGCGGCGCATTTTTTGATGGAGCGGGAGAAGCAGATGAAATTCGGCTATTTTACGCTGAGCGATAACCATTACGAGAACAACCGCAGGGACGCCAATGCCTTTGTCGCCGATATCCTCGACGAAGCGGTCTACGCCGAGGAGGTCGGGCTCCATTCGGCCTGGATTGGTGAGCATCATTTCAGCACGCTCGGCGTGCTCTCGTGTCCCGACCTCGTTCTGGCCAATGTCGCCGCCCGCACCCAGCGCATCCGCCTCGCGCCGGCCGTAACCGTGCTGCCGTTGCATCATCCCATCCGCGTCGCCGAGCAATGGGCGACGCTCGACTTGCTCTCGGGCGGCCGGGTCGATTTTGCCGCCGGCCGCGGTTACGACCGGCGCGAGTACCTGCCCCTCAAGGTTTCGTTCGAGGACAATCAGGAAATTTTTGATGAAGGCATGGAGGTCGTCCGCCGCCTCTGGTCGAGTGACCAGCCGATCTCGCATCATGGCAAGCATTACCAGTTCGATGATCTGTCGATCACGCCGAAGCCGGTACAGCGCCCGATACCGGCCTATGTCGCCTCATTCTCACAGCCTTCCATCGAACTCGCCGGCAGGCTCGGCTGCGGACTGATCGTCGCACCGTTCGCCGCCGCGATGAGCTACGGCGGTCTCAAGCAAGTAGCCGAGCTCTACGGCGAGGTCTGCGCCAAGCATGACCGTCCGCCCGGACGGCTGATGTGCAGCTATTTCATCCACTTCGCCGATACGAAGGCGGAGGAAGAGGCGGCCCGAGCCCGGCAGATCCGCTACTACAAGGAGTGCGTGATCGCCGCCTTTCCGGGCGATCCGAGAACGGCGCCGCCGAGCTACCGCTACTTCGTCGGCATGGTCGAACGGCTGCGCAACGTGCGGCCGCAGGACCTGACCGAGAATTCGGTACTGCTCGGTTCGCCGGCGCAGATCACCGACATTCTGAAAAAGGTCGAGAACGCCGGTTTCGCCGAGGTCATCCTTTACTTCAATGTCGGCTTGAAGCCGCACTCTCAGGTCAAGGATGAGATGGCGCGTTTCATCGCCGAAGTTGCTCCCGCTTTTGCCTAGTCGCCGATCGCCGAGATCGGCCGCGCGACGCTTTCGAGCGGCTGGCGTTCGGCCTTGACGCCGATCGCGAGTTCGGTGAGCGCCGCGGCGACCATCAACCCCGCACCGAGCAGATATCCGTTGAAAACGGTGCCGCGCTCGCCCGAGCCGATGAGGGTCCCGAACAGCCATGGCGAGACGACGCCGCCCAGCGCGGTGCCGACCGAGTAAAAGAACGCGATGGCGAGCGCGCGGGCCTCGATCGGAAAGCTCTCGCTGACCGTCAGATAAGCCGCGCTCGCGGCGGCCGAGGCGAAAAAGAAGATCCCGGTCCAGCACAAGGTGAGCTGCGCGGCATCGACCGCGCCAACGTTGAACAGGTGGCCGACGACTGCGAGCAGCACACCTGAGATCGCATAGGTCGAGGCAATCATCGGCTTGCGCCCGATGCGGTCAAAGAGCGGCCCGAGCAACAGCGGCCCACAGAAATTGCCCAGCGCGAAAGGCAATATGTACCAGCCGACCGAGCTCGACGGCACGCCATAAAATTGCGTCAGCACGAGCGCGTAGGTGAAGAAAATCGCGTTGTAGAAAAACGCCTGCGAGCCCATCAGCACAAGGCCGAGCACGGTGCGCTGCGGATAGTCGCGGATGATCGCGAGGACCATTCGTACAAGCGGGGTATGCGATGACGTGGCAAGCCGAATTCGCCCTTCCGCGGCCGCCAGCCTTGCCATTCCGGCGGCCTCCTTCACCCGGCGTTCGATTTCGCCGAGGACCGCCTGGGCCTCATCGGTCCGGGCATGCAGCATCAGCCAACGGGGACTCTCCGGGATCAGGCGCCGCAGTGCCAGGATGCCGAGGCCGAGCAGCGAGCCGATCCCGAAGGCGGCGCGCCAGCCCCAATCCGGCGGCAATCTCCCGGGCTGCAGGAACAGCACCGCGCCGGCCGCGCCGAGCGCCGCGCCGAGCCAAAAGCTGCCGTTGATCGCCAGATC
>Ga0318543_10000185_pt1 | contig 13151 bp, 10 predicted proteins | sample GRESIP168b4f24_FD_203487 | JGI IMG/M metagenome (GOLD analysis project Ga0318543, IMG submission 203487) | Tropical soil microbial communities from Luquillo Experimental Forest, Puerto Rico - GRE.SIPMG.168b4f24 | ecosystem: Environmental > Terrestrial > Soil > Tropical forest > Bulk soil... | reverse complement strand
GCACCTGTTCGAGCCATCGCGAGTTGCCTCAATCCCGCCATCGGACGCAGACGTGCCAGCGCCTTCGGCGCGCTTTGTAGGACTATGGCCATCTGCTAGAAATTTTAATGGACCGCTCCCCGGCCCTGGAGTGTCGGCGAGCGGGGTTAAGGAGACCTGAACGGCGGACGCGCAAACGGCTGTTGCAAAGCATGCAATTGCAGGGCTGAATTTGTGTATCTGTTGGAAGTGAGCCAGCGCGAGAGGCAGCGAATGGCGATGGGCAAAAAGCCGCTGGTCGTGGTTACCCGTCGGCTGCCCGACGCCGTCGAAATGCGTATGCGCGAATTGTTCGACGCCCGCCTTAACACCGACGATAAGCCGCTGACACAGGCGCAGCTGGCGGAGGCGGCGAAAACCGCCGATGTCCTGGTTCCGACGGTCACCGACCACATCGATCGCGCGGTGCTCAGCCAGTCGGGCGAACGGCTCAAGCTCATCGCCAATTTCGGCAACGGCGTCGACAATATCGACGTCGCGACCGCGGTGCAGCGCGGCATCACCGTGACCAACACGCCCGGCGTACTCACCGAAGACACCGCCGATATGACCATGGCGCTGATCCTGGCGGTGCCGCGGCGTTTGGCCGAGGGCGCGCAGGTGCTTACCGGCGACCGTGAATGGACCGGCTGGAGCCCGACCTGGATGCTCGGTCACCGCATCTGGGGCAAGCGGATCGGCATTATCGGGCTCGGCCGGATCGGCCAGGCGGTGGCGCGCCGCGCCCAGGCCTTTGGCCTTAAAATTCATTATCACGACCGCCGCCGGGTCTCGCCGGCAATCGAAGAGGAACTGCACGCGACCTATTGGGACAGCCTCGACCAGATGCTCGCCCGGATGGACATCATCTCGATCAATTGTCCGCACACGCCGGCGACCTATCATTTGCTGTCGGCGCGGCGGCTGAAGCTGATCCGCCCCGAAGCCTATATCGTCAATACCGCGCGCGGCGAGGTGATCGACGAGAACGCATTGGCGCGTTTGATCGAGTCGGAACATATCGCCGGCGCCGGTCTCGACGTGTTCGAGCACGAGCCGGCCGTGAATCCGAAGCTGATCAAGCTCGCGCGCACCGGCAAAGTTGTGCTGCTGCCGCATCTGGCGTCGGCTACGCTCGAAGGCCGCGTTGATATGGGCGAAAAGGTCATTGTCAACATCAAGACCTTCCTCGACGGGCATCGCCCGCCGGATCGCGTTCTGCCGTCGATGCTGTAAAAGCAAATCTCGATCCCGCTCATGCACCCGAATCTGTTCGCGCTGCGACGCCTGACTTGCTTCGTGCTGGTCGCGATTGTTGTGCTGCCCGTCCTCGCGCGCGGCGACGAGCGCGTCGCCGATGCCGTTGCCAAGACTCAAGGCGTTGTCGCGCAGAGCGGCATGGTGGTGGCGCAAGAGGCGCGTGCCGCACGTATCGGCGCCGACATTCTTAAACGCAGCGGTAACGCCGTCGACGCCGCCGTTGCGGTCGGCTTCGCGCTGGCAGTGAGCTATCCGCGCGCCGGCAATATCGGCGGCGGCGGCTTCATGGTGATCCATCGCACCGACGGCACGGACACGACCATCGATTATCGCGAGATCGCGCCGGCGGCGATCAACGCCAAAAGCTTTCTCGACGAGTCGGGAAATGCCGATCCCGGCAAGTCGCGCGACTCCGCGCTCGCCATCGGCGTGCCGGGCACCGTCGCTGGGTTGGCACTCGCCGAGCAAAAATATGGCTCGGGACAATTCACGCTCGCCGATCTGCTTGCGCCGGCGATCGCGATGGCGCGCGATGGCATCGCGGTCACCGATGACACCGCGGATTCGCTGCCCAGCGTGCAAGGGCGGCTGTCGCATTGGCCGGCCTCGGCAAAGATTTTCTTCAAGGCCGATGGCAGCGCCCTCGGCCCTGGCGACTGGCTGGTGCAGAGCGACCTTGCCGACTCGCTCGAAACCATCGCCCGTGTCGGCCCGCACGCATTTTACGATGGGCCGATCGCGGAAAAAATCGCCGCCGCCGTGCAGAGCGCGGGCGGTGTCATGACGACCGATGATTTGAAAAACTATCAGGCGATCGAGCGGCCCCCGGTGCGCGGCAGCTATCGCGGTTACGACATTGTTTCTATGGCGCCGCCGTCGTCGGGCGGTGTCGAGCTGATCGAGATGCTCAACATCCTCGAAGGCTATGATCTTTCTGGCATCGCGCGTGCCGACGCCGCGCGAGCGCTGCATTTATTGATTGAGGCGATGAAGCGCGCCTATGCCGATCGGGCGTTATTTCTCGGCGATCCGGACCGGGTGGCGAACCCGGTCGCACTGTTGACGTCGAAGAATTACGCCGCCGGCTGGCGCGCCGGCATCGATCCGGTTCGCGCCACCGCGAGCGCGGATATCCGCGCCGGCGAAGTGGCGAAGCCGGAGGGCCGCAATACCACGCATTTCTCCGTCGTCGACCGCTTCGGTAACGCGGTCGCCAATACCTATACGCTCAATTTCAGCTATGGCGTTGGCCTCGTCGCCCAGGGCACCGGCGTGCTTCTCAACAATGAGCTCGACGATTTTGCCGCCAAACCCTATGTGCCGAACGCCTATGGTCTCGTTGGCGCCGAGGCCAATGAGCCCGGCCCTGGCAAGCGGCCGCTGTCGTCAATGACGCCGACGATCTTGCTCAAGGACGGCAAGCCGTTTCTCGTTACCGGCTCGCCTGGCGGTAGCCGGATCATCACCACAGTACTGCAGATCGTCGTCAATGTGATCGACCGCGGCATGGATATTGCCGCGGCTGTCGCGGCGCCGCGCATCCACGAGCAATGGATTCCGGACCAGGTTTATGTCGAACCGGGAATTGCCGACGACGTTGTTGCGGCGCTGCAGGCTGATGGCGACAAAGTAGTGCCGCAGCGGCCGTTCACTTCGGCCAATTCGATCATGATCACGCCCGAGGGCTTTGTCGGCGCTGCCGATCCGCGAACGCGCGGGGCGCTCGCGGTGGGAGATTAGCTGCTCGCATTCTCTGGATGGTCGGGGTGATTGGCCGTCGAAGCGAGCGCCATGACGAGGACCGCGCAGAGCGCCACCGGCAGGAAGCCGGCGATCGGCGTGTGCGTAAAATCCCAAAGCCAGCCGCCGAGGACGGAGAGCACCATCGCGATGCCGTAGCTGATCGTGAACATGCCGGCTGAGGTGCGAGGCACGTCGTTAGGTGCGCTCAGCACCGAGGGCAGCGCCAGGCCCAAAACCAGAATTGCCGTGGTGACGAAACCGAGAACCCCGGACCAGAACACGATCCAACCGCCGCTCCCCGCCGTCATGATGCCGACGAGGCTCATAAGCGACAGCGCGCCGGCGACCACATAGGCCCACGGCCGTTTCACCAATCGACCGGCAACAACGAGCATGACCAGCGAAGCCGGCAGCTGGCAGAAATTTTCCGCGGTCAGGGCGCTTGAGATCAAGTCGGGCCGGCCTGCGGCGGTGAGAAAATCGGGCAGGAAGGCGTTGGTGACGAAATACATGGCGTTAACGCTGCCGAGGATCGCACCGAGCCGCCAGATCAGCGGCCGCCGCCAATCGGGCCACCATGCCCGCCCGACCGCGGCCGCGCCATTGGTGCTGCGCGGGCGCGGGGCGCAGGCCAGCACCAAGAGCGCGGTGATGAGGACCGGCATCGACCAGACGACAAAGCTCAACCGCCAGCTGTCATTCACGAGCGGCAGCACCAGCGGGATGGTCAGCGCCACGGCAATAGTTTCGCCGACGAGCAGTCCATTGGTGTAGACGGCGGTGGCGAATCCGATCCGCTGCGGGAACCAGGCGCGTACCAAGGGCGGCAGCGCCGGCTGCATGATTGCGATGCCGGCGGCCATGACGATCGTCGTGGCATAAAGCATCGCTGCGTTCGGCAGCGCCGCACGCGCCGCCGACCCGAGTGCGTTGAGGAGAAGACCGACGACGAGCGCCGGCACGATGCCAAAGCGCGCAATGAGAACCGCTCCCGGAATCGCGGCGAGCGCGAACAGCATCGGCGGCAGGCTCGCGAGCCAGCCGACGTCCGTTTCGGATAAATTCAGGTCGCGATGCAGAAGCGGAATGACCGGCGGGATCGCCAATGCGGTGATGCGCAGGCAGACGCCGCAGAGCCACAGCAGCAGAAGTGCGAATGCGCCCGCTCCGCCCGGCGCGGCGCGGCCTTCATTGGCAGTGTTGTCCGTCACGGCATGCATCCCGTCCGACATTGCGGCATCCGGCACGCAAGGTGGTGACGGGTGAGCCTTCAATCAAATCAAGGAATCTGCAGCGGGCGATGGAATTCGAACCGACGCCCCAACCTTGGCAAGGTTTCCGATGGTCTTATGATATTGATCTGCAACGCAGTCTCCGATCAAGCAGTTTCTCTTGCCCAGCAATTGCCCAACTGAAATCGAGCCATGGCCGGATCGGCCACGCTTCCGCCAAACCGTGGTCGGATTGATCTGTCGATGCGGTAAGAAGGCCCGTCATGCTGCGACGTAAGCTTCTGCAGAGAGTTCTCTGGTCTGGAAATGGCCCGCGACTTGCCATGGCCGTTCTGCTTTTTTGGACGACGGCGGTCGAACCCGTGCTTGCGCAGACCCCTCCACCACCCGGGTCGCCTCAGCAGACACCGTCGTCTGGAGCGGCTGTAGAACAAGCCGCGCCGCACTATTCAATGGAAGACCTGTCGTATCTGCTCGAACCCATTGCGCTCTATCCGGACCCTTTGCTTGCGCTGATCCTTTCGGCCAGCACTTTCCCGGTTCAGATTGTCGAAGCTGAGCGTTGGATTGCCTTTAATCCTATATCCGTTCGGCGTGGAGATTTTTCCGAGGTGGACGCAATGGATTGGGATTCGTCCGTCAAGGCGCTCGCGCGTTTTCCGGACGTGATCCGCAAGCTTGCTGATCATCTTGATTGGACTGAATCTCTCGGGACGGCCGTTGCGATGCAGGCGTCGGACGTGACGACGGCTATTCAGTTGCTGCGCGCAAAGGCGGAAACTCTCGGCAATCTCAAGTCTACTTCTGAGCAAATCGTGACCGCCCGTGATGACGGGGGCTCGCGGGTGATCTACGTGTTGCCCGCAAATCCCGAAAGGATTTACGTGCCAGTTTACGATCCAGGGATCGTGTTCAGCAGTTTTGCGAGCGGAGCTATTGCCTTCGGTGTTGGCGTGCTGGTTGGCTCAGCCTGGAATAATCGCTGGGGCTGGAACAATCGCAGGTGGAATCAAATTTGGGTCACTCCGCCAGTATGGCATCCTCCGCCCCCCACTTGGAGACCGCCGCATCCGGGTCGCCCGGGGGGCAGGCCACCGGGACCCTGGAAACCGGATCGCCCAGGCGGTCGGCCTGAACGGCCCGGCGGTAGGCCGGAGCGTCCCGGCAGGCCTGGTGGTCGTCCCGAAATTCCAAACGTTCGGCCGGAGCGTCCCGGCAGGCCTGGTGGTCGCCCCGAAATTCCAAATGTTCGGCCGGAGCGTCCTGGTGGTGGACCCGAAAGCCCGAACATTCGGCCGGAGCGTCCCGGCAGGCCTGGTGGTCGCCCCGAAATTCCCAATGTTCGGCCGGAGCGTCCTGGGGGCGGACCTGAAAGCCCGAACATTCGGCCGGAGCGTCCCGGCAGGCCCGGCGGTCGTCCCGAAGTCCCGAGCGTTCGGCCTGAAAGGCCTTCGACTGGTCCTGAGAGTTCGGGTGGTGGATCGCGTCCTGGGGGTGCACAACGACCCGGCAATGCGGCTCACCCGGGCGGCGGACATCGTCACCAAACTGGACGGCCTCCGTCGCATCATGCTGCGCGGCCACATCAGCCGGCGCGACAACAACCCAGCAATGCAGTTCGCCCGGGTGGCGGGCATCGTCACCACACTGGTGCGCGTCCGCATCAGCCGGCGCGACAACAGTCGCAGCACACGGCGCGGCCCCGGCCGGCTGAGGCGGGGCGTGCCGGAGCGCAGCCCGCGCGACAAGGTAACCAAGGGCACCGCAATCGCCCTGAGGGGGGAGGGCGATCTCGGCAGCAGTAAAAATATGCTCGATGCGCAATGCTCGCATCGGGTGACGGTTGCTCGCACCAGGAGGTCGCGCATGCGCGATTACATTACTTTCGTCATCGTTGCGGTGTGCGCGGTCATTGGAGCGGGGTTATTCCGGGTCGGCTTACATCTCAAAAGTGAGTCGCATGCGAACACTCGAAGGACGCGACAATTCATCACCGTTGGTGTTGCTTTCCTCTTTGCCGCAGTGCTGATTTTGGTGCTTGAGGCAATGAAGTTGTCCCCTGCAACTTGGTAAGCTGATTTCCAGGGATTCGTTCAGGCTAGTCGAGGCAGAAATGTCGGCGCATAAGGCGCCGCATTCGTGCACATTTTTGCGGATTTGTTTGGAGCGGGCGATGGGATTCGAACCCACGACCCCAACCTTGGCAAGGTTGTGCTCTACCCCTGAGCTACACCCGCATCCTTAAGACAGATAACGCGGTCATCGGCACGGTTGGGCGTGGCCGGCACCGCCTTAAAGCTATGCCAAAGAGCGCCTGCCTTTGCAACCGGGCCCATGCGGCACTATCAAGTTGGCTAAAGCGAGATGATTTTGGTTGAACAGGTATTTCGCTTTAGCTTCTTGTTTGAGCATGATCTTTTCCGACCTGCCTTCGCCCGCCGAAGCATCGACCGGAACGATGAGTTGTGGCCAAGGCTTTGCGCAGGCGGAAAACCGGTATCCACCCCAGATCAAGTCCGGGGCAGGCTTTTTCGGGATCATGCGCTAATGCCCGCCACGCCGGATGAACTTCTCGCTTTTCTGGACACGCTTGGAATTGCGCATAAGACCGTCACCCATCCCGCGGTGTTCACGGTCGAGGAAGCGCGCGGCTTGCGCGGCGCCATTGCCGGCGGGCACACCAAGAATCTGTTTCTGCGCGATAAGAAGGGCGCGGCCTATCTTGTGGTCGCGCCCGAAGAGGCGACGGTCGAACTGCGCTCGCTGCATCGCTTGCTTGACGCGTCGGGCCGTTTCTCGTTCGGTTCGGCCGAGCTGATGCAAGACCTGCTTGGCGTCGCACCGGGTTCGGTCACCCCGTTCGCGGCGATCAATGACAAGGACCAGCGCGTGACGGTCGTGCTCGACGCGGCGCTGATCGCGCATGAGGCGCTGAATTTTCACCCCTTGGTGAATACCGCGACGACAACCATCTCGCGCGATGGCCTCATGAAGTTCTTGGCTGCCACCGGCCACCCGCCGCGGATCGAAACTCTATCCGGTGCTCCAGGGTGAAATCCCCGATTGCATTCAGTGGTTTTCTTCCCATTTAATCAGCCAAATAGGGATCAGTCTTGCGCGCGGGGGAAACGCGGGCAATTTTGGACAGAAGACGAGCAGAGCACGCCATGTTGCAGCCAGCCGGAACCGCCACCGCAGAAGCGTCGGTCAAGGACACGACGACGCAAACCTTTGTCAAAGACGTCATCGAAGAATCCAAGCGCCAGCCGGTCCTGGTCGATTTCTGGGCGGACTGGTGCGGCCCTTGCAAGCAGCTAACGCCGGTCCTGGAGAAGGCCGTGAAGGCGGCCAAAGGCAAGGTCAAGCTCGTCAAGATGGATATCGAGAAACACCCCTCGATCCCGGCCCAGATGGGCATCCAGTCGATCCCGGCGGTGATCGCTTTCGTCAATGGCCAGCCGGTCGACGGCTTTATGGGCGCGCTACCCGAAAATCAGGTCGTCGCCTTTTTGGAGCGGTTGACCAAAGATCGGATCGGCGGCGAAGCGAAGGATCTTCTCACCGCGGCCGATGCGGCGCTCGCTGCGGGCGACGCCGCCGGCGCGGCGGACCTCTATGCGCAAATCCTAGCCGAAGATAGTTCCAACGTACCGGCGCTTGCCGACCTGGTGCGCTGTTATGTCCAGACCGGCGCGCTCGACCAGGCGCGGCTGACCATGGCGATGATTCCGGCGGGGAAGCAAAACGATGCTGCCGTGGCGGCCGCGCGCGCCGCGCTCGAACTCGCCGAGCAGGCCAAACAGGTGGGGCCGGTCGGTGAGCTCGAGCAGAAAGTCGCCGCCAATCCAAACGATCATCAGACGCGGTTCGATCTTGCGCTCGCGCTCAACGGCAAGGGCCGCCGGCAGGATGCGCTCGAACATTTGCTCGCGATTGTCGGACGCGACCGCAAATGGAATGACGACGCTGCGCGCAAGCAGCTCGTGCAGTTTTTCGACGCGTGGGGTCCGACCGACGAAGCTACGATCGAAGGGCGCAAGCGGCTGTCCTCAATCCTGTTCGCTTAAAGTCGGGCTTTCGGTATTCTCGGCCGTCATGTTGAAAGCCGCGTTGTCGATGCAGTGAATATGGGTGCCGACGCGAGGCGCAGAGTGCGGCATGCCGATGAACACGACCTACAAAGGGCCGGATGCGCTCCCCGATGTCATCCCGGTATTTCCGTTGCCCGGTGCGCTGCTGCTACCCAGGGGGCAAATGCCGCTGAATATTTTCGAGCCGCGTTATCTGGCGATGACTGAGGACACGTTGCGTTCGTCCCATCGCGTGATCGGCATGATCCAGCCCGATCCGGCGCATCCGGGGGTCGATCCGAACAAGCCGAATCTGTTCCGCGTGGGTTGCGTTGGCCGCATGACCCAATTCGCCGAAAGCGGCGACGGCCGCTATCTCATTCAGTTAACCGGCATTGCCCGTTTTCGCGTCGAAGAGGAATTGCCGGTGAGCACGCCATATCGGCAATGCCGCGTCACCTATGCGCCTTTCGTCGACGATTTCGTCGCCCGCAAGGGCGAGGAACAGGTGGACCGCAAGGCGCTGTTGCGCGCGCTGACCGAATTTCTCAAGGCCAACAATCTCAAGGCGGATTGGGAAGGTATCGAGAATGCGCCCAATGAGGCGCTGGTGAATGCGCTGGCCATGATGTCGCCTTACGATGTCGCCGAGAAACAGGCGATGCTGGAAGCGCCCGACCTGAAGACCCGCGCGGAAATTCTGGTCGCCGTCACCGAGATCGAGCTTGCCAAGAGCAAGACGTCGGGCGAAACACCCTTGCAGTAACAGGTGACGCCGCACAGCGACTAATAAATCGCCTGCACATCAACTGGAGCACCTAGATGTCCAGCCCATCGTCCGATCGTCCCGCCGATAGCGTCGATCCCAAATTGCTCGAAATCCTGGTTTGTCCGCTGACCAAAACGCCGCTCGAATATGACGCGCAGAAGCAGGAACTGATCTCGCGCGCGGCCAAGCTCGCTTATCCGATCCGCGACGGCATTCCGATCATGCTACCGGAGGAGGCGCGGCGGATCGATTGACACCGTTCGTCATCCGCGGGCGTAGCCGTTCGAAGAACGGCTCACTTCGCTCGCCTATGCCGCGAGTTCATGGCTCTCTCGCCTAAAGGGCCGCTTGGCCGTATGGATTGCCAGATCAAGTCCGGCGATGACGACGGGAAATGGGGAGGGAAACACCATGATCAAAGTCTGGGGCCGTAACACGTCGTCGAACGTGCAAAAGGTGATGTGGGCGATCGGCGAGATCGGCTTGCCGCATCAGCGCATCGATATTGGCGGACCGTTCGGCAAAAACCACGAACCTGCTTATCTCGCCATGAACCCGAATGGGCTGGTGCCGACGCTCGAGGAAGAGGATGGCTTTTTGCTGTGGGAATCAAACTCGATCGTTCGCTATCTCGCCGCCAAGCACAAGGAGCGCATGCTCGAGCCAGCGGATTTGCGAAAACGGGCGTTGGCCAGCAAGTGGATGGATTGGCAGCTCGGCGTTGCCGGCCCTGCGATCTTCGGTTGCTTTTGGGGCCTTATCCGCACGCCGCCGGAGAAACGCGACCATGCAGCGATCGAGGAATCGAAGAAAAAGACCACCGCCGCGATGACCATTATGGATGAGCAATTAGCGAAGACCGCCTACCTCGCCGGCGATGAATTCTCCTACGGCGATATTCCGGTCGGCATCATTGCTTATCGCTATCGCCAGCTCGTGCCGGAGCGGCCGGCGCTGCCGCATTTCGAACGCTGGTATGCGGCCATTTCGGCGCGCAAAGCCTTCAAGGATCATGTCGCGGCGGTGCCGCTCACCTAGCGCATGATCCCGAAAAGTGGGAGCCGGTTTAGATCATGCGCCAAGAAAACCATCACTCCGCGGCCGCGCGGGCGCCGCCGGAATGCGCCGAGACGATATAATCCATCGCCGCCTGCACGCCGCCTTTCTTGTGCGGAATGCCGGCGAGGCCGAACGCCATTTCAGTGACCGCCAGTGCGCCGATCTGCCAGCCGTCATTGACGTCGCCGAGGTGCCCGATGCGGAAATATTTTTTGGCATAGGGCCCGAAACTTGCGCCATACGAGATATTGAATGTTTCGAGCGCGAGGTTGCGGAACGCGTCGGCGTCATGGCCGTCTGGCAGCAGCACCGCCGTTACCGTCGGCGAGTAATATTTAGAATCGCGGCACAGGATTTCGAGGCCCCAGGCGCGCACCGCGCGACGCGTCGCTTCGGCAAGCCGTGCATGTCGCGCGAACACATTGTCGAGACCTTCCTCGTGCAACATCTCGATCGAAGCCGCGAGACCTTGCAGCATTTGCGTGGCGGGCGTGTAGGGAAAGAAGCCGATCTTGTTCATCGTCAGCATTTCGTCCCAGGCCCAGAACGACTTCGGCAATTTCGACTTATTTGATGCGTCGAGCGCCTTGTCGCTTATCGCATTGAACGACATGCCGGGCGGCAGCATCAGCCCCTTCTGCGCGCCGCCGATCGTGACGTCGACACCCCATTCGTCATGCCGGTAATCGGTGGAGGCGAGCGATGAGATCGTATCGACCATCAGCAGCGCCGGATGACCGGCGGCATTGATCGCTTTGCGGATCGGCTCGATCGGCGACAGACAGCCGGTCGCCGTCTCGTTGTGCAAGACGCAAACCGCCTTGATTTCGTGCGCCTTGTCCTTGCGCAGGTAATCCTCGATCTTGCCGGGGTCGGCGCCGGTGCGCCAGTCGCCGGGAATGAATTCCGGCTTCAAGCCGATTTTCTGCGCCATAACTTTCCACAACGTGGCGAACTGACCGGTCTCGACCATCAGCACCCGATCGCCGGGCGAGAGCGTATTGACAAGCGCCGCTTCCCAGGCGCCGGTGCCGGTTGCGGTGTAAATGATCACCGGCTTGGTCGTCTTGAAGATGGTTTTGATGCCGTCGAGGCACCGTTTAGCTAATTTGGCGAATTCGGGACCGCGATGATCGATGATCGGGGTGTCCATGGCCCGCAGCACGCGGTCAGGCAGCGGCGTCGGCCCAGGAATCTGTAAAAAGTGACGCCCGACGGCGCGCGACGAATTCTGCGGCATTTTCGGCACTCCTGCGGACGGATAAGCGAATGGAAAGAGCCGGACAGTAACGAGCCGGATATGAAACGGCCATGGGCGCGCGTCCGAGGCGCTCGCGGCTTGTCGCGTTGAATAGCGAATGCGACATTCGGGTCAAGCCCCGATCCGTTACGCTGGCTGGCGCGTTAAAGCGCGCGGGCTATCGCCCAAAACAAAGAAGGAGACAGCCTTGCCGGCGACGCTATTGCCAGCGCTGGAAAAAACGCTCGAACGACGGCTCAAGGCGGAGCAATCGGGCGATGTCCGTTTCGACGCATTTACGCGCGGCCGTTATGCCACCGACGCCTCGCATTATCAGACCATGCCGCTCGGCGTGGTCACCCCTCGCGCAATGGCCGACGCCGAAGGCGCGCTCGCGGTTTGCCGTTCGGAAGGCGTTGCAGTGACGCCCCGGGGCGGTGGCACGTCGCAGGCCGGCCAGACCGTCAACCGATCGGTCATTCTCGACTGCTCGCGATATCTCAACCGGATCATCGAGGTCGACGCCGCGCGGCGCCGTTGCGTGGTCGAGCCGGGAATCGTGCTGGACGAGCTCAATCGCGCGCTCAAGCCGCATGGCTTGTGGTTCCCGGTCGATATTTCGACCGCGTCGCGCGCCACGATCGGCGGCATGGTCGGTAATAATTCCTGTGGCGCGCGTTCGCTGCGCTACGGCAACACCCGCGAAAACGTTCTCTCGATCGATGCCGTGCTCGCCGATGGCGCGCCGGCGCATTTCGGCCGCATCGGAGAGGCTGGCGCCAACGTGCCGGCGGCGCTCGTGCGCGATCTCCTCGCCATCGCCGCGCGCGAAGCGAACGAGATCGAACGGCGATTTCCGAAAGTGCAGCGCCGGGTCGGCGGCTACAATCTCGATGCGCTCGTCCCCGGACGCAACGACATCAACCTCGCGCATATCCTGGTCGGTTCGGAAGGGACGCTCGCGTTTTCAACGCGAATCGAATTGAAGCTTTCGCCGCTCCTTGGCCGGCGCGCGGTCGGCGTTTGCCATTTCGGCAGCTTTCATGAAGCCATGGCCGCCGCGCAGCACATCGTGAAGCTTAACCCGATCGCCGTCGAATTGATTGACCGCACCATGCTTGGCCTCGCCCGTGCCATTGCCATGTTCAAGCCGACGGTTGATGCGTTCCTGCGCGGCGATCCCGAAGCAATCCTCTTTGTCGAATTCGCCGAGGATGACGCAGAAAACGCCCGACGGCTTAAGGCGCTCGCCGCGCTGATCGGCGATCTCGGCCTGTCCTGGGACAAAAGCGGCGCCAAATGGGGCGGCGTGGTTGACGTGCTCGATGCAAAGCTACAAAGCGCGATCGGCGAGGTGCGAACGGCGGGACTCAACATCATGATGTCGATGAAGGAGGAGGGTAAACCGATTTCCTTTGTCGAGGATTGCGCCGTTCCACTTGAACATCTTGCCGACTACACGGCGCGACTGACGGAAATCTTCGAGAAGAACGGCACGCGCGGGACCTGGTACGCCCACGCCGCGGTGGGCTGCCTGCATGTGCGGCCCGTACTCAACCTGCGGCTCGATAAGGACGTCCGTGCGATGCGCGCCATCGCCGAGGAAGCTTTCGCCATGGTGCGCGAATACCAAGGCTCGCATTCGGGCGAGCATGGCGACGGCATCGTCCGCTCGGAATTCCACGAGCAGATGTTCGGCGCCGAACTGGTGAATGCATTCGCGCAGGTGAAGCATCGCTTTGACCCGCACAACCTGTTCA
>Ga0318543_10000183_pt1 | contig 13168 bp, 9 predicted proteins | sample GRESIP168b4f24_FD_203487 | JGI IMG/M metagenome (GOLD analysis project Ga0318543, IMG submission 203487) | Tropical soil microbial communities from Luquillo Experimental Forest, Puerto Rico - GRE.SIPMG.168b4f24 | ecosystem: Environmental > Terrestrial > Soil > Tropical forest > Bulk soil... | reverse complement strand
GTGAAGCTCTACGATATAGAGCAGCACTACAAGGAAGTGAGAGACAAATGGATCGGCTTCCGCGGCGGCCTTTCCGAATGAACGGCTGCCGCCGCCCGGTTCCGCTGGCAAATCCGGCTCGCCTCACCTAGGTTGGGGCCGACCGTTGAATCTTTGTTGGTGCCTCGATGCCGGACAACGCCAAATCGCCGTCGGAACCCTCTATGGAAGAAATTATCGCCTCGATCAGTCGCATCATAACCGAGGATAAGAAACCAAACGAAGGCCCCCATCCGGTGAGCCGAGAGAGCGGCGATATTCTCAATCTCACGGATGCGGTGAACGAAAACGGCTCGGTACGTCGGCTGGTGCCATTGGCCGATAATCTGAGCGCACAATCTCCGGTTGTGCCAGCGGCACCCGAGGAACAGCCGGCGCTCGCCGAGCGCATCCTCTCGTCGGCGACATCCGGGGCTGCTGCTGCGGCTTTTGCGCAACTCGGCGCACTGCCGCGCGAGCGGCGGCGGGAAGGCGAGATTCCGCTCGGCGGCGCCGAGCGCACCCTCGAAGACGTCGTCCGAGACCTGTTGCGACCGCTGCTGCAAGCGTGGCTGGACGATCATCTACCGGGTATTGTCGAGCGGCTGGTTCGGGAAGAAATTGCCCGCGTCGTCGGCGAGGCGGGGCTCCGCTAATCGCGCCCGCCCTCGTAAGCTGAGAGGGCGTCCCGGTCAACCAGTAAGTCGAGGACGGTTCAGCGATGCTGGACAAAACTTATCAACCCGCCGCCGTGGAGGCGCGGCGTTATGCACTGTGGGAGCAGTCGGGCGCCTTCGCATGCGATCCTGACGGTGACAAGATCCCGTATACGATCATGATGCCGCCCCCGAACGTGACCGGCAGCCTGCATATAGGGCACGCATTAAACCACACATTGCAGGACGTACTGGTGCGTTACCAACGCATGCGCGGCCGCGACGTGTTATGGCAGCCGGGCACCGATCATGCCGGCATTGCCACCGAGATCGTCGTCGCCGATCAGCTCCGCGCGCAGGGGCAGGTGAAACACGACCTTGGCCGCGAGCGGTTCGTCGCACGCGTTTGGGAATGGAAAGAACAGTCGGGCGGGGCTATCACTCGCCAGCTGCGTCGGCTTGGCGCCTCGCCCGACTGGCGCCGCGAACGCTTCACGATGGATCCGGGTCTGGCGGCCGCGGTGCGCCGCGTCTTTGTCCAACTTTTCCGGCAGGGCCTCATTTACCGCGACAAACGGCTGGTTAATTGGGATCCGGTCATGCACACGGTGATCTCCGATCTCGAAGTCGATAACCGCGAGACCAAGGGCTCCCTGTGGCATGTGCGCTATCCAGTGGTGGAGCTTCCCGGCCGGTTTATCGTCGTTGCCACCACCCGCCCGGAAACGATGCTCGGTGATACCGGGGTCGCCGTCCACCCCGACGATGCGCGCTACTCCGATCTCGTCGGCAAATCGGTTCGTCTGCCGCTAGCCGACCGGCTTATCCCGATCGTCGGCGACGAGCACGCCGACCCCGAGACCGGGAGCGGTGCCGTCAAGATCACCCCCGCGCACGACTTCAATGACTTCGAGGTCGGCAGTCGGCATTCTCTGCCGATCATCAACATTTTCGATCAGGACGCACGGCTCAACGAAGCGGTACCGGCACGCTATCGCGGCCTCGACCGGTTCGCCGCGCGCGAGCGGGTCGTCGCCGATCTCTCCGCCGCCGGCCTCATCGACAAGGTCGAAGACCATACGATGATGGTGCCGCATCACGACCGCTCGGGGGTGGTGATCGAGCCTTGGCTCACCGACCAGTGGTATTGCAACGCCCGGGTGCTCGCCGCTCCGGCGCTCGCGGCCGTCGAGGACGGACGCACACGGTTCGTGCCACGCCAGTGGGAGAACACGTTTTTCGACTGGATGCGCAACATCCAACCCTGGTGCATATCCCGCCAGCTCTGGTGGGGTCACCAGATACCGGCTTGGTACGGGCCGGATGGAGCCGTCTTCGTCGCCGAGACCGAGGAGGAGGCGCAGCAGCAGGCAATTGCACGATACGGCGATGGTGTCGAGCTCCGTCGCGACCCGGACGTGCTCGATACCTGGTTCTCCTCGGCCCTGTGGCCGTTCTCGACTCTCGGCTGGCCCGACCGGACCCGCGAACTCGCCCGGTATTATCCGACCGATGTGCTCGTCACCGCGTTTGACATCATCTTCTTCTGGGTCGCGCGTATGATGATGATGGGACTGCATTTCATGGGCGAAGTGCCGTTTCGCATCGTTTACATCCACGCCCTGGTGCGCGACGTGCGCGGCCAGAAGATGTCGAAATCCCGCGGCAACATCTTCGACCCTTTGGAATTGATCGACCGCTACGGCTGCGACTCGCTGCGCTTTACATTGGCGGCGCTGGCGGCGCCCGGACGCGACATCAAGCTCTCCGAGAGCCGGGTCGAAGGATACCGTAATTTCGTGACCAAGCTGTGGAACGCAGCTCGCTATGCGCAAATGACCGGCTGCGCCCCGGCCTGGGACTTTGATCCTGCAAATTGCCGGCTGACCGTCAACCAATGGATTGTGGCAGCCGTGTCGGATTGCGCGGCAGCGGTCAGCGCCGCCCTCGACGCCTATCGCTTCGATGAGGCAGCGAGCCGGCTTTACCATTTCGTTTGGGGTACGTTTTGTGATTGGTACCTCGAATTCACAAAGCCGATACTGCAGAGTGCCGAGACGGCCGTGCGAGCTGAAACACGAGCAGCGGTCGCGTGGACTTTGGGGCGAATTCTTCACCTGCTGCACCCGGTCATGCCGTTCGTTACCGAAGAGGTATGGGAACACCTCGCCGGTAGCCTGGGTGGAATGCTGATTACCGCTCCTTGGCCCGATTTCGAGCATGATCCCGCCGACCCCATGGCAGCCGCGGAGATGGAATGGGTCGTGCAGGCGATCTCAGCGATCCGTGCGCTTCGGGCCGAAATGAACGTTCCCCCGGGTGCTCGGGTGGCACTGCTGATTAGGGATGCGGAGCCGATCGCAAGAGAGCGCATCGAGCGCCACCGCGAGCATTTCGTGCGCCTCGCCCGGGTAGAGCGGCTCGAGACTGTCGAGACTCTGCCGCCTGGCGGGGTGCAGGTGGTTATCGACGGAGCGACCCTCATCCTGGGTCTTGGCGAGGTGGTCGACCTCGGGCGCGAAAGGGAAAGGCTAGGCAGAGAGATCGGCAAGTTGGACGATGAGTTGGCCAAGATCGCCGCCAAGCTCAGCAACCCCAATTTCTTGGCTAAAGCCAGGCCAGAGATCGTCGAAGAGCAACACGAGCGCCAAGCGGATGCAGCCCGTGATCGCGACCGCCTGAAGGCAGCCTACGACCGGCTCGGGGTCGTGTGAGATTGGACTTCGAGCGCTGCCTTCGATCACCGGGTCTCCATCAGGCCTTCAGAATCGCACTGATGCGGGTCTGATATCGAGGATATCGGCGGAGGTGCTCCCGTGCGTCGCGATTTAGCGGGATGCTGATGGTGCACTTCGCAACGGTTCGCCATATCAAGCGTGGTGGGCGTGGTTCTCGCGAGGGCGGCTGTGATTTTGCGCACCGATGATCTGACCGACCGCGGCCTCGTCGCGCCGGAGCGGGCTGCGGAAGTTTCCCGGGTCGCCGAAAAGTTCGCTGTAGCCATGACCGAGGACATGGCGGATTTGATCGATCCCGCCGACCCGGCCGATCCGATTTTGGCGCAGTTTGTGCCGACCGTAGCCGAGCTCTCGAAAACAGCCGTCGAACGCGCGGACCCGATCGGCGATGAACGGTGGTCGCCTGTGCCCGGCATCGTCCACCGCTATCCCGACCGGGTTCTCTTAAAACCGATACTATTATGCCCGGTCTATTGCCGCTTTTGCTTCCGCCGCGAGGTCGTCGGCAAGAAAGGTGCGATGCTCGACCGGGAAGCGCTCGAGCGCGCTTTCGACTACATCCGTGAGCGCCCGCAAATCTGGGAAGTCATCGTCACCGGCGGTGACCCGTTTTTGCCAGCCCCGCGGCGGATCGCCGAAATCGTGCAGGCGCTCGATCAAGTGCCGCATCTCTGCGTGATCCGTTTCCACACGCGGGTTCCTGCCGTCGATCCGCGCCGCGTCGATGACGCGCTCGTTGAAGCACTTGCCGCCGAAAAGGCGGTCTATGTGGTGATCCATGCAAACCATCCACGCGAGTTGACCGAGCGGATGCGGGAGGCAGTACGAAGGCTCAGCCGCGCGGGCATTCCGCTTCTGTCGCAAACCGTGCTGCTGCGCGGCGTCAATGACGATGCTGCGACTTTGGAAGCCTTGTTTCGCGGTCTCGTCGCGATGCGCGTCAAACCCTACTACCTTCACCATGCCGATCTTGCTCGCGGCACCTCGCATTTTCGCACCGGTATTGCGACCGGCCAGAGCCTCGTGAAGTCGCTGCGGGGGCGCCTCTCCGGTCTGTGTCAGCCGACCTATGTGCTGGATATTCCCGGCGGCTACGGCAAGGTGCCGATTGCGCCATGTGGGGTCGCCCCGGACGGCCCATCGGGCTGGGTCGTCGAGGACGGCATGGGTATCCGGCATCCGTATCCACCCGATCCGGAGCCGCCGGCCGTCGCGGAAATGACCGCCCGGAGCGAGGAGTAGGGGTTCTGCCGTGGCGGACCCCGAGGACCTCGTCATCATCATCATCGTCGGCGGCGGCCAGATCGCGCTCAGCACGGCTCAAGAGCTCTGCGGTCTTCCGGGCCATCACGTCGTCGTTCTCTGGCGCCGCGATCCCGATCTGGCGCGCGCGGTAGAGGGCGCCGGCGCCGTCTTCGTCGCTGCCGCGCGTCCGGACAGCAGCGAGGGGCTCGAACGCGCCGGGGTGCGACGCGCCATCACGATCCTGGCGTTGTCACCCGACGATCAGCTCAATCTGCACGCCGCGCTGCTCGCGCGCGATGCCAATCCGCGCATCCGCATCGTGCTGCGCCAATTCAACCGGACGCTTGCCCAAAAGCTCGAGCAGAACCTGGCGAATTGCTCGGTTTTGTCGCTCGCTTGGCATTCCGCTGCGACTTACGCCGCGGCTGCAATCGATCCGGCATGCTTCCGCGGGCTGCAATTTCCGCAGCCAGAGGGTCCGCTCACTGGATTTGCCACTCGGATCGCCGAAGACTGCAGCGTCGGCGAGTGTACGGTCGCGCAGGCCGAACGGGTATTGGCCGCGCGCATTGTCGCGGTCGACGATGTGATCGATCCCGCTCGGGACGCTGTCCTGCCGGATGGAGCGGAGCTGATCATCTATGGCGAGATTACGAGGCTAGAGGACAGCGCTTCTCGACGACCGATACCTCGTCGCCGTGCGGCGCTCGCGACGCGACTGCGGCTGCGGGGGCGACGGAGCAGACGCCGTCTGACCCGGCTAAACCCGATTCTCGCTCGGCTCGCCGTGGCGACATTGGCCTTCCTGCTGGTGGGCGCGGCATATTTTCATTCCGTCTTCGGCGGCAGCTGGCTCGACGCTGTGTACTTTGTGATCACTACGATGACGACCACCGGCTATGGCGACCTGACCCCCGACCGGGGCGACCCCGTCGAGGTTGTCGCGGCCATGGTGCTGATGCTGGCCGGTATTACGCTGACCGGGCTCTTCATCGCGTTTGGCGCGTCGCTGCTGACACGTGTGCATTGGGTCAAGTTGCAAGGGCTGCGGCCGGTGTATCGCCGTGGACATATCGTGGTCTGCGGTGGCGGCAGCATCGGGACATCCGTCATCGACCTGCTCTTCGGCATCGGCAAACGGCTGGTCGTGATCGAGCAAGATCCCGATACGAGTCTCGTTGAAAGGGCGCGCGAGCAGCGGTTCGATCTCCTTACCGGGGATGCCAGTCGGGATTCGACCCTCGATCTGTGCCACCTCGACGCCGCGCATAGCCTCATCGCGCTGACGAATGTCGATACTTTGAACCTCGAAATCGCGCTGGGCGCCCGCGCCCGCAACCCGACGATGCCGATCGTGCTGAGGATCGCCGAGGCCAGCTTTGCGCAATCGATCGCCCGGCATTTCGAATTCGATACGACTTATTCGGCCGCGGCGCTTGCTGCTCCAGCTCTGGTCGGCTTGTCGCGGCATTCCGGGTCGCGCGGACGCGTCAGCTTTGGCCGGCGAGAGTTTGAGATCGCCGAACTCGGTATCGAGGATCGTGCGCAGGCTCTGCCAGCTGGCGCCGTATCGATCGCGACATCACGCGGGAGTGATTTCGAGATCGCACACGACGTCGACTACCGCACGCTGGGGGCTGACGACCGCGCGCTGGTTCTGATCCCGCTCGCGCCTTTCAGGGAAGACGAGGGCACACTCGTTGCTGCAAAGGAACCAGCTGCTAATTTGGATTAAGGAACCGGGGTGCGCGGCGATTGCCGTGGAAATTGCTCAGCGTTCAGGCAGGACGGAGCGCCGCGTCCCGAAATCGCTTTAGACAACAAACCTTTCGTCGCCGCGCCGGGGCAGGTGCCGGCCCGGCTACAGCGCGAGCTCGCACCAGATCGGCGTGTGGTCCGAGGAGCGGTCCTTGGCCCGCGGCCGCTTGTCGATGTCGCACCCGGCGACCCGGTCCGCCGCCTGTGGCGACAGCAGCAGATGATCGATTCGCAAGCCCTCGTCTCGGTGCCAGCGTCCGGCCTGATAATCCCAGAAAGTGTAGCGGTGCGATTCGCTATGAAAGACGCGGTAAGCGTCGGTCAGCCCGAGATAGATCAGCGCGCGAAAGCGTGAGCGGGCTTCTAGCCGGCACAACGCGTCATCGCGGAATGCCACCGGATCGTACACATCATCGTCGGTCGGACAGATGTTGTAATCGCCGGCGAGCACGAAGGGGATCTCGCGCCGCAAGAGGTCGCGAGTGTGTTCGACCAGACGCTCCATCCAAGCGAGCTTATAGGTGAACTTGTCCGTTCCTACGGGGTTGCCGTTCGGGAGATAGACCGAAGCGATGCGAGCCTCGCCAAAGGCCGCCTCGATATATCGGGCCTGTTCGTCCTCGTCATTGCCGAGCAACCCTATGACAAGCTGCTCAGCCGGCTGCCTCGACAACAAAGCCACGCCGTTGTACGAGCGCTGTCCTATCGTCTCGACGTGATACCCCAGACCCCTGACTTCGAGGGTCGGGAAATCTTGTGCGCGGCACTTGGTTTCCTGGAGGCACAGAACGTCGGGTTGCGCATCCTCAAGGAAGGCGAGGAGATGCAGCAACCGTGCCTTGACCGAATTGACGTTCCAGCTCGCGACCTTCATGTCGATCGGTCAGCCGATCGAAAAGGAATTGCCGCAGCCGCATGACGAGGCAGCGTTCGGATTGCGAATCTGAAAGGACGCGCCCATCAGATCTTCGACGAAGTCCACTTCGGCGCCGTTCAACAGCCCGAGAGAGACCTCGTCGATGACGACTCCAACCCCGTCGCGCTCGAAAACGAAATCGTCCTCGTTACGCTGATCGTCGAACGAAAATCCATACTGGAATCCCGAGCAGCCGCCGCCGGAGACCGCGATCCGCAGAAATGCGTCCTCTGCGTTTTCCTGCGTCTTCAGGATGGCGATCCGACGGGCCGCACTTTCCGTCAATAGGATGCGGCGCTCCTCGACCTCGCTCGTGCTGTCCGCCATGTTCTCGATGCTCCGCACCTGCCGGCGTCCCCGGCTTCCAAAGCCTATTTAAGACTGCCGCCCGGTTTCTGCTAGCGCTGCGCCCCCAACTGCTAATCTCAAGTTGATTTCTACCGGTAACGTCCGCCGCGAGCTGAAAGACTCATCTTCCACACGCATATATCGGATAAGCTGAGCGCGAGGCCGGAGCCGGAGATGCTGCAAGCGCTGGAAAGCAGAACAGATTCCGATCGAGAGGCGGAACCCGGGCACATCGCTTACCTGACGGCGCTCGAGCGCAAGGTGCTGTGGCTGTCGACCTGGATGATCCACAACGCCAACCACCTGCGACCAAACCGCGACGGCCTCAAGGTCGGCGGGCATCAAGCCTCGAGCGCCTCGGTCGTGACCCTAATGACGGCGCTCTATTTCGATGTGCTGCGCCCGCAGGATCGTCTCGCGGTCAAGCCGCACGCCTCGCCGGTCTTTCACGCGATCCAGTACCTGCTCGGACACGAGACGCGCGACAAGCTGGAGCACTTCCGCGGCTTCGGCGGTGCGCAATCCTATCCGTCACGGACCAAAGACGGCGACATTGTCGATTTCTCGACCGGCTCGGTCGGTCTCGGGGTCGGCATGACCCTGTTCGCCTCTCTGGCGCAAGATTACCTGCGCTTGAAGCAGGTGGTGCCGACCGAGGACCCGCCGGGCCGCATGATCGCTCTCGCCGGCGATGCCGAGCTCGACGAGGGTAATATTTTCGAGGCGCTGCTCGAAGGCTGGAAGCACGATGTGCGCAACCTCTGGTGGGTGATCGACTATAACCGCCAGAGCCTCGACGCGGTCGTGTCGGACCGGCTGTTCGGCCGTATCGACGCGATGTTCGAGATGATGGGCTGGCGCGTGGTGACCCTGAAATACGGGCGCCTGCTGGAAGCCGCTTTCGCGCAGCCGGATGGGCATCACCTGCGCGAATGGATAGACGCCTGCCCCAATTCACTCTACTCGGCGCTGGTCTACAAAGGCGGAGAAGGTTGGCGCGAGCACCTTCACCGAGATCTCAACCGCTACCCCGGGATTCGCGCCATTCTCGACAGCCACGACGATGCGGCTCTGCATCAGCTGATGACCAATCTCGCGGGTCACGACCTGCAATCGGTTCTCGACGCCCTTCATGCGGTGAGCGACGACAAGCCGACCTGCTTCATCGCGTATACGATCAAGGGTTACGGGCTGCCCTTCGCCGGTCATAAGGATAACCATGCCGGGCTGATGAACCGCGACCAGATGACCTCGTTCCAGCGCAGCATGGGGGTACCGGCGGGGGCTGAGTGGGATTTGTTCACGGGGCTCGATATCGAACCCGAGCAGCTCTCCGGGTTTCTTTCGACGCTCCCACTCGCCCGTTCCGGCCGGCGCTGGCACGACGCTCCGCGGGTTCCGGTACCGCCGCGCCTGCCCATCCCGCGAGGCGCGAAGCTTTCGACACAAGAGGCTTTCGGCAGGATCCTCGGCGACATCGCCGCAGCCAACGGCGCGATCGCGGAGCGCGTTGTGACGACCTCTCCCGATGTTACGGTCTCGACGAATCTCGGGCCTTGGGTCAACCGCCGTGGCATCTTTGACCGCGCCGAGCGCGCAGACATTTTCCGCGAGGAGCACGTCGTCTCGGCGCAGCGCTGGGCAATGTCGCCTCAGGGCCAGCACATCGAGCTCGGCATTGCTGAAAGCAATCTTTTTTTACAGCTCGCCGCGCTCGGCCTCGCCGCGCCGCTGTTCGGCGCCCGATTGTTGCCGATCGGTACGCTCTACGATCCGTTCATCAAGCGTGGGCACGATGCGCTCAACTATGCCTGCTACCAGGACGCCCGCTTTATTTTGGTGGCGACCCCTTCGGGGATCTCGCTCGCCCCTGAGGGCGGTGCACATCAGTCGATCGGCGAGCCTCTGATCGGGCTGGCGCAACCCGGGCTCGTCGGCTTCGAACCCGCCTTTGCCGACGAGTTGACCGTCCTGATGCGCTGGGCATTCGAGGAAATCCAACGCGAAGACGGGCAATCGGTCTACTTCCGCCTGTCGACGCGCCCGATCGAGCAGCCGAGGCGAACGCTGGGTACCGATCTCGAGGAGGCGATCATTGCCGGCGCCTATTGGCTGCGCGAGCCGGGGGAGGGGGCCGAGCTCGCGATCGCGTATTGCGGCGCGGTCGCGCCTGAGGTGCTCGCCGCGCATCTGGAACTGGCGGAAGATGTCCCAAAAACGGGACTGCTGGCGATCACCTCCCCCGGCCGCCTGCACCGCGACTGGCGAGCCACCAGGGCGATCGGCGAGATCAGTGTCGCCGAGCGGCTGTTGGGGCGGCTGCGACCGGGTGCCGCGCTGGTCACCGTCGGGGATTTTCACCCGGCAACCTTGTCATGGCTCGGCGCGGTCGCGGGCAACCCGATAGTGCCACTGGGCGTCGACCGCTTCGGCCAATCGGGCGACATCCCCGATCTTTACCAGGCCTACGGCATCGACACTGAAGCGATCCTCGACGCCGCCGCCCGCGCCTGCCTGCTCCCCTTGCGCTGACACTCGCCCGCCGGGCTCCGCTGTACCGATCTTCGCCGCGTTTGCGTCTGAGCGGATGTGGCGGCAACTGATACCGGAGTGGTCCTCGAGCACGGCTCGACAAACCCGGTGGCGGACGGCTAGAAGCCCGCCATGAGCTGGCTGACGAATTTCGTGCTACCGAAGATCCGTGCCGTCGTCGCCCGCAAGTCAGTGCCGGACAATCTCTGGCACAAATGCCCGAACTGCGAGCAAATGCTGTATTATCGCGAGCTCGAGGCCAATCTCCATGTCTGCCGCAATTGCGGCCATCACATCCGCATCGGCGCCCCGCTGCGGCTCAAGATGTTGTTCGACGACGGTTCCTCCACGCAAATCGAGTTGCCGAAGACCATTGTCGATCCGCTTAAATTCCGCGATCGTCGGCGCTACACCGAGCGGTTGCGGGAAGGGCAGGCGGCGTTCGGCACTGGGAGCGATGCGGTTGTCGTCGCGCACGGACGGATCGGCGGCATTGCCGCCGTCGTTGCCGCGTTCGAATTCGGATTTATGGGAGGGTCGATGGGCATAGCTGCCGGCGAGGCGCTACTTGCCGCCGCCAAGCTCGCCGTGCTGCAGGAAGCGGCGCTGATCGTCGTTCCAGCCTCGGGCGGCGCACGAATGCAGGAGGGCGTCCTGTCGCTGATGCAGATGCCGCGAACGATCATCGCCGCCGAGATGGTCAGGGAAGCGGGGCTGCCTTACATCGTTGTGCTGACCGATCCGACCACGGGAGGTGTGTCGGCCTCTTTCGCCATGGTCGGGGACATTATGCTCGCCGAGCCCGGAGCGGTGATCGGCTTTGCCGGGGCGCGGGTGATCGAGGAGACTATCCGCGAAAAGCTCCCGGAGGGGTTTCAGCGCGCGGAATACCTCTTCCAGCACGGAATGATCGACCAGGTCGTGCCGCGCGGTGAACTGCGCGCGACATTGGGGCGAATCCTCGGGCTGCTGCGCGATCGCCAACCGCACGCTGCGAATGTGCTGCCGGCGGAAATGCCGGAAGACTTCAAGGGAACGGAATGACCGCTCAGGCGAGCGATCGGGTCCTGGAGCGGCTGGGTCGACTGCATCCGAAGCTGATCGACCTGTCGCTCGGCCGGGTCGAGCGGCTCCTCGCCGCGCTCGGCAATCCCCAGGATACATTGCCTCCGGTCGTCCATGTCGCTGGCACCAACGGCAAGGGATCGACGATAGCGACGTTGCGCGCTTGCCTCGAAGCGGGCGGCTACCGCGTGCACGCGTATACCTCGCCGCATCTCGTGCGTTTCCACGAGCGCATCCGGCTCGCCGGGCAACTGATTGAGGAAAGGACCCTGATTGCGCTCCTGGAGGAATGCGAACGCGCCAACGAAGGGGCCCCGATCACCTATTTCGAGATCACGACGGCCGCGGCGTTTCTCGCCTTTGTCCGCACGCAGGCCGACGTCTTGCTGCTCGAGACCGGGCTCGGCGGCCGGCTCGACGCGACCAATGTGATCCGCCGTCCGGCGGTAACGGCGATCACGCCGATCTCACTCGATCACCAGGCCTTCCTTGGCGACACGATTGCCAAAATCGCCGGCGAAAAGGCCGGAATTCTCAAAGCGGGCGTGCCGGCTGTAATCGGGCCCCAGCCCCTGGAGGCCGAAGCGGTCATCGAGGCGCACGCCATTGGGCTCGGCGCGCCGCTTCTGCGTTGGCAACGCGAGTGGTGCTGCGAGGCCGCCAATAACGGCATGCATTTTTCCGGCGATCATTGGCGGTTCGATCTGCCATGGCCCTCGCTCCTCGGCGCCCACCAAATTGTCAACGCCGGTACGGCCATTGCGTGCCTCGAACAGTTGCAAGCTTTCCCCCTTTCCTCCGAAGGGGTTGCCAGCGGGTTGCTGCATATCGAGTGGCCGGCGCGGATGCAGCGTCTGACGCGCGGGCCGCTGGTCGCAATGGTACCGCCGGGGTGGGAGCTCTGGCTCGACGGCGGCCACAATCCCGGCGCCGGCGTGATCCTCGCCGATGTCGTCGCCAATTGGCGTGACCGCCCGCTCTATCTCGTCGTCGGTATGATGAATACCAAGGACGCGGCAGGTTTCCTCGCGCCGCTGGCGCCCTATGCCAAGCGATTGACCGGCGTCACGATCACCCTCGAGGAGAATCCGCTGCCGGCGGAGGCGATCGCCGCCAGCGCGCGCTCGGTCGGAGTGCCCGCTACGACGGCGACGTCCGTCGATGCAGCGCTTGCTGGTTTCATTGCAGAGTCGACCCGCGGGCGGGTGCTGATTTGCGGATCGCTCCATTTTGCCGGGACGGTGCTCGCCGAAAACGGCTAATTGCTAGAGGGAGGGAGATCCTGATGATCTACAGCACTGATCGCATCCTGACGACGCATGCGGGGTCGCTGCCGCGACCCAGCGGCCTGATGGACATGGTTCTCGCCAGGGCGCGCGGTGAGGCTTACGACCAGGGCGTGTTCGAGGTTCGGTTGCGGTCAGCCGTCGCTGACGTCGTCAAGCGGCAGGTCGAGTGCGGGCTCGACGTCGTCAATGACGGTGAGCTGTCGAAGCCCAATTTCACCGATTACGTTTCGGCGCGCATCGCCGGGTGCGAGAGCCGGCCTGGCAGCGGTGAGCGGCGGCTTAGCATCACTGCCCGTGACGAGCGGAAATTTCCCGAATATTTCCAGGCGCACCCGCGCCCGCGCTATGCCGGCGGCCAGACTGTGCCGGTCTGCGTCGGCGAGCTGCGTTATATCGGTCAGGCCGAGCTCGCGCGGGACATCGAGAATTTTAAGGCGGCGCTGGCTGGCAGCAGCATAGTCGGAGCGTTTCTGCCGGCCAATACGCCGGGCACAATCGAGCACTGGCTCAAGAACGAACATTACACGAGTGACGAGGAGTTCTTGTCGGCGATCGCCGAGACAATGCGAGAAGAGTACAAGGCTATAGTCGATGCCGGGTTTT
>Ga0318543_10000180_pt1 | contig 13180 bp, 10 predicted proteins | sample GRESIP168b4f24_FD_203487 | JGI IMG/M metagenome (GOLD analysis project Ga0318543, IMG submission 203487) | Tropical soil microbial communities from Luquillo Experimental Forest, Puerto Rico - GRE.SIPMG.168b4f24 | ecosystem: Environmental > Terrestrial > Soil > Tropical forest > Bulk soil... | reverse complement strand
CGATGTCACGCCGATCTCCCCGCACATCGCCGGCTTCGTGGCCGAGATCCTTGTAAGCGACAACGAACGTGTTCATGCCGGACAGTTGCTGGTGCGATTGGATGACCGCGATGTGCGCGCAACGGCCCATCACGCCCAAGCGGTCCTCGAGCAGCGCAGCGCGACGCTCGCCAGTTTGCGGGCCAAATATGAGCTGCAGCAATCGACTATCCGGCAGACAAGTGCCGATCTCGATGCCAAGTCCGCGCAGGCTGATTTCGCCAAAGTCGACGCGGACCGCTATCGCACCCTCGCCCTTTCCAATTATGGCTCGCGGCAGGATGCCGAGCGGACCTCTGCGCTCGATGCGCAGGGCAAGGCAGCCGTCGTCGCGGCGCAGGCCGCCCTTGCCGCGGCAAAACAGCAGCTCACCGTCTTGAATGCCGACATCGCCCAAGCATCAGGCGCCGTGGCACAGGCGCGGGCCGACCTCGACACTGCGCGGCTCAATGTCAGCTACGCGGAAATCCGTGCTCCGGTTGACGGCTATGTCGGCAATCGCGCGGCGCGGGTCGGAGCCTACGTCTCGCAAGGCGCTTATCTGCTGACGATCGTGCCGTCGCAGGGTTTGTGGGTCGATGCCAATTTCAAGGAGGATCAGCTCGCACGAATGAAGGCTGGGCAGCCGGCGACAATCGCCGCCGACACTCTCCCCGGCCATATCTTTCATGGTCACCTCTTGAGCCTGGCCCCGGCAACCGGCGCCGTCTTCAGCGTAATTCCGCCGGAGAACGCCACCGGCAATTTCACCAAGATCGTGCAGCGGGTCGCGGTGCGGATCGCGCTCGATGATAACGATCCGAATCTGGGCATGATCCGGCCGGGACTCTCGACGATTGCGACGGTGGATACGCGCTCGCGCTCCGGAGGCGAGAAATGACCGACGCTTCGGAGAACTGGCTCAAAAGCATCGTCCCGTTCATCGTGATGTGCTTCGGCGGCTTCATGGCGCTGTTGGACATTCAGATCGTGGCGTCCTCGCTGCAAAATATCGGCGGCGGGCTGTCGGCGGCGCAGGACGAGATCAGCTGGGTGCAGACCGCCTATCTGATCGCCGAGATAATTGTGATTCCGCTATCGGGCTGGCTGACGCAAGTGTTCTCGACGCGATGGCTGTTCACCGCCTCAGCCGCAGGTTTCACCGCCACCAGCATCTTGTGCGGTGTCGCTTGGGACATTCACAGCATGATCCTGTTTCGCGCGCTGCAAGGCGCGCTGGGCGCCTCAATGATTCCGATCGTATTCACGTCCTCATTGTATTATTTCCAGGGACCACGGCGCGTCTATTCCGCGGCTGTGGTTGGCTCCATTGCCTCTGTCGCTCCGACACTCGGCCCGATCATCGGCGGCTGGATTACCGACGCGTGGAATTGGCACTGGCTGTTTTATGTCAATCTCGCGCCGGGCATAGCAATTACGCTGTTGGTCCCGTTCCTGGTCGATATCGACAAACCTGATCTGCGCCTGCTCAGGGACGCCGATTATCCAGGTATCGTCCTGATGGCGATCTGCCTGGGCACGCTCGAATATGTGCTTGAAGAGGGAACACGCTGGAATTGGTTCGACGATAACACCATCCGCACTTGCGCTTACATCGCCGGCATCAGCGGTGTCCTGTTCATCGCCCGAAGCCTGACCTTCCCGCGTCCGGTCGTCGATTTGCGCGCGCTGACCAACAGAAACTTTGCGCTTGGGTGTTTTTTATCCTTCATCACCGGCGTCGGCATCTTTTCCACGATCTATCTCACCCCACTGTTTCTTGGCTATGTGCGCGGTTTTTCCGCCTGGCAGACCGGACTTGCGATCTTCTCGACCGGCGCGGCTTCGTTGATCGGCGTTCCAATTTATATCGTCCTCGCCAAGAAATTCGACATCCGCTGGCTGATGATGCTGGGACTTGCCTCCTTCGGCCTGGCGATGTGGAGTTACACTTTCATCACCCACGACTGGGGTGCCGATCAGCTCTTGATCCCGCAAATCCTTCGCGGTCTGCCACAGGTTTTTGCGGTCGCGCCGGCGGTCAATCTCGGGCTCGCCAGCTTGCCGCCGGATCGGCTGAAATACGCAAGCGGGCTTTTCAACATGATGCGCAATCTCGGCGGCGCCGTTGGCATCGCGCTGTGCGGCGCCATCATCAATGCCAAAACCAATTTCCATTTTGTCGCAATCGCGTCCAATCTCACGCCGGCCAACGGCGCAATGACGCGATTCCTTGGTGAGATGGAACAACGCTATGGGTCGATTCCCGGAAATCTGCAGGCCGGCCACACGGCAGCACTCAAGCAGCTCTGGGAGCTTGCCTACCGCGAAGCCTCGACTTTGGCCTACGCCGACGCATTCCGGGCGATTATGATCGCTTTTGTCGTTGCCACGCTTCTGGTGCCGCTGTTGCGCAACGTTGCGCCAACACCCGCGCCTGCGCAATCACACTGAGACACGGACACGTTTAATCCAAAGGAGTGACGACAATGGGTAGGCTAGCGGACAAGAATATCCTTATCACTGGTGGCAATAGCGGGATCGGGCTGGCCGCAGCGCAGGAATTCTACCGAGAGGGCGCGCGCGTCAACGCGATGTCCGCTTTTGGCACAAAGCGGACATCGATGATGTCTGCTTTCGGAGGTAAAGCGGACCTCGCTGCTTGCCCTCAGGATGTCCGCTTTTGACCCAAAGCGGACATTCAAGTGTCTTGCGCTACTGCTGCCTTCGGCTCGGCAATTCTGCGGCGCGACGAGCCTTCTGTCGCCGTGTTATTGTTGCCTCGTCAATTCAACTTCGCGGTGAGGTAAATGACGCGGGCTGCGCGCGCACACGTCCTGGCTTACCCCAAGAAGTTCCGGGCGCGGCAGGTCGCGACCAACGGGACTAAGCTCTACGTGCGCGTTGGCGGCGGGGGACCCGCGGTCGTACTGCTACACGGCTATGGCGAGACCGGCGACATGTGGGTGCCGCTTGCCAACGACCTGGCGCGCGATCACACCGTGGTCGTTCCCGACTTGCGCGGCATGGGGCTCTCCGCCAAGCCGGCCGGTGGCTACGACAAAAAAACGCAAGCCGGCGACGTTGCAGGTATCCTCGATGCGCTCAAGGTGGAGCGAGCCGCCCTCGTCACTCACGACATCGGCAACATGGTCGGCTACGCCTTCGCCGCGCAGTACCGCAGCAGCGTGACCCGTTTTGTGGTGATCGACGCTCCCTTGCCGGGCGTGGGCCCGTGGGAGGAGATCCTCAAGAACCCGCTGCTATGGCACTTCCGCTTTGGCGGCCCGGACATGGAGCGGCTGGTGGCCGGTCGCGAGCGCATCTACCTCGACCGGTTTTGGAACGAGTTCTCCGCCACCCCAAAGCGGTTTCGCGAGACGGCCCGCCGGCACTACGCGAAGCTCTATGCCCGCCCTGGCGCAATGCATGCGGGGTTCGCGCAGTTCGCGGCCTTCGACCAGGACGCTGTCGACAACAGGGCCTTCGTCGCGGCGGGCAAGCTCGATGTGCCGGTTCTAGCGCTGGGCGGGGAAAAATCATTCGGCACGACGATGGCCGCAGTGATGCGCTTTGCGGCGAGCGATGTGGAAGAAGGGATAGTTCCGCACTCCGGGCATTGGATCATGGAAGAGAACCCCAAGGCGACCATCGCGCTGGTTCGCGGTTTCCTCGACAAGGGCCGATAATCCCGCAAGACCGCGGACCTGCTGCACTGTCATCGGATGATTCTTTGGCTCGTGAGCGCGCATCGAATGGATGACCGGGCTGATGTCCGCTTTTGGCACAAAGCGGACATGCCAATCTCACTCAGCGATGTCTGCTTTTGGGGGTAAAGCGGATATTGCGGCCAAGCTGCTCACGCGCGATAAGGTTCGCAGCATTTCATAAAAACCGCGATCAGATATGAGCTACGCTGAAGCGTTACTCCTGACCTTATTCACTGCAATTGTGTCGGTGATAGCCACAAGCCTCGTTCGTCGCGCGTTAGGCGTGGATACCCGCCGAGAGCATCATGAAGTTGGCAATCCCGTTTACCTACAAATCGGCGTTGTGTTCGCTGTCCTGCTTGCGTTCGTGTTCAATGAAGTCTTTGGCGAATATAATGCAGCGGCCCAAGCCATAAACGGAGAATGCGGCGCACTGCATGGAGCCGCACTGCTAGCGCATCAGCTTCCGGACAGACACGGACGAGGTGTTGAGGAAGCCATCCTGAACTATTCGAAGGTTGTGATAAGTGACGAATGGCCGGCCCTACAGCACCGAGAAGCGAGCTCAAACGCGGTATTGGCGTTTCAGGCAATTGTCGAAGCTGCGGGAAATTTGAGCATTGGGCAGCCGAATGATGCGGCCATCCAAAGTCAAATTCTGTCGTTGTTAACTCAGGCCCATGCATTTAGGGAAACGCGCATTTTCCACGCAAACCAAGGGCTGCCGATTATTATTTGGATAGTTCTGTCGTTCTATGGCCTTGTCTTAGTCGTGTTTGTCCTGTTTGCGGGCGTCCAGTCGCGAATAGGACATCTGTTCTTTACAGCAGTTTTTTCGGCGTCAGTAGTTTTAGTATTTGTCCTCGTCAGAATGCTTGACTACCCCTTTGAAGGAGCACTGACCTTAAGCAATGAGGACTTCGTCAGAACGATTGGGCACGTAAGCAGCTTGATTGGCGCCTAAGGTGCCACGCAATGTCCGCTTTTGGCACCTAGCGGACATGGCAACCACCCTCAGCGATGTCCGCTTTTGGGGGGTAAAGCGGACATAGTCCGCAGGCAAGATAATATCTTCGAAAGTTCGGAGCGAATTTGCGAGGATGGTTCGGCCGCGCGCCGAGACTCAATTTTGCCCCACCCCCAACTAATATTTTATGGCGTGGGTGGAATAACTGTCGGGCCCGTCCAATCTTTTGGAAGAAGCTCTACAAACAGTATGCGAAGCGGGAGGTCCGTCTTATTGTCAGCAGTATGTGCGAGGTTCCCCGTTTCAAAAAAGTAATCCCCAGCACGATAGATCGTCACCTTCCCTCCTTCAGTGAATGCGAGCTCGCCAGAAATTACATATCGAACTCCAGGGCCAACATGGTGATGCACGCCGAGGTGAGCCCCCGGGGCAAACGTTGCTTCAGTGGCTCGCATTTTGAATTTACCGTTGAGCTCTTCCATGTGGCTATACACAACCTCATCTAGTTTAATACCCGCTGTAATGCCCCGTGCTTCCACGGCTTCTTGAGCTGCCAAATGATCTGTCCCGCCAAGCAGCGCCATGACGAGCAATAGTGCGGAGCGCATCATCATATCCTCCTCTGTGTTGACCCATTAACGGTAAGCTTAGCACTCGTTTGCGCAATGTCCGCTTTTGGCACAAAGCGGACATGCCAATCGCACTCCGCAATGTCCGTTTCGGGGGTAAAGCGGACATTGCTCGGAGGTGCCCCAATATCCGCTTTTGACCCAAAGCGGACATCGGCGACTTTACCTGGTACGATGCTGCGTCGCGAGCCGGGGAACCACTCTTTAGATGCTCCATTCTTACGTTTTTCGCGATCAGATGACGATCCGGCGGCTCCGCCTCGCAGCCGGTCTGGTCATGCTCTCTTATCTCGCGCTGCACCTCACTATGCACGCGCTAGGCAATATTTCTTTCCAGGCAATGCAATGGGGCACTCGTATCCATGATTTCGTCTGGCATAGTGCGCTGGGAACCATTGCTCTCTACTGTGCGCTCGCCATCCATTTTACGCTCGCGTTGTACGCCCTCTATGCCCGCCGGAGCTTCCGAATGGGTGCCGGCGAATTGGTGCGACTTGTTCTCGGATTCTCCATTCTACCTCTCTTATTCCATCACTTTTTTGCGGGGCGATACGTATATTCCGCGTTCGGCGTGGATCGCCGCTATGACGTAGTGCTCACTGCTTATTTTTGGTTTGTTCCGTTCTGGGGTTGGCGGCAGGTCACCGTGCTTTTGGTCGCGTGGACACATGGTTGCCTAGGTGTGCATTACTGGCTCCGTGCACGATCCAATTATCATAGGTTTGCGCCCATATTGCTGACCGTCGCCACACTCCTGCCAGTACTCGCTCTGCTTGGACTTTGGCAAGGTACGCAGCAAATATTCCAGCAATGGCAACTGCACCCCGACTTGCTTCAGATGACCGTGCGCGACGGTCATATGCGCGATCCAGCTATAGGCGGGTCGAGCTGGAATCTCGAAGTGCAGCTCTATTGGATTTATATTGTGCTACTCGCGCTCGTCTTTGTCGGATGGGCGGTGCGCTGGCTGGTTGAACGCCGCCGCGGGCTGATCAAAATCGCTTATCCTGGCGGCCGCGTCCTTCGAGTCCCGGTTGGCTACACCGTACTCGATGCCAGCCGCCGCGCTAGCATTCCACACGCTGCCATTTGCGGCGGACGAGGTCGCTGTACGACTTGCCGCGTCCGCGTGCTGCGCGGGGTTGACAAGTTGCCGCCGCCTAGCGCTTCCGAGCAGGCTTTGTTAAGTCGATTGCACGCTGGTCCGAGCGTGCGTCTGGCTTGTCAATTGCGCCCCCGCAGTGACACCGCCGTGCTGCCGTTGCTGCCGCCAGACATCGGTGCGGGCGAGACACGCCGGCGAGACACTTCTGAGGCTTCGGACCTTGAGCGTTTCGTTGCAATCATGTTTGTGGACATCCGTAGGTCAACAGCTCTGGTCGAGAAACGCCACCCTTATGATGTGGTGTTCCTACTGAATCATTTCTTCGATGCCGTGGCAGGCGCTGTGGTCGACACCGGTGGCATGCCTAGCCAATTCGTCGGCGACGGCATGATGGCGACCTTCGGCGTACACACCGGGGAACGTGAGGCTTGCTCACAGGCATTGGGTGCTGCGCAACTTATTCACAGCCGCCTTGCCGATATGAATCGAACAATGGCTGACGAGTTGCCGGAGCCAATTGCAATCGGCGTCGGGCTCCATGCAGGCAGTGTCATCCTGGGGGAACTTGGCTACAAGGATCGCTTCGTGCTTACAGCAATCGGCGATTCAGTGCATGTAGCTGCACGTCTCCAAGAATTGACTAAAGATTACGGCTGTCAGCTCATCGTGTCCGAAATCGTCGCCACAACTGCTGGGGTCGAAATGAGTGGCTTTCCTCTGCGCGAGATCACCGTGCGCGGACGTGCGGAACCACTGGCCGTAAGAATCGTCGGTGCTATGAACGAGCTCGTCGCGTGAAATTGCGGTCTGCCGCAATGTCTGCTTTTGGCACAAAGCGGACGTCACGCTGCGTCGGTCGGTCATCGGTGCTGTGAGATTCGGGGCGCGATCGTGGCGCCTCGCGTCTCGCCAGCATACGACCGCTTCCGCTCCTTTGACCGGATCATGTCCGCTTCTGGCACATAGCGGACATCACGCGACTAAGTTCCAATGTCCGCTTTTGGGGGTAAAGCGGACATTCCTTTGACTAGCCGCGATGTCCGCTTTTGACCCAAAGCGGACATCGCGTCGCATGCTGGACCGGCCGCTGCATGCTAGCCTTTGACCCACTTTTGCCTGGCGGGGCGGCCACATGCGGCGGCGCGAGTTCATCAAAGTAGTTGCTGGCTTGGCCGTTGCTTTGCCGTTTGCAGTTCGCGCACAACAGCCCGAGCGCATGCGACGCATCGGCGTGCTGCTAGGTGCAAATGCGGACGATGTAGAATTTCAGACGTGGGTTGGGGCGTTCCTGGAAGGATTACAGCAAGCGGGCTGGAGTATTGGCCAAAACGTGCAGATTGATACCCATTGGGCCACGAGCGATGCCGCTGGAATTCGCAAGCACGCAGCAGAGTTGGTTGCACTCGCGCCGGACGTCATCCTGGCACATGGAACATCGACCGTAGCGCCATTGCTGCAGCTAACTCGGACGGTGCCGATTGTGGCGCCGGTGTTCGGCGATCCGGTCGGCGCTGGCTTCGTTGACAGCCTGGCGCGGCCTGGCGGCAACGTCACCGGTTTCATGAGTACCGAATACAGCATGGCCGCCAAATGGCTCGAATTGCTTAAAGAGACGGCGCCAAGTGTGACACGGGTGGCGATTCTTCGGGACGCCTCGCAAGGCTCCGGGACAAGCCAATTTGCTGCCATTGCCACCGTCGCACCGGCGCTCAACGTGAACGTCAATCCGATCAACCTTGGCGACGCGGACCAGATTACGCAGTCAATCGAGAGTTTCGCGCGTGCTCCGAACGGGGGTCTCATTGTGGCGGCAAGTGGGGCATCGCTGCGTCATCGCGACCTAATCGTCAAACTAGCGGCGCGTTACAAGCTACCCACAGTTTACTACGAACGCGTCTTCGTTACTGCCGGCGGCCTGATTGCCTATGGAGCCGATTTTGTTGACCAGTACCGCCGCGCGGCCGGTTACGTTGATCGCATCCTCAAAGGCGAGAAGCCGGCCGATCTCCCGGTGCAGGCGCCGACCAAGTACGAGCTCGTCATCAATCTCAAGACCGCCAAGGCGCTCGGCTTCGCCGTGCCGGCATCTGTACTTTCGCGCGCCGATGAGGTGATCGAATGAGGCGGCGCGAGTTCATCAAACTTCTTGGTGGGGCTGCTGCCACTTGGTCGCCCGCGGCACGTGCGGAGCGGTCCAACCAGATGCGGCAGATCGGCGTGCTCATTGGCACTGCCGCAAACGATACAGAAGGGCAGGCGCGTATGGCAGCGTTCCTGCAGGGGTTGCAGGAGTTGAACTGGAGCGTTGATCGCAACGTGCGGATCGACATTAGATGGACCGCGGGCAACCCTGCCGATACTCGCAAATATGCTGCAGAATTGGTTGCGCTCACACCGGACGTCATCTTGGCTTCCGGTAGCTCGGTCTTGCTGTCGCTTCTGGAGGCGACCCGCACAATCCCCATCGTGTTCACCGTTGTAGCCGATCCCGTCGGCGGCGGCGTTGTCGAAAGCCTAGCGCGCCCCGGCGGCAACGTGACCGGTTTCACGCCTTTCGAATACGGTATGGCCGGAAAATGGCTGGAGTTGCTGAAAGAAATTGCGCCAAGCGTAACGCGGGCGGGTGTCCTTCGTGACCACACCGGTTCAACCGGGATTGGCCAGTTCGCCGCTATCCAGTCTGTTGCGCCCTCACTTGGTATGGAGGTAAGCGCGGTCAACGTGCGTGACGTCGGCGAGATTGAACGCGCCGTAACGGCGCTCGCGAGTTCAAGGGGCGGTTTGGTCCTAACGGGGAGCGCCTATGCGATCGTTCACCGCGATCTGATTGTCAAGCTGTCGGCCCGACACAAGGTTCCGACGGTTTATCCTTGGCGCATCTACGTTACCAAGGGCGGTCTTATCTCCTACGGCCCAGATTTCAGCGACCAACATCGGCAAGCGGCCGGTTACGTTGATCGCATCCTCAAAGGCGAGCAGCCGGCCGATCTTCCGGTACAGGTGCCGACAAAGTACGAGCTGGTGATCAACCTCAAGACCGCCAAGACGATCGGCCTCAGTATGCCTCCGTCCGTGCTCGCCCGCGCCGACGAGGTGATCGAATGAGGCGGCGCGAGTTTATCACCCTTCTCGGCAGTGCAGCGGCGTTCCGGCCGCTTGTGGTGCGCGCACAGCAAAAAGTACCGATGCGGCACATCGGCATCCTGCTTAATGCAAAGCAGGAAAAGGCTACCATTGACCCAGTTCTTCAGGGACTCGAACAGCTGGGCTACACCGACGGCAAAAATATCATCATTGAATACCGCGACGGAGATGGGCAGTACGACCGATTACAGGAAGCTGCCGACGATTTGGTGCGTCTCAAGCCAGACGTCATCTTCTCCTTTGGAGGAGAGCAGGCTCCTTTTGTGAAAAACGCGACGGCGACGATACCGACTGTGGTTGTCGTGAGCAATGACCCCGTAGAAAGCGGCCTTGTTAAAAGCCTTGGGCGACCCGGAGGAAACATCACCGGTCTGACCTACATCCACGACATGCTCGCCGGAAAATCGGTTGAACTGCTCAAGGAAGTGATGCCCCAAGTCTCTCGGGTCGCAATTCTCTGGAATCCCAACCACGCAGACCCCGAGTTTCGCGAAACTCAGCGAGCCTCAGGCACATTGGGGGTTCAGCTCCAATCCCTTGAAGTACGGGAGCCTAGAGATTTTGACAGCGGATTTCAGGTTGCTCTGCGCGAACGGGCCGAAGCTCTCATCGTTATCGGCTCACGACTGATATTCCTGAACCGGACGCGGATAGGCGATTTTGCAGATAAGAACCAGCTCGTCCTTGTTGGTGTGCCAAGCTGGCTCATCGACGCCGGCGCGCTCTTGACCTATGGCCCGAATGTGCCGGACTTGCTTCGACGCGCCTCGACCTATATCGACAAAATTTTGAAAGGCGCCAGGCCTTCCGACCTACCAGTGCAGCAACCCACGACATTCGAGCTAATTATCAACCAAAAAACAGCCAAGAAACTTGGCATTTTGATTCCGCCGACTCTCATCGCCCGGGCAGACTCGATCATTGAGTGAGTTCCCATGTCCGCTTTTGGCACAAAGCGGACATCGCGGGACTGAGTTCCGATGTCTGCTTTTGGGGGTAAAGCGGACATGGCGCGGACGCACTCCAATGTCCGCTTTTGACCCAAAGCGGACATTCGATCCTGAGGGTTCTTGCCACGCAAAATGACGGTCGGACCCCATTCCACGCTGCATTTGTTGGAAGGTTTCTTGCCACGCGAGATGATCAAGTTATCCCCCGCAAGGACGAACGCGATGGGAACGCCCCACATCCCACACCATGAGAACAGGGCTACCTCACGATCACAGAGAACCTTTTGCGTCACGCCGCGATCTTGGCCTCTGTCATTGGACAGCGGGCCGAACCAATGCGCATGTAGCAGCGCAGGAACGCCCCTGGCGGTGCATAAGCTCGCAGACGCCAATGTTAGGTCAGGCGCGGACAGCGCGACGGTCCGCTACATGGCCGGGACGGCCGGTTCAAAATTTCCGATCGAGCGCAGATATTGCGCGCTCCTGCCGGCATCGTCCTGCGGCGTGGACAGTGCAGCCTGGTGTACCGTCACGTGTCCTGTATACCCAAGCTCCTCAAGCGCAGCGATGATTTTCGGAAAGTCGATACCGCCATTGTCCCACAGCGGAATCTGGTCGAACGACACGTCGCCACAGCACCAAGTCTTCATGACCGATTGCCCAGCAGGATTGAGGCGTTGGTTCTGGAAATAGACGTTTACGAGGTGAGGAGCAAAACGTTTGAGCGTCTCCCTCCTGTAACTCTGCCCACAGCATTCCAAATTAGCCGGTTCATAGGTCAGGCCGAAGTTAACGCGACCGATGCGGCGCAGGACATCCAACGTTTCGTCAATGCGCTCAAACAGCGAGCGGTTGTGGCACTGGTGCGTCAGCATGACACCGCGTTCCTTTGCAATGTCGGCTGCGCGCTGCGCCCAAACGATGTCCTCATCTTTCCTGAGTGCGACACGCACGAGGTGGGAATCTAGGACCTCAGCAAGATCAAGATAGGGCTCGATGTTGCGGAGGGCATGCGGAGCCTCATCTGTATTTTCCGGAATTGCAAAATCACCAGTAACCATCGAGACGCGGAGGCCTCGTTCGCGCAGAAGACGAGCTTTCGATACAACCTCCTCGCGCCGTGAATGGATACCGATTTGGGAGGCGCGCATGCAAATCGCGTGGTAGCCGGCAGCGACTGCAATATCAGCGAGTTCGTCCAGCGAAATCGCGGCTTCGCGCTTGTTCGTGTACTTTTCTCCAACGCGCACAGACAGAGACAGCTTCATTCTGCAGTCTCGCCGGAAATTTTCCCCATGGCAGTGGCTCGCACTTTGCTCCGTCGGATTTTTCCATAGTGCGACTTCGGCAACTCCCGAACGATTTTAACGCTTTTGGGGCGCTTATGCGGGGAGAGCAACGCGGCGCAATGGTCCTTCAGAATTTGTTCGCTGACGTCGACCCCAGGTGCTGGAACGATTACCGCGGTCACAAGCTCGCCCCATTCTGCATCCGGGATACCGACGACGCTGACTTCCGCCACAGCAGGATGCTGGCATAAGGCGGCCTCGATCTCATCCGGCACAACCGACCTTCCTCCAGTGCGGATAATTTCCTTAATCCGGCCAATGATCGAAACACGCCCGTTTTGGTCGACCATGCCAAGGTCGCCGGTGCAGAACCAGTCATTCTTTAGAACCTGCGCGCTAAAATCTGGTCGTTTCCAGTAGCCCTTCATGACATGCGCGCCCCGAATCAAAATCTCTCCAGATTGCTCGAAAAACTTAGAACCGTTTGCGGTATCAATCATGACGTCGCATCCGAATACTGGAAGCCCGACTGATTGCATCCGCGCGCGGCGCACATCCTGTGGCGCGTCAAGAGCTGACGGGGGTTGATAACAGCTCCACGATGCCTCAGTGAGCCCATAGAGAACGCCAATCTTCGGGCCGAGTGCGTCCAGAGCCTGTTCAAACGTTTCCAAAGGTATCGCCGCTGCGCCGATGTCGATGCTGCGGAGTGCATCAAGCGAACGGAGCGTGGCCGGCGGACAATCGCGAAGCAGTCGGACCAGATGGGTCGGGACCATGGACGTAGTCGCCGCGCGATATTTCTGAAGTAAAGATATCATGCGAGTGGGTTCGAAACGCCCGCCGAGTGCCACCGCACCGCCTGCGGCCAGATGAGCGAGCACGATGATGCCAGCAATCGGCCACAGGGGGCGCATGTTGACCATCACATCGCCGGGTCCCATAGCGCGCGCCATGACGACATTCTGTACAATGGCTCGCAAGTTATCGTGGCCAAGCATAACGGCCTTCGGCTCACCGGATGTTCCACCCGTATAATTGAGCGAAGCAAGCGAGCTTAGGCCTATTTCCTCATCGCAGAGTGTGACACCGATGGCTTCGCGATCCGGAAAATCAAAAACTCCCATGTCGATGCTTAAGTGTCGGACCGCGCCCCTCGCCTTCTCGGTAAGCAAAAGGGCCAGCTCTGTGCGGGCATCATCACACAGCAGCAAACGCGCTTCGGCATCTAGGATTTGATTTGCCAATTCATCGATTGAGAGGCTCGGATCAAGTGGCACACGCACTAGACCGGCAGACATAATGCCGTAGTCCGCGACGAGATATTCCGGCGTCGCATCTCCGAGTATCGCGACCCTATCTCCAGTG
>Ga0318543_10000174_pt1 | contig 13304 bp, 16 predicted proteins | sample GRESIP168b4f24_FD_203487 | JGI IMG/M metagenome (GOLD analysis project Ga0318543, IMG submission 203487) | Tropical soil microbial communities from Luquillo Experimental Forest, Puerto Rico - GRE.SIPMG.168b4f24 | ecosystem: Environmental > Terrestrial > Soil > Tropical forest > Bulk soil... | reverse complement strand
TCGGCGGCGAGTATCTCCTCCGCGGTCAATGCCTGCAGCCACCAAGAACGATGCCGCTCGGTTCCAGCTTCCGCGCGATGCATCAGATCGCCTTCGCTGACGATCCCAACCAGCTTGCCCTGATCATCTACAACGGGGGCGGCGCTGATTCGGCGCTCCAGAAACGTTTTGGCAACTTCCCTTACCGAAGAATAGGGCTTCACGGTAATCACGGGGGAGACCATCACATCGTGCGCTTTCATAGGCGAACCCCCTTTTCAACTAAAACGTCATTTCCCTGGAAACCGTGCCGGCAGGTAGGTTGAATGATCCATAATCATACGTGGCCTCGAATAGACGATTTTGATCTAGATTAAATTTCCGCTCGAGCTTTAACCAATGTGAAAGTCTGGCCGTTTGACGTCATCGGAAATGCCCGTTTCGGGCCAGATTCGCCCAGGCAACACGCCTATCAATGTCCGCAACACTACCCTCAATACCGACCGGTCCGATCAGCACATCATTGCGCCAGATCAAATTCCCTTCCAGTCCGCGCGCTAGTCTTATCAATTGGTTGTGTTGACGAAGGGACCGGCGGACACGACACTTTGATATCTCCATGAAAGCGGAACGACGACGCCTCGAGTTGACCAAGCTCTTCGACGAGAGCGAAAATTAGCGCTCGCGTCGAGGAGCTCGCGCGCGCGGCCGCACCCTGCCTCCCGGGCAACTTCGTGGTTGTGGGTTTACTGGTGGGCAGTTTCGTTTTTGTTGCCGACTTGGTACGCGCGTTTTACCGCATCGGCTGCAATCCGAGCGTCGAATTCATGCGGCTTAACAGCTACGGGATCGGGCGAGAGAGTTCAGGCAATGTGCGTCTGATCGGCGAGTTCGAGCTCGATCTGTCCGGACGAGCTGTGCTGCTCGTCGATGATATCGTTGATACTGGGCGGACCCTTCTTTATGCGCGCGACCTCCTCCGAGAAAAGCAGGCATCGAGCATCCTCACATGCGCGCTGGTGGACAAGCCGATCCCGATGCGTCGCATCCGCTCTGGCTCCTGCGCGCGTGCCGCCGGCGGTCAAGCCGCTGCCGCGCCGCCGAGCGTGACTAAGAGTTTTCGTCGTCGGACGTAGCTTGCCGTGTGACCTCCCGTCTGGGGGTCATTAATGCAATGGAGGGATGATACCACGCTTCCATCGCGCGGTCAGTGACCAAGACCGATAGGTAAGTCGCGTGAACGAAGCAAACGATGGCGTACCAACTGAAGCCTCCGCCGGATGCCACGGTACGTGCAATTTGATCCACATCAATTCCTGCGCAAACAAGCAGGGCTATTTTGACCTGCAGTACCGATCCGACGAATTGTTCACGTCTCCGACCAGTGTCCGTCTCCCAAGCCATGGGACCCACAATCTGGTTGGCAAGGATTGGTATTCGGCGAAAGAGCATGGCTGGGGAGCTGAAAGCTTTCCAACTTCAAACTCACCAAGTGCCTTGACGCACTGACAAGTTCTAGCCAAAGCGCGAGGATCGCCGACCGGAAATCAATGAGACCGCCATCGCATCGCGGGACACACCAATTGTCGCTGGACGACCACTCCGGCCGTCATGAAGGTAGTTTTCTTAGGTCGCCGGCGGGACTGGCTCTGCTGGGCTTCCTCATCGTTGCCGGCGCGCTGCTGTTCACCGAGCATCGCACCCATGTCCTGGGCGTACTCCTTTATGTGCCTCTCCTCCTTTGCCCACTCATGCACTTCTTCATGCATGGGCACGGTGGCCACGGAAGCCATGGGCAAGAGGAGGGCGAAGGAGGAGCATCATGAACATGGATACTCCCGCCTATGGCCTCTGGAGCCTGGTGATCGTCAACTCAGTCGTCTTCATTCTATTCGGCTACAGCTTCTTTAAGCCGCGGACGCCCCGCGACTGGCGGTCATTCGGCGCGTTCAGCGCGTTTCTGGTGGCGCTGTTCGCCGAGATGTACGGCTTTCCGCTGAGCATCTATTTCCTCTCAGGTTGGCTTCAGTCCCGATATCCCGGCGTGGATTGGTTCTCACACGACGCCGGACATCTGCTCGAGATGATGTTCGGCTGGAAGTCGAACCCACACTTTGGGCCGTTTCATATTCTGAGTTTCGTGCTGATCGGTGCCGGTTTCGTCCTGATTGCCGCCGCCTGGCGCGTGCTATTCGCTGCCCAGCAAAGTCATGTCCTCGCGACCAGCGGACCATACAGCTACATCTGCCACCCGCAATATGTCGGCTTTATCCTGGTGATGCTCGGCTTTCTCCTGCAGTGGCCGACGCTGCTGACGCTTGCGATGTTCCCCGTGCTGGTGTGGATGTATGTGCGACTAGCCAGCCAAGAGGAACGCGAGGTCCGAGCGGAATTTGGCAAAGACTACGATCGCTATGCGGCAACAACGCCCGCTTGGTTTCCGCGGCTCGGTGCTGCCGACACCACGACTTCGTCGCGAGCGGGAGGTCCAGGCGGCAGCTGCAAGGACACGGCCAGTCTTCCAGCAGCCGGAAGCGCGTTGAAAACCCAAGCGTCGCGACCAATTTTGTTGGCTGTAAAAGGAGGGATGCGATGAACACACAGACCACGCAGAATAATCCCTTCAACATTGTTGCGCTGGGGTGGGGGCTTTCAGCAGCACTGGTCGTCCTATTCGTGATCTGCCTGGCGGTCGCGCTCGTTTTGCCAGATTGGCAGGCCTCGCACGGGTGGATCGGCCTGTTCTCTGTCGCGCCAATGACATCGGTTCGGGTTTGGATCGACGGCATTGTCTTTAGCATCGTCTTCGGCTGGGTTACTGCAGTCGTTCTCGGCCTGGTCTACAACTATCTCGTCCGACGCTGAGGAGGTTGAAATGCACAAGCGCGTTCTGATGTTCACGACATCTGCTCTGATTCTAGCGTATGGCGCTTTCAATGCGATTGCACAGGACCGAATGACACCGCAACCAGATCAGCAACATACGGAACACCACCCTACGGGCCAAGAAAGCGCGGGCACGAGCGGACAAGCGGGTATGACGGACTGCGGCATGATGGGGCAAGGGGGAATGGGTCCGGGCATGATGGGGCGAGGTGGGATGATGGGTCCGGGCATGATGGGGATGATGGGTCGCGGCATGGCGGGAAGTGTGATGGGTCCTCCAATCATGATGCGGATGATCTTTAGTTTGATGGACAGCGATGGTGACGGGACCATCTCATTGCAGGAGTTTCAGGCGGCTCACGAACGGATTTTCAAGGGCATGGATAGCAACAAAGATGGTCGGCTCACTCAGGAGGAGATGCAAGCGTTCATGCAGGGGACCAGGAGATCGGTCCTGCCGCAATAGGTCGTCGGGTTGTCGCGCTGAGGCGGCATATGTTCGGGCACAGGAACCAAGAGAGGCGCTGCGCCGTGCCGCTCTTGCCGGCATGCATCACCCGAGATGTGTTAATGATCCTAATTTGCTCACAGCAATTGGCGGCGATGAGGGCATAGGTTCCGAGAAATAGAAGGTAATGAGCACCACCTTAACCGACCGCTTCGATCGCGCTCTCCTCTACGCAACTCACGTTCACGGGGGACAGGTGCGTAAAGGAACCAGCACCCCTTACGTCGCCCATCTGCTGGCCGTCGCTGCGACGGTTCTAGAATACGGCGGCGACGAAGACCTCGCCATTGCGGCACTTCTGCACGATAGCGTTGAAGATCAGGGCGGCAAGGCGAGACTGGATGATGTTCGCAACCGGTTCGGCGAGCACGTGGCGTGGATCGTGGAAGCCTGCTCGGATAGTCTCGCCGATACGGGAAAAGGGGAGCGCAAGGCAGATTGGCGAGAACGAAAGGAAGCTTATCTCGCGCACCTGCGGACGGCAGACGAGGATATTTTATGGGTATCGCTCGCCGACAAGGTTCACAATGCGCGCACCATCCTTCGTGATCTGCGAAAACCGGATATCGGGGAAAAAGTCTGGGCACGCTTCAACGTGTCTACGAAGCAAACGCTATGGTACTATCACAGCCTCGCCGAAATATTCTGCGAAAGGCTGTCTAATCAATTGTCTGACGAGTTACGCGAAATCGTTGAGGTAGTGGAGGCAGAAGTGGCCAAAGCTCGTGTCGGGCGAACGTCTCGAACGTAGGGGCTCGAGCGGCTAGTGGGCGGCGATCTGCATGAAACCGAGCGTCATCGTCTGGGACCTGGAGACCGTGCCCGACCTCGTCGGGTTCGCAGTCGCCAACGATCTCGTCGGTAAGCCGGACGCGGACATTCGTGAGGTGCTCGGCAACAGGTTTCCGAAGCACATCTACCACACGATTGTCTGCATCGGCGCGCTCGTCGCTCATCGCGAGAACGACCACTGGGCAGTGGACGCGCTCGGTGCACCCCACGTCGGTGAGCAAACTGAAAAGCAGCTAATTGCCTCTTTCTGCGACAAGATCGCGCAGCTGAAGCCGCAGCTCGTGACGTTCAACGGCAATAGCTTCGATCTTCCCGTCCTGCGCTATCGCGCCATGATTCATGGCGTTTCAGCGCCAGGAATGGCCGCTCGGCTCTACTTCAACCGATACACTGAGGACGCAGTCGACTTGTGCGACATCCTCTCCTCATTCGCTCCTCACACCAAGGCCTCGCTGAACGAGCTCAGCAAGATCATGGGCCTGCCGGGCAAGCCCGAGGGCATCGACGGGAGCGAGGTTGAGCGATACTTCCTTGAGGGGAGGATCAAGGAGATCGCCAAATACTGCGGGACGGACGTTGTCAACACCTATCGCGTCTGGCTGAGGTATGAGTTATTTCACGGCCGCCTGAGCGAGAGCGAGCATCAGGCGAGCGAGCGCTGCGTCGCAGATTTCATCGGGGCTCGTGTTAACACAGCGCCTCACTTTCACCAAGCGCCTGAAGTTGTACGACCCGAAGTCCGTGTTGCGGAAGTGGAAGGCCTACATCGAGCCTCCGCCCCAGCGGGCGAGGTAACGTCAATCGACACGTGGGTTGCCGATTTATTGGACAAGCCAGAGAACAAGCGCGCCGCGTCGCTTTATGAGTTGCTCCTGCGTCTGAATTTAAACATGTCGCATCTCGATGAGGCACGCGAGGCTTACGTCCGCAGGCTAGGTCTGCGTTAGCGCCCTCCTTTATCGGGGGATGCGCCATGTCCGCTCTGCGGCCGTTCCGCGTCAGCCCGGTGACCTAATGCGAGAGCAACGTCCAGGTAAAGGGGTGGGTCAGCACGCGCTTGGTCGCTCCCCCGAGAATGAATTCCCGCAGCTTGGAATGGCCATAGGCGCCCATCACCACCAAGTCGATGCTGCGCTCAACCGCAAACGCTTCAAGAACATCGCCAATAGCCCGGCCGTTGGCCTGGACCTTGTCGAACGTCACCTCCACGCCATGCCCAGCCAGGTGCTTGCACAACTCTGCCCCCGACCCGGGCTTGCGCAGATTTTTCTCGTCGACGACGGTAACGACATGAACATGCTTTGCTCCCCGCAACATGGGCAGCGCATCGGCGACGGCTCTCGTCGCAGGGCGGCTATGATCCCAAGCAACGGCCACCCTGTTAAAAGACGAAGACAGTTGTCGGGTTGCGGCTTCGGGCAAAAGCAATACTGGCCGGCCGGACTCGAAGATGAGTGCCTCGACGAGAGATTGCTGGCCCTGGTCTTCTGCCTTGATGGGAAAGACGGACAGATCTCGTAGCTTCGCATGATCGACGAGGATCGCAGCTACTTCGATGGGAGAACAATGTTCGACCGCGTGCTCATGCGTGGCCCCCGTGCGGGCCGTACCTTGGCGTGCGCAGATATCATCGAACGTCGCAATGAGGTCGCGTGCATTGGAGGCACTTTTCTTGCGTTCAGCCGCGAATATGCCGCTGATATGGACGGGATGTGCGTAAAGGCCCACGGGCGAGCGGATGTCTAACTCGAATGTCACGCCCACGATATGAGCGCCGAGGCCGGCAGTTAAGGTCACGGCTCTTTCGATGCTGTCGACTGCTGTCGCCGTGGGATAGCTGAGCATCGGAAAGAGAATGTCCCGGATCGTCATCGGAGTGCTCCTAATGGTGAGGCAAGCGCTGCACTCAGAGATGCTCCGATCTCATTTCCTAACCGTGAGAGCATAGAGGTACGCAAGGATTGCATGCACATCCTCATCGGAAAAGTCGATCTGCGGCATCTCCTTGTGTCTAGAACCTATCTCAAAATTGCCGACTGCTGTCGATCCGGTATAAATGACGAATGATTCGGCTCACGGACGAGCAGTGGGAACGCATGCGGGATCATTTTCCGGAGGAGCATATTGCCGATGGGCGTCCTGGGCGCAAACCGACTCCGACGCGATGTGTGCTTGAAGCGGTACTGTGGATTCTCAACACAGGCGCGCAATGGCACATGCTGCCGCAGAGCTACCCAAACTACAAAACTGTGCATCGGCGCTTTCAGACTTGGTGCCGCGATGAGGTTTTGCGTCGCGTGCTGACGGATGTTGCCAACGAGCTTCGCGATAGAGGTGCACTGAACGAAGAAGAATGCTTCATTGACGCGACCTTTGTTATGGCCAAGGGTGGCGGATTGGAAATCGGCGCTACGAAGCGTGGGAAAGGCATGAAAATCATGGCGATTGTGGATCGCCATGGATTGCCGCTCTCGGTCAGCACGCACGCGGCGAACCATCACGAAGTGCGTTTGGTGCAGCTATGTTTCGACTTCTACATGATCGAGGCCAAGCCGGAAAACTTGATCGGCGATCGTGCCTATGACAGCGATCCGCTGGATGCGGAACTGCGAAAGGACGGCATCGAGATGATCGCGCCGCATCGGAGCAACCGAAGCAAGCCGCCCACGCAAGATCGGCGAAGGTTAAGCCGCTACATGCGACGCTGGCTCGTTGAGCGCTTCTTCGCCTGGATTCAATGGCAGCGCCGGATCCTCATTCGCTGGGAGTACCACGCCCACAATTTCCTCGGCTTTGTCCAACTTGCATGTCTCGTGATCCTCTTCAAACGGTTTTGAGATAGGTTCTAGAGACCTTGCCCTCGGAGAGTTCCGCCTGCAGCTCTCGTGGATTAAACCGGGCGTAGATATCGCGCATTGCTGGGGCTTTGTTGAGCGGGCTCTCGCCAACGGCTTCGATGGCATGACAGCGTCCGCATTTTTCTTGAAAGATGACCTTGCCTCGTGTTTCTAGGGAGCGGGCTAAAGGCGTAGGCTAGGAACGCGAGATACATCGGAGCCCTGCGCACTCGTTCACAACTGGGTGTGTCTCGCGAATTGCTGATGTTCTCGGGATAAGAGCCTCGCGTTGTCGCATGAGCAGCGAAGCGTAGGCCGAGGGCAGCCGGCAACCCGGGCTGCGCACCTTTTACTCGTCGTAGAGGCGGTCGCCGTGGGACTTTCCGCCCTCCAGGCAATGCAGGTGACGAGATTAGGCACAAATCGCCTCATGTCCCGCTACCGGCCCGTGAAGGTCCGCGCCGCCTTACTCTTTCACGCCCATCAATTTTCGCCTATAGCTCCTTCAATCTGACGGGGGAATTGTCCCGCCGTGGTCGCTGTTGTATGGTTTCAGTCCCACCTGCGCTGCCGCCAGCCGCCGGTAGAGATTGCGCCGACGAACGAGCGGCCACCACTCGTACAGGAATATTTCGATCGGCCTCCAGTTCGCGACCCATCCGAAGATCAGCAGGCTCTCCGCAATCAGCCCGGCGACCGGCTGCGGCGCAATCCTGACCACGACGGTCTGGCCGATGATGACGGAGAACGAGAGCACGGCGACGCCGATGGCGAGTGCCCAGCGGCCGACCCGAAACAACTCCTTGAGATCCAGCCCGATGATGCGGGCGCGATAGCCGAAATAGCCGGTGATCGCCGCACTGATCTCGCGCGCTTCCGGAAGCGACGCCTGTGCCTCCGGCAGATGCACGACGATCCGCAGCGGCCGATCCCGAGGCAGCTCTCTTGCCCAGCTGACAATGAATTCCTCCGCCTCCTTGTCGAGATCCCGCTCGCGAAACGGAAACGGATCCAGGGTGTGAAAGAGCTGGGAGACATCCTCGACCCGTAGTTCGATGGAATGTCCGGTTGCCGCTAATTGGTCAGGCATGTGTGCGTCCAATGTTCAATTCGCCGTCATGAGGGTGGGTCCCATACCTTCAGAGTCGTGTCCGTTGAACCGGTCATGTAATAACGAGGATATGGCATATCGCTCGGATAGAGCTCAGCTATGCCGCGACACATCTGGCGCAGGAGCAAAGATCTTCGACGCCGCCTATATGAGATCCTGAAGCACGGCACGATCGGAGATCGGACGGGTCTCATCGTCGGCCGACTCATCGTCGCTCTGATCATCACGAACCTCGTCACTATGACGCTCGATTCGGTGCCTGCGTTGGAGGCGCAATATGGGCCGCTATTCCTTGCGATCGAACTGCTATCGCTCGTCGTTTTCACCATCGAGTACGGGCTACGGGTTTGGGTGGCGGCCGAGCACGCGCCGCACCGGCATTCGAGCGAACGCAAGGCCCGATGGGAATTTGTGTCGAGCCCGCTCGGCGTGATTGATCTTCTCGCGGTTCTGCCGTTTTGGTTCGCATTGGTCTTGCCGGCTGACCTGCGGGTCGTATTGGTGTTTCGAATGGTGCGGTTTCTCAAGTTGGCGCGCTACTCACCAGCCATGCGCTCGCTGCTCGACGCTCTCTACAGCGGGCGCCGTGCGTTGTTCGGAGGCTTCGTGATTTTACTGGGTGCGACGCTGCTCGCTGCTAGCATCATGCACGTGGTCGAAGGTCATGCACAGCCCGACAAGTTGGGCACGATTCCCGATGCGATGTGGTGGGCCATCGTCACGCTGGGCACGATCGGCTACGGCGACGTACCGTGCTGGGACGCATCGTCGCATCGGTCACGATCTTCGTCGGATTGATCATGGTCGCATTGCCGATCGGCATCGTCGCTACAGCCTTCGCAACCCCCTACCGATGACAATAGAAACGATCGCGAGAAGCACGCTGCAGCCGCTGACGAGGTATCTCAGAGCCCGACGCGAGTAGAACCTCGTCCTAGAAAGGCTTTTCGAGAAAGTCGACGGCCCCAGTCTCATCGCTTTCCACGGCGAGCGGATATCCCCGTGAGCCGTGATGACGATGACCGGCACAGCAAGCTTGAGCCCGGCAAACAGGTAGAACACCGCTGAGCTCGGGCATTCTCACATCGGTAATGATGCAGCCTGTCTGGACCGTGGGCGCAATCTCTAAGGAACACGACGGCGGATTCGCAGGTCCGCACCTCAATACCGGCCTAGCCTCAGCTGGAAAGCGAGCGCCTGGCGCACCGCCTCGTCGTCGCCGATCACGTGGACGATGGACTTGTCAGGCGGCATCGCTGGAATCCTCCCCGGTCGCGGCCCGCAGCGTGAAGCGAAAGATCGTTCCACCGCCGGGATTGGGCTCCACCATGATCTGTCCACCGTGGGCCTCGACAATGGTGCGGCAGATCGACAAGCCGACACCCATTCCCTGGCGCTTGTTGGTGACAAAGGGTTGGAAGAGCTGCGACATCAGTTCCGGCGCGATCCCGGGTCCGGTGTCGCTCACGCTGACGACGATCATGTCGTCGTCGCCGGCTGCCGTGGAGATAACAAGCTCGCGACTTTGCGAGGCTTTCATGGCCTCGACGGCATTGCGCAACAAGTTCAGCAACACCTGCTGGATCTGCACCTTGTCGACCAAAACGAGATCGACGGTCGGGTCGAATTGAAACCGGACACGCACGCCCTGATCCTTGGTTCCGACCAGCGCCAAGGCGCTGGCCTCCTCAATGAGTTTCCTGACGCCTTCCACCCGACGCTCGCTGTCGCCACGCCCCACGAATTCGCGCAAGCGACGGATAATCTGTCCCGCGCGCAAAGCTTGATCGCCCGCCTTGTCCATGGCATCGCGCAGCAAGCTCGAGCGCTCCTCGGCACCACTTTCGAGCAAGCGCCGCGAGCCCTTCATGTAGCCCACGATGGCCAATAACGGCTGGTTGAGTTCATGGGCCAGCGCGGATGCCATCTGGCCCATCGCCGTCAATCGGGAAACATGAACGAGCTCGGCTTGAAGCTCCTGCAGCCTCGCCTCTGACTGCTGACGCTGCGTGATGTCGCGAATAAAGCCAGTGAAAAAGTGACGGTCGCTGGATCGCATTTCTCCGACAGCGATCTCCATCGGGAAGGTCGAGCCGTCCTTGCGCTCGCCGACCACGACGCGGCCGATTCCGATGATTCGCCGTTCTCCGGTCCGCAGATATCGCCTCAGGTACTCATCGTGATTCTCCCGGTACGGCGACGGCATCAACATCTTGACGTTTTTTCCAATCACTTCCGCCGCGCTATAGCCGAATAGCCGCTCCGCCGCCGGGCTGAACGATTGCACGATTCCGCCCTCGTCGATCACGATCATCGCCTCCGGCACGGTATTGAGGATCGACGCGAGATGAGCCTCGCGCGCAAGCGCGTCCCGCGTACTGGTGGCGGCTCGAATACGGTTGCGTTGCAGCTGCTCTCCGCTCCAGGCGATGCCCGCTCCGATCAGCGTGAACAAGGCGGCATCGACGATCTCCGACGCCGAAACGCCGGGAGACATCGTGATGACGAAGAAGCCGAGCACAACGCTGAGGGCGGTTGCCAGCAGTCCCGGTCCCAGCCCGCCTAGGCCTCCAGCAACCAAAACTGCGGGCACGAACAACAGGTAGGGGGAGGCATCTCCCAGGATCGGCGTGAGCGCGAGTCTGGCCAAGAACGCGATCGCCACGGCAACGGGCGCAAGCGCATAGCGAAGCGCCTCCTGCCGGACAAAAAGCCAATGTTTGAAGGTGCTTAGGTTGCCCTGCGGGCTCGATTTGGCGGCCAAATCCGTGACGAATGTCTTCATCGAGAGCCTGCGGCCTGTCCCTGCCTCCGGGCTAGCCCGGAGGGATTTTATCGGAATTTTCGCCTCCTCGCGCAGCGGTTACCAATGGCCTCATCAACTGGAGGTCATGGGCGATGCTGACGCAGACCGCAATGCGGAATGTTTCCCAGAGGCAGCCGGCGACGCAACCTCGTCGCGCGCCAGTCCCGCGTGCCACCATGCAGGCCGGCACGATCGAGCTCATGGGCGCGTGCATGTCGTTTGCCGCCAATGCCGAGATCTACGGGGAGAACGAGCCCGCCGATTACCTCTACAAGGTCGTCAGTGGGACGGTGCGCACCTACAAGGTCCTGGTGGACGGCCGCCGCCAGATCGGAGCCTTCCATCTGCCCGGCGACATTTTCGGTTTCGAGACGGGAGACGAGCACACGCTTTCTGCCGAAGCGATCACCGACTGCAAGATTATCGTGATCAAACGCAGCACGGTGATGGCGCTTGCGGCAAGGGACAATGATGTGGCACGCCAAATGTGGGAGCTGACCGCCTGCGAACTCCGACGTGTGCAAGAGCATTCGCTGGTTCTGATCAAGAGCGCGGAGGAGCGGGTCGCGGGCTTTCTGTTGGAAATGGCGGACCGCGTGCCCAACGGCGGGGCAGTCGAGCTTCCGATGTCGCGACAGGACATCGCCGATTATCTGGGGCTCACCATCGAAACCGTTTCGCGCACGCTCACGCATTTGGAAAGCGAGGCGGCGATCGAGGTGCCAAAGCGGCGCCGTATCCTGCTGCGTAACCGCTCTGCACTACGTCGGCTCAACGCATGAGGCGCTGAGAATTTGGAAGCGGCCAACGGCATTCTGCTCGTTCCAAAACTCTATGTTGCGGGCGCCCCCCTCAATCTGAAATTTGGCTCGAAAGGTCCGATCAGATCGAGCCAATCTTCCATCAGGCGTGTCATCAAGCATCGATTGCGGACGGTCTCTTTCGCCTTCTGTCCCAGACGAGACGCCAGCGCTCGGTTCTGAAGCAACGTCACAATCCGCTCGGCCGCTTGTTCAATATTATCCACCAAGAAGCCATTCACGCCGTCTTCGATCTGGGTCTTGATTCCACCAGCCCTGCTACCGACGACCGGCGTTCCTTTCCACATGGCCTCGGTGACGGTGAGGCCGAAACCTTCCCGAATCGACTTCTGCAGAACCACGGCCGCCCTACGCTGCAGGGCGTTAACGAGCGCCGAATCCTGCACGGACAGAATGCGAATCCGCTCGTCGGCACATCGACACAGTGAGGCAAATACGTCCTGACTTCCGGGTCGTCCGTTGCGACATTGCGGACCAGCACCAGCGTGCAGTCCAAGTGCTTGCGTACCGATCTGAAGACGTCGATCACGCCTTGCGGGTCTTTCCATTTGTCAAAGCGTGACACCTGCACCACGAGAGGAAGGTCGCATGGGATATTATAGTGTGCCAAGCGGTCACCGATCTCATCATCAGACACGACCCTCGCTCGTCGTGAGGTCCCGTCCTTGATCAAAATCAAATTGAAAGTGGGTATCCGGGCGGGCCAGTTGGGTGCTGTCCACCTTGCATCCTCTTGCGTGCGCTTGTTCGATCAATGCCGATTCAAGTGTGATTAGCGCAGCTCGATTTTCCCGACAGCGACGATCCGGGCGTCCCCCTTTTTGATCTATGTCAACGCGGTTGGCTTGGTTAAAGCGCTCATTTTCAATACACAAAAGAGGAGAGGCGTCATGGATGACAAGCTGGTACGAGATGACGTGCTCGAGGAACTCGACTTCGACCCGAGCATTGATGCGACAAACATCGGAGTTGCCGTGGATGAGGGCGTAGTGACCTTGAGTGGACACGTGTCGAGCTACGCGGAAAAAATCGCTGCCGAATGTGCAGCCCGACGAGTCAAAGGCGTGCGCGCCATTGCGCAAGAGATCGAGGTTCGCCACCCGGGCGAAAAGGAAACAGCAGACGACGAAATCGCCAAACGCGTGCTCACCGTGCTCAGGTGGGACGCCATGATTCCGCAGGAGGCGGTCAAGGTCACCGTGCAAAAGGGATGGGTGACCCTGAGGGGCGAGGTCAACTGGCAGTATCAGAAGAAGGCGGCCGAGGATGCCATTCGGAAATTGTTCGGTATCACTGGTGTCGGCAACTGCATCTCGATCAAGCCGCAGACGATTCATCCATCTGACATCAAGAAGAAGATCGAGGATGCCCTGGCTCGGCATGCGCACCTTGAGGCTGAGGCGATTCGGGTTGATGTTCGGGGTGGCAACAAGGTTTCGCTCGAAGGAAAGGTCGATAGTTGGGAGGAACGCGAGGCCGCTGAGAGGGCAGCCTGGTCCGTCGCTGGGGTTCAATCAGTCGACGACCGTCTGACGATCGTGCGGTGATTGGCGATGTCGTCGCG
>Ga0318543_10000170_pt1 | contig 13444 bp, 14 predicted proteins | sample GRESIP168b4f24_FD_203487 | JGI IMG/M metagenome (GOLD analysis project Ga0318543, IMG submission 203487) | Tropical soil microbial communities from Luquillo Experimental Forest, Puerto Rico - GRE.SIPMG.168b4f24 | ecosystem: Environmental > Terrestrial > Soil > Tropical forest > Bulk soil... | reverse complement strand
GATCAACGGTTCTGCGCGCCCGGCGATCGGCAACGATCTCTACGGCAGCTTCGGGCGCGATTTCGCGACGGCGGATGGCGACCGGATCATGATCATCGCGCTGACCCCGCGGCAGTGGCGCGCGATCGGCGCGGCGACCGGTCTCGCCGACCGGCTCGAGATGATCGGACCGATGATGGATGTCGATCTCGAGACCGAGGCGGGGCGCTACGAGGCGCGCGACGCGATCGCCGCCGTGCTGGCGCGCTGGTGCGCAAGCCGCAGCCTCGACGAGATCGGCCGGGCTTTTACCGGAACCGGCGTTTTGTGGGGCCAATTCCAGGATTTCCGGCAACTGGTACGCAGGGACCCGCGCTGCTCCGAAGCAAACCCGCTGTTCGGCGCCGTCGAGCAACCGGGCGCTGGCCGCTATTTGATGCCCGGTCTGCCGCTCGACTTCTCGGCCCAGGAGCGGCGGCCGTCGCGCCCGGCGCCACGCCTCGGCGAGCATACCGATCTCGTGCTTTCTGAAGTTCTCGGTCTTTCCACCGGTGAAATCGGGCGCCTGCACAACGAGCGCGTCGTCGCCGGCCCGGACGGGCGTTAGCCGGGGTTAACACTCGCTTTCGCGCCGCCGCCAGTCCTGAAGAATTTGGCGAACGCGCCGAGCGGTGCGTAGCTTGCGCGCGATATCAGGAGCAAGCCTGAGATCCCCCTGGGCGTCGAGCCAGCCGGCATCCACATCCGGCGGCAGCTCGCGCATTGCTTCCGCAAAAGCCGTGAAAATTTCCTCGACCTCGCGTGCTCCGAGCCGCCTTTCCCTGGCCACGCCCGCCACCTCTCCGGCTTCTTCGCCGGAGAGAGTAGTACAGGGCTCTTAAAATGCCGAGCGGATGGTGACCAGGCGTTCCCGCGTTACAACAGAGCCAGCTGCTCGCCTTGTTGCGGCGGCGGCCGGAACAGGGTTGTATCGAGCGGCCGGATTGAGCGCTCGCCGAAGCCAAGCTTCCGGCAGGCGCGCTCGAAGCGCAGCCGCAACACCTCCGCATAGGGTCCGGTACCGGTCATGCGCTTCGACCAGGACGAGTCGTAAAGCCGGCCGCCGTGGGTTTGCGCGACAAGCGAGAGCACATGCGTTGCTTTCTTCGGGAAATATTCTTCGAGCCACTCCTTGAACAGGGCCTTCAGTTCGAGCGGCAGCCGCAGCAACGTATAACCCGCCGAGGTCGCGCCGACCTCCCGCGCCCGCTCCAATATCTGCTCCATTTCGCTGTCGTTGAGCGCCGGGATCATCGGTGCACTCAGAACTCCCGTCGGAACCCCTGCCGACGCGAGGGCGGCAATCGTTTCGAGCCTACGCTCTGGGGTCGGGGCGCGCGGCTCCATGCAGCGAGCGAGCGTGCGGTCGAGCGTAGTCACCGATATCGTCACGCTCGCCAGCCTGTCCTTCGCCATATCGCCAAGGATGTCGAGATCGCGCTGGATCAGTGCCGCTTTGCTGACGATCGTCACCGGATGCCGAAAGTCCCGCAGCACTTCGAGGATAGCGCGGGTAATGCCAAGCCGACGCTCGACCGGCTGATAGGGGTCGGTGTTGCTGCCGAGTGCAATCGGACGACAGGAATACCCCTTCTTTCGCAATTCTGCGGCAAGCAGCGTTGCGGCCTGCGGCTTGTAGAACAGCCGGCTCTCGAAATCGAGGCCGGGCGATAGGCCGAGAAAAGCGTGGCTCGGCCGCGCGTAGCAATAGATGCAGCCGTGCTCGCAGCCGCGGTAAGGATTGATCGACCGGTCGAACCCGATGTCGGGCGAGTCGTTGCGGGCGATGATGGTCCGCGTCGTGTCCACAGTGAGGGTTGTCGTAAGTGGCGCCGGCTGGTCGTCGGCGCGATCCCAGCCGTCATAGAACGGCACCCGCTTCTCGGCTTCAAAGCGCCCGGTTTCGTTGCTCGCCGCGCCGCGTCCCTTGCGCGGCCTGATCGGGACCGGCATATCCATGCCACCGATGATGCCGCGATGAGTGGAACACTTCAAGAACATATTTCGGTTGTCATTCCGACATTGAACGCGGCGCACACGCTGCCGCAGGCGCTTTCGGCTCTGCAGGCTGCCGCGATCGTCCGAGAGGTGATCGTCGCCGACGGCGGCTCCTCCGACGAAACCGCAGAGATCGCCCGGATCTCGGGGACGCGTGTGATTAGCTCAGCGCGGGGGCGTGGAGTTCAGCTCGCCGCCGGAGCCGCTGCCGCTGCGGGCGATTGGCTGTTGTTTCTGCATGCCGACTGCGGGCTCGCATCCGACTGGGAAGAGGCCGTATCCGCCTTCGTTGCCGCCCCGGGAGCGAGCATGCGGGCCGGCTACTTCGACTTTGCGCTCGATGACGCCGCACCGGCCGCGCGGCGGCTCGAGCGGATTGTCGCATGGCGCTGTCGCGCGCTCGCGTTGCCTTACGGCGACCAGGGCCTTCTGATTTCCCGCGCCCTCTATGACGCCGTCGGCAGCTTCGCGCCCTTGCCGTTGATGGAAGACGTCGATTTCGTGCGCCGGCTCGGCCGAAGGCGGCTGGCCCGCATCGGCAGCCGCTGCACGGTATCGGCGCGGCGCTACCGGCGCGAGGGCTACTGGCGCCGGCCACTGCGCAACATCCTTTGTCTATTGCTATATTTCGCCGGCGTTCCGCCTCACTTGATCGTTCGGCTTTACGGCTGATGCAGCGCACCCTCGTGCTGTTCGTTCGCGCGCCACGCCTCGGCGCCGGCAAGCGCCGTCTGGCGCGGGAGATTGGCGCGGTCGCGGCGTTGCGCTTCGAGCGCATCATGGTCGCGCGGCTGCTGCGCCGCTTCGCGTCGGACCGGCGTTGGCGCCTGCGGCTCGCCGTCACCCCCGACAAGGCCCGCCACCGCGCGCAGTTCTGGTCAGGCCAGATCGCGTCGGTAGGCCAAGGCGGCGGCGATCTCGGGATGCGCATGTGCCGCGCGCTCCGCGCGTGCCCGTCAGGCCCGGCGGTGCTCGTTGGCACCGACATCCCGGCCCTCGCCGTCCGTCACGTCTGGGCGGCCTTCCGCCTGCTCGGCAGCCATGACCTCTCCTTCGGCCCTGCCGAGGACGGCGGCTTCTGGCTGGTTGGCCCTCATGCGCTCGCCGACACGCTTGCCGCCCTGCCGCGGCGGATGACCGTCGGTTTCGCCGAGCGGCTCGAAGATGTCGACGATGCCGACGCGTACCGCCGCCTCATGCCGCGCCGCGGATTTTGATTCCATCTCTTGACCTCGAACTCGCCCACGGCGGTCAGCCGTCGCGAGTCAGGGCACCAGCAGGATCTTGCCGATATGCCGGCTGGACTCCACCAGCCGGTGCGCCTCCGCCGCCTCGACCAGCGGGAACTGCTTATAGGTGAACACGCGCAGCTTGCCGGCCGCCCACAGCGGCCAGACCTTCTCCCTCAAGGCGGCGATGATCGGCGCTTTCTCGTCCACGCTCCGCGAGCGCAGGGTCGAGCCGGTGACCGTCAAGTGTTTGCGCTGGATCAGGCCGAAATCGGCCTCGACCCTGGCCCCATGCATCAGCGCGACAAAGCAGAGCCGGCCCTCGCGCGCCAGGAGTTCGAGCTGCGGCTGGATGTAGTTGCCGCCGACCATGTCGAGGATCGCGTCGACGCCGCGGCCATCGGTAAATTCCCGGCCGACCTGCAAGAAATCCTGCGTGCGATAATTGATCGCAACATCGGCTCCGTAATCGAGGCAGGCGCGGCATTTCTCATCGCTGCCCGCGGTGGCCAATACTTTGGCGCCAAACGCCTTGGCGAGCTGGATCGCGGTCACACCGATGCCGCTCGTCCCGCCTTGCACGAGAAAGACCTCCCCTCCCTTCAGATGCATCCGCTCGAAGACATTGGTCCACACCGTGCAGAGCGTCTCCGGGAGGCCGCCGGCATCGACAAGGCCGACGCCGGCCGGCGCCGGCAGGCACTGCAGCGCCGGCACCGCGGCATACTCGCCATAACCATCGCCGATCATCAGCGCGCAAACCTGGTTGCCGACCCGCCACTCGGAGATGCCATTGCCGGTCTTGACGACCGTCCCCGAACACTCGAGGCCGGGGATGTCCGGCGCGCCGGACGGCATCGGATAACGCCCCATGCGCTGCAGGCAATCGGCGCGGTTGACCCCGGCGGCCGCGATCCGGATCAAGACTTCGCCGGGCTTCGGCTCGGGCACCGGGCGGGTTGCGGGCACCAGCATCTCTGGCCCGCCCGGCGCCTTGATCTGGATGACGGTCTGCGTTGCGGGGATGTTCGCAAGCATGGCAAATCCTTTCCTCGCGTGCTGTGGCTGTCGGCTATCCCGAGTTGTTCCCAATTTTATGGTTTGTGCAATCTGCAGCGAATCAGCAGCAAAATCGCGTTCAGGTTGTAAGTTCCGATTACTTGGAATCTACTATACTATACGAATCAGGCAATTTGATGTCGTAGTTATATTCGCAACGCCCGCCACCATAAATGAAAATGAACTGGTCCTCTTGTCATCGCAGCGCAGGCCAGGGTCTATTTCCGCCATGGACAGCGGGAGGGAAGCATGGCGATCTTGCAAGACAAAATCGTGTTGGCAACGGGGGCGGGTGCCGGGATTGGCTGCGCCACAGCGCTGGCAATGGCCGAAGCCGGCGCGAGTGTGGCGGCCGCTGACATCGACCTGGCCGCGGCGCAGCGGACGGCGGATCAGGCCGCCGGTAACAACCAACGCGCAATCGCGATCCAGGCCGATTGCGGCGATGTCGCGAGTATCGATGCGATGGTCGCGCGCACCGTCGCCGAGTTCGGCCGGCTCGACGTCATCGTCAACAACGCGGGGGTCACCCGTTATGCGCAGATAATGGACTTGACCGAGGCGGATTGGGACCGCATCCACCGGGTCAATGCTAAGGGCGTGTTCTTTTGCCTGCAGCGCGCCGCGCGCGAAATGATCCGCCAGAATCAAGCCGATGGGCGCGGTGGCCGGATCATCAATATCGCCTCGATTTCGGGGCGCGGCTATCCCGGCGCCTCGAACGCCGCTTATGCGGCCAGCAAAGGCGCCGTCATCTCGTTGACGTGGATGGCGGCGCAGCAGCTCGGCCGCCATAACATCAATGTCAATGCGATCTGCCCGGGGGTGACGCGGACTGAGCTGGGCGCGCGCAATGCTGTCACGCGCGCCGCCGAACGCGGCATCACCGTCGCCGAGCTTCAGGCCGAGCAGGAAGCGGTGATCCCGATTGGCCGCGCCAATCAGCCCGAGGACATCGCCGCGATGGCGCTGTTCCTCGCCTCGCCCGGTGCCCGCAACATCACCGGCCAAGCCTATAATGTCGATGGCGGCCTCGTCCCGAGCTGACATCTCGGCGATGATTTCCTCAAGTCGTCGCCCCCGCGGAAGCGGGGGGCCCAGGCGAAGCGTTAGAGCGCCGCCTGGATTCCTGCTTTCGCGAGAATGACGAGAGGATGCGCTCGGCCACGCCATCAGTTCCGCGGCTGCTGAGTGGGCGGCTGCCGTTCTTCTACGGCTGGGTCATCCTCGGCTGCTTGTGCTGCGCCGGCTTTGCGCGGCAGGGGCCGGCGGTGGCGACATTGTCGATCTTTGTCGAGCCGCTCAGCCGCGAGTTCGGCTGGTCGCGTGCGGCGCTGTCGGGCGCCGTGTCGCTGGGCGGCGTGCTCGCGGCATTGGCATCGCCGCTGATCGGCCCGTGGGTCGACCGCCACGGTTCGCGCGCCACGCTGTCGCTCGCCGTGCTCGTGACCGGAGCGGCAATGCTGTTGCTGTCACTGACCCCTTCGCTCCTGGTCTTCTATCTATTGTTCTGTATTGCGCGAATGAATTGGGCGGGCCCGTTCGACCTCGGCATCTACACGGCCGTTAACAATTGGTTCATCGCCCGTCGGCCGTTGGCGAACTCGATCGCGACCGTCGCGCAGATGGCCGGCATTGTCACGATGCCGCTGATCGCACAGCTGGCGATGCATCAGCACGGGTGGCGGTTCGGCTGGGTGGCAATCGGGTCCCTGACATTGGTGGTCGGTCTTCTGCCCGTCTGGCTGTTGATGGTGCGCAGGCCGGAGGATCTGGGGCTGCTGCCCGATCGCCGCAGCGACGCCGGCGCCGAGCTGCGGCCCGCCCGTGAGGAGGCGAATTTCTCGCGGCGCGCGGCGCTCGGGACCGCCGGCTTCTGGCTTTTGCTGTTGTACACCGTGCTGGTTTATCCGGTGCAGGCCGGCGTCAGCTTGCACCAGGCGGCGCATCTGATCGAGCGCGGCATCGCGCCGACGATCGCAGCGACGATCGTCAGCACTTTTTCCCTCGCCTCCGGGATTGCCGCCATTGCCTGCGGTTTCCTGCCGCGCTGGTTGCCGATCCGCTACCCTCTGACACTCGTCGCGATCTTCCTGACGGTCGGCACGCTCTTGATGATCGGAATATCCACGGCAACAGACGGATTTGTCTCCGGCGCGTTGTTCGGCTTTGGCATCGGCGGATTGCTGACATTGCTGCCGCTTGCTTGGGCCGATTATTTCGGCCGTGCCAATTTTGCGGCGATCCGCGGTATCGCGCTGTCCGCGCAGGTGCTGGCGCAGGCCGCGGGACCGCTGCTTTCGGGTGCGCTGCACGATGGGACCGGAAATTACGTGCGTTCGCTGCAAAGTTTTGCTGTGCTATCGGCGTTCGGCGTGGTCGCGGCGCTGCTCGCGCGCCGGCCTGCAGCGCTTGCAACTAGTGCGAGATCCCCTATGTTGTGAAGCTCGACCACCGGAGGCGGCGCATGGAGCGCGAGCACCAGATCGACATTCGGAATACCGCACATTTCCGGCATTTCTACGACAGCGAACAGCCCGATATGCGGCGGCTCTATGAGCAGGCGAAGATCGATCAGTGGAACGCCGCGACCGACATCGACTGGGAGCAGCCGCTCGAAAGTGACGGCGGCCTCATCGCCGACGACCTCGTCGACATTCATGGCACCAGGTTCTGGGACCGCTTGTCCCCCGCGCAGCAGGTCGAGCTGAACCGGCGCGTCGCGCGCTGGCGGCTGTCGACTTTGATGGCCGGCGAGCACGGCGCGATGCTGGTGTGCAGCCAGCTGGTCGAGAACGTCGTCGGGCAGGACGAAAAGCTCTTCCAGGCGACGCAGGTCGTCGACGAGGCGCGTCACAACGAGGTGCTGCAGCGCTATGTGGCGCTGCGCCTCGATGGCGAGACCTATCCGCTCGCCGGCAATGTGCGGGAGATCTTCGACACGCTGCTCGGCACCTCGGCGTGGTATCTGAAGACAATCGGGCTGCAGCTCGTCGCCGAGACCTTCGCGGTGTCGTTGTTCCGGATGCTCGCCGAATCCTCGAAGGACGCGATCCTGCGCCAAGTATGTCGGCGGATCCTACAGGATGAAGCGCGCCACATGGGCTTCGGCATGCTGTCTCTGCCGGCGGTGGTCGACGGAGCAACGGCGGCCGAGCGGCGTGAGATGGAGGATTTCGCGGTGTGGGCACTGAATCGCACCTTGCGGGGGATCTTCCCGCTCAACGCCTATGAAGAGATGGGTTTCGACCAGGCCGACATCGAGGAGATCAAGCGTTTCCGCCGCGAACGGGCAGCGGGCGGCGATGAGACCGCGTTCCGCAAATATTTTCGGCGCGATCTCCACGCCGGGCTGGTCCGCAACCTGCGCAAAGTCGGCGTCCTGACCTCACGGATCGAGCCCGACATCGCGGCGCTCGGCATCTCGCTCGCCGCCGCGTAAGGCCCGCGGTACCGGACAGGGCCGTCGATCTAATACTGGCCGCGCGGTTCGAGGCCGAAGGCGTGCTGGCCGTACATCGTGCCAACTGCGTCCCAATTGAGGCTGACATGGCGGGCGACGGCGTTGACGTCGCGCCAGGCGCGCTGCACCGGGTTATCGAGAAAGAGACCGTAGCCACCCGTCGATGCATTGAGCGCCTCGACCGCCGCTAGCGCGAGCTTGGTCGCGTAGGCCTGGTTGCGGCGGCAGCGGATGCGGTCAGCGACGGTAATTTCCTCCCGGCGCGCAGCTTTTGCATTGCATTGCGGAGATCGGTCAGCAGGATCATCTCCGCCGTTTCCAGCGCAGCCGAAGCCTCGGCAAAGCGCAGCTGGACGGTCGCGAACTCGGCCATCGCCATTCCGCCGCCGGCCAAGGCGCCGCGGGTTTTGCGGCCGGCGGTCATCTCCAAATACGCGTCCAGCGCCCCCCGGGCCGCGCCGACGGCGGTCGAGGCCAGCATCGTCGCACCAGACACCAGGAGCGGTAAACGGTAGAGCGGGTTCTCGTGATATTGCGCGCCGGGGGTGCGGCCCGAGCGCGTCTCCGCAAACCGCAGCACGCGATGCTGCGGCACGAAGGCTTCGCGGACGACAATGTCCTTGCTGCCGGTGCCGGAAAGGCCGCACACGAACCAGTTGTCGACAATCTCGACATCCTCGATCGGCAGCAGCAAAAACGCGCCCTCATGCGGCGGCGGAGCATCCGCCGGCGTAATCAAGGCGCCGAGCCTGATCCAGCTCGAATGGTCGCAGCCGCTCGCGAACGACCATTTGCCGCTCAGCACATAGCCGCCGTCTGCCGGGACCCCTGTGCCGGTCGGGGCAAAGCAGGCGCAGGTGAACGGGTCTTCACCGCCTCCCCATAATTCGCGCTGCGCCTCGATTGGAAAATGGCCAAAGGATATGCCATTGGAGAGGGCGCCGTTCATCGTCCAGCCGGTCGACGCACACGCCGCCGAGATCACCAGCGCGATTTCGAGTGCGACTACGGCGTCGTATTCAAAGCCGCCAAATTCCTTTGGCCGGCAGGTGCGGAGCAATTCCGCGTCACGGATCTTGGCGATGATGTGTGGCGAGATCGTGCGGTTGCGCTCGGTCGCCTCGGCCAATTTCCGGATCTCGGGGACCATGTCGCGAGCCCGCCCGATCATCTCTTCCGGCGTCGGCGGCGCTTTGCAGCAAAGGGCGGCGCTCATCATTGGCTTCTCCGGTCGAACCTCTGTGTGCGCGTCAGAATGGGTTTAGCTCGGAACGCCGGTTGACAGCCATGGAAAGATCACCCGAAGCTCGCCCGATGACCTCAGAAAGCTACGTTCACGGCGCGAGCGAGGTGCCGTTCATCGGCGACACGATCGGCGTGCATTTCGACCGGATGGCCGAACGGTTCGGAGAGCGTGACGCACTGATCGTGCGCCATCAGCGCGTTCGCTGGACCTACCGGGAGCTCAAAGAGCAGGTCGACGCCTTTGCCGCCGGGCTCGTTGCGCTCGGGCTCGAGCGCGGCGACCGCATCGGCATTTGGTCACCGAACAACGCCGAATGGGTGGTGACCCAATTCGCCACCGCGAAGGCCGGCCTCGTTCTCGTCAACATCAACCCCGCCTATCGCGTTACCGAGCTCGAATACGCGCTCGACAAGGCCGGCTGCGTCGCGCTCATCACTGCTGCGCAGTTCAAGAGCAGCGACTACCTGAAGATGCTACGCGAAGTGGTGCCGCGATTGCCGCAATTGCGGCACCTTATCGTGATCGGCGAGGCTGTCGTGTCCGGAATGATGCGGTTTGACGAAATTCCGGGCCTGGCGGGCCCGCCGGCGCGGGCGCATCTTGCCGCGCTCGAAGAAGAACTGCAGTTCGACGACCCGATCAATATCCAGTTCACCAGCGGCACTACCGGGTTCCCAAAGGGTGCCACGCTTAGCCACCACAACATTCTCAATAACGGCTTTTTCATCGGCGAAGCGATGAAGTTGACCGAGAACAACCGGGTGTGCATCCCGGTGCCGCTCTATCACTGCTTCGGGATGGTGATCGGCAATCTCGGTTGCCTGACGCACGGCGCGGCGATGGTCTATCCGGGCGAGGGCTTCGATCCGCTGGACGCTGGAGGCGCTCGAGGCCGAGCGCTGCACCGCGGTGCACGGCGTGCCGACGATGTTCATCGCCGAGATGGACCACCCCGAGTTTGGCAAATTCGATCTGTCGAGCCTGCGCACCGGCATCATGGCAGGGAGCCCCTGCCCGATCGAAGTCATGCGGCGCGCTGTTGAGCGCATGTATCTCGACGAGATCATCATCGGCTACGGCATGACTGAGACGAGCCCGGCGAGCTTTGTGTCCTCGACCGATGATCCGCTCGAGCGACGGGTCATGACCGTCGGGCGGGCTATGCCGCATGTCGAGGCGAAGGTCGTCGATGCCGAGGGCCGCATCGTGTCGCGCGGCACGGCGGGCGAGCTGCTGACCCGCGGCTATCTCGTCATGCTCGGCTATTGGAACGACCCGGAGAAGACAGGCGAGGCGATCGATGCGGCGCGCTGGATGCATACCGGCGACCTCGCGACGATCGACACCGACGGCTACTGCAACATCGTCGGACGGATCAAGGACATGGTGATCCGAGGCGGCGAGAATGTTTATCCGCGCGAGATCGAGGAGTTCCTCTACCGCCACCCCAAAATCCAGGACGTGCAGGTGATCGGCGTCCCCGACCCGCGCTATGGCGAGGAGCTGTGCGCGTGGGTGCGCCTGCGCGACGGCGAGCGCGTGACTGCTGATGAGATCCGCGCCTTCTGCGAGGGCCGCATCGCGCATTACAAGGTGCCGCGCTACGTCAAATTCGTCGACGCGTTCCCGATGACGGTGACCGGCAAGATCCGGAAATTCCTGATGCGCCAGCAGATGATTGATGAGCTCGGGCTCACCCTCGAGGAGACCGCCTGATGACCCGGATCGCCTCCGTCACCACTCACGTGATCTCGGTGCCGCGGCCGCAGCCGGTATGGACCGCGCACGAGGGGCTCCGGGCGTGGAGCGTCATCCTGACCGAGGTGCGCACCGATGACGGTCTCGTCGGCTACGGCGAGATCCATGGCGCGCCGATGCCGCGCACTTGCGAATGGGTGAGCCGCTTCGGCGAGATCATTTGCGGCATGGACGCGCTTGCCCATGAGGCAGTGTGGGCCAGGCTGTTTGCGTTGACCTCGCCGCGTCCCGGCGGGATCGAAGGTAGCGACGGGTTGCCGCCGCCGATGCCGCGTGGAGAACGGGCTCAGGTGATGGCGGCGATCGCCGGCATCGACATCGCGCTGTGGGACATCAAAGGCAAAGCCGCCGGCCTGCCGGTGTACCGGCTGTTGGGCGGCGAAAATCGGCCCATCTTTACTTATGCGACGGGCGGCTATTATCGGCCTGGGGCGAGCGATGCGGAATATGGCGAAGAGCTGGCTCGCTTCCTCGATCTCGGCTATCGCGCAGTCAAGCTCAAGACCGGCGCCGGGACCGTCGCGCAGGAGGCCGGGCGCATCGCCGCGGTACGCAAAGCGATCGGCGACGGCCCGCTGCTGATGCTCGACATGAATGCGGCCTACGATCTGCCGGATTGCATCGAGTTCGCCCGCGCTGTCGAGGCGCACCGGATCTTCTGGCTCGAAGAACCACTGCACTGGTATTTGCAGCCGGCCGATTTCGCCCGACTCGCGGCAGCGACACCAATCCCGCTGGCGCATGGCGAGCGCGAGCTGACCCGGTTTACCGTGCGCGATTTTATTGTAGCGGGTGGCATCCGTTACGTTCAGTTCGACGCGACGCGCGCGGCCGGCTTCACCGAGGCATGGCGCATCGCCCAGCTCGCGGAGCAGCACGGCGTAATGGTGGCGCCGCATACCGCGCCCGAATTGCACGCCCATATCGTGCTCACGCTGCCGCGCTGTGCTTTTGGCGTCGAATCGCACGGCGGGCCCGAGACCGATCCGCTGGCCTACGGCCTGTTTCGCGACCACCCGCAGCTGCGCGACGGCCATCTGATCATCGACGACAAGCCCGGCTTTGGCCTCGAGGTCGATTGGGGCTTTGTCGAGCGGTATCGGGTCAAATAACCAACGATGTGCAGTGTTTGTGAGCCGCGAGGACCAACTCCTTCCCTCTCCCCCCTGAAGGGCGGAGAGGGGTTTTCGCCGCCGGGGCTCGAATGACAGCCATCCAGCTCGCCGTGACCGAATACGGGTCGGGGCCGCCGCTCGCGATTTTGCACGGCCTATTCGGGTCGGGCCGCAATTGGCGGTCGATTGCGCAACAGCTCGCCGCGCGCCACCGGGTGCTGACCTTCGATTTGCGCAACCACGGAGCCTCGCCGTGGGCGGAGCGGATGTCCTACGGCGAGATGATCGCGGATCTCCGCGCCTCACTCCATGCGCGCGGCATTGCGCACACCGCCTTGCTGGGCCACAGCATGGGCGGCAAGGTCGCGATGCTAGCGGCGTTGCGATATCCGGCCGAAGTCGATCGCCTCGTCGTCGTCGACATCGCGCCGGCCCCCAATCCGCCCGCCTTGCTCGCTTATGTGCGGGCGATGCGCGCGGTCGATGTGCACGGCGTCACGCGGCGCGGCGATGTCGATGTCCAGCTCGTCAAGACAATTCGGGACCCCGCCGAACGCGCTTTCTTGTTGCAGAACCTGATCATCGATGATGGCACCGCTCATTGGCGACTCAACCTCGAAGCCATCGAACGAGATTTTCCCGAGATCGTCGGGTTCCTGGCCCTTCCAGCCGGTTCGGCGTATCGCGGGCCCACGCTGTTCGTCGCCGGCGCGCGTTCCGACCATATCCGACCCGAGCACGAGCCGGGTATCCGGCAGCTGTTCCCGCGGGCCCGGATCACGCGCATCGAGGAGGCCGGCCACTGGGTCCATGCCGAGCAGCCCCAGGCATTCCTCGAAGCGGTCGAGGCTTTTCTCTCCGCCGGGGTCTGCTGATCTATCGGGCTTGCAGCCGCCTCCGTCGGACCTATATCCGTGCGAAATATTAACGATCTTCTTTGGAGTGGCGCTCGGTGACGGAATGGCATGAAGCCGACGAGCGAAATAATCGTAACAAGATCGACCGAGCTCGCCAAGCAGCCGAAGCTCTGTTCAAGCCGACGCGTGAGGGCCAGGACGGCGAGCTCCCGCAGGCGACCGGGAGCAACGCAGGGTCGACCGAGCAGCAATCGAAACGACAACCGCGTATATTCACGATCCCGCCGCAGCGGCCCGCAACTGCCGATGCTGAGACGCCGCCCAAACCGAAGCCCTCCCCGCGAGAGCCGGCAACGCGTCGGCGCAGCGCCGTGCCTCCGACGCAAATCGGCCGGGTACGCACTCTGGCGACTTACGGAATGACCACAGCGCAGGTCGCCGAGCTCTATGGCGTGACGGTCGACGAGATCGAGCGGATTCTCGACGGCTCGGCAGTCAACCGCAAACCCCGGTAATGCCGTATTGCCGCTGCGGTAACGAATACTCCGACGCCCGCGCGCAGATGGGTTTCGATTGCTGTCTTGAATGCGGCAAGCAACACGCCGCTGCAGAGACTGCGCGCCGCGCCCAGATGATCGCGCCGATCAGCCACAAATCCGGCTACACCTATCTGGGTCCGGACAGCGCGACGCAACGTCGCC
>Ga0318543_10000167_pt1 | contig 13521 bp, 16 predicted proteins | sample GRESIP168b4f24_FD_203487 | JGI IMG/M metagenome (GOLD analysis project Ga0318543, IMG submission 203487) | Tropical soil microbial communities from Luquillo Experimental Forest, Puerto Rico - GRE.SIPMG.168b4f24 | ecosystem: Environmental > Terrestrial > Soil > Tropical forest > Bulk soil... | reverse complement strand
ACGTAAGCGGTTGCCCGTTCCCATGTCGCTCGGGAACAGCGCTCGGCTCGGAATGCTGGCGACGCCAGGCGAGGCGTCACTCTGTGCGGCGGCGCTCGTCCGCTATGTGTTGCAAGGCGAGAAGCATCGCTCGGTGACGACGAAGTGCGGCTCGGGTTGAACTGCCGATTCGGAGGTTACTGAGCCGACAGCGGTCGCTGCGCTGCAAGCACTACCCGATCGAATAGCTGCTTTGATCGCGGGTCAGGCGGCTCCCGTCACTCATGGCTGCGCCCGACCGGGAGAAGCACCAGCATTTGGTTTATGTCCCTGTCGCAACCGCCAAACTAATGGTGCGATGATCGCGATCACGACAAGCGCCAACAACAGAAGCAAGAGCGTCGATTGCTCAAGCCATGCGATCCCGGGAACCCCGACACTCATTATCAGACCGACGAGGCAGATCCGCCACGACGCAATGTGGACGCCGGCCGTAAAGGTCCCAAGCGCCAGCAATGTGAGCACGGCCAGGGCGCTGGCGTCCGCGTTCATCATTCTTGAGACGTCAGCGACAAACATAAGATGCATCGCCAGAAGCACCGCTGTCCAATGCAATGCCTGTGTCCACACCAGGCGTAGGCGCTCCCCTCGATCGCGAGTGTCCGGCCATCGCGTGACGACGCAGATAATTCCGATTAACGGTGCAAGGACGATCCAATAGAGCGTCATGGGTGTTCGGGAGAAGCTGGTATAAGCAATGCCGAACAACGCGAGCACCAGGATCAGAAGATAGGGCCATTCTCCTTTCAGCAAGGTGCGTGGGCTGAGCCTGCAAATCGGACGTCGCGAAATTGTCTGACGGGGCCTCATTCATGGCTCATACCTTCGCAAACATAAGCATCGCCGGACTCTGCACGCAATACTACAAAAATGCTAGAGCGCCGCCTTTCGTGGGTGCGCTTTCAATTCGCGCTGAAAGCGTGCTCGATCTGCTTGAGATCCGTTGAGTACGGAGGAAAATAAAGTAGCGTCGCGCCCGCCGCTTCGATTTCGATGTCGCACGCAGGTGCAGCGCGTTTCCGACACGTATCAAAGGCGCTGGCGTCTAATCACGCCAAAAGTCCCTGAACCGTGCCGGCGACAGTTCCGTATATCGGACTCGTGTTGCTGATATTCCGATGCGCGAGGTAATCCTGAATGGCTCGCGTATCGTGGTCATCGCCCGGGAGCTTGTATCCCGCACTATGTCGCAGCATGTGCGCATGAGCTGGACGCCGCCTGCAGCGGAACGGCCAAGATCATCATCGATCCCTCGATCTCGGACCAACCAAATGTACTCTCTCCCCGATTCTGGTCGCCAGGGAGAAGTGATACGCTCGAATCGGCGGCATCCGATGCTGTAGAACGTCTGTTCCGTACGTCCCGTAAGAGCGCCCCGAGCATTACGAGCGCCGACAAGTCGGTGTGGGGCTCGACCGCCAGACGCACCTTGGCGCAGGCGACCGATCAAACATCCACGCTGGAATCTCCAGCCAACGGTTCGCGTCGGATGCAGTCAGGTCGCAGCCAAAGACAACACCGCCCGGCCTCTCAATTGCCTCATGAATGCCGATCCGCAGGTCGGACCATGGATGCCACGGATACAGCAGTTCCCGAAACTTGGTACTGTGGGCGTTCTCAAGCCTTGTTGTACAACGCGATCAGGCCCCACGCCTCAATCGGATACAAGCCACCAGCGCCAGACGTGTTCGTGCCTACGTTCGCCGCGCGTGGCCAGCTGCGCTACGCCGACCGGCTCCACCGGCCACGCTGGCGCATCCGCCAGCCTTAAACTAAATAACATTCCACCTACACCACTCAGCTGGGACTGCTCACTACGTCCTGGTCGGTTTCAAAGTCGCACGCAAGCGCTACAGAACTTTTCTCGAGGCAACTATGATGGAACCGGCCGGGGGTATTGGCGACCCAACGAACCGCGAAGGCCGTATGTCGGTTGAAGCTCGGGGGCTGGTGCTTGCCGGGCTTTTGGCGGCGCTTGCCGGCATGGTCGATGTGATTGGTTACCTGCATCTCAGCGGCCTCTTTGTCTCGTTTATGAGCGGCAACAGCACGCAGCTTGCCGCGGCCCTTGGTCAAGGCGAGCTCGGCGCGGCCGGCACTATTACCAAGTTGGTCATGCTGTTCGTGCTCGGGGCTGCGGTCGGCCAGGTGCTCGCCGAATTCACCGGAGAATGGCACATGAGCTGGGTGCTCGCTGGCGTCACTGTCTTGCTGGCAATCGCAGCTCTTTTGACGACAGCCCCCGAGCCGATGGTATTCGCGATGGGGGCTTTGAACGCCTCGATGCATCGCGCCGGAAACATCCCGGTCAGCCTCACTTTTGTGACCGGCGTACTGGTGCGCTTCGGCCAAGGACTAGGCGATTTCCTGACCCGGCGTTCGAGCGAATGGAAATGGCTGGCGCAAGTGGTGCCCTGGTTCGGGCTGATTGCCGGAGCAACAGTCGGTAGCGCCGCTTTCATGCGGATCGGGGAAGCGGCAATTTGGGTTTCCGTGGCCCTAGCCGCCCTTCTTCTGGCTTGCTCGATGGCTAAACGCCAGCCAGACTGACCTACATTAGATGCCTAATGGGCCCTGCTCCGAGCGAGCGGTGAGGTAGCTGTCCCTTGATGGGATGGAAAACCGGGTGCGAGGTTGATGCCGCGGGCCTAGTCGTAGCCACAGGTCCGGGCCGAACACCTCGTAGTGGATGTTGCTTCGCCAACGCAGAGATGATTGTCGGTAGAGTCGAGTCCCGCTCGGCTTCCATCGGGAGATCGAAATCCCGGTACCAATCAAGGTTGTTCACGATGCTGCCGCCGGGCGCCAGAATGCTCATTGCAAACCATTCCGGATCGGTCACCAGGATGCGATCGCTATCGACTCGAATCTCGGGCTTGAAGTCGCCGACCGATGTTGTCGCATGGTGGTCGCGATTGTTGGCGAGCAGGGTCACTCGCAACGAGAACTGGTGTTCCAACGGATCGTAGCCGGGAAGAGCCGCGGCGGACTGAGGAGTCGGCTCGGAGGCGCTGACGGGTCGAGACTTGTCTGAGAGCACGGCGGTCCTCCGGCTGCATCATGAGTGCGATCATCGAACATTGGGCCCGAGCCTGACGATCGTGATGATTTAGAACAGCAGCACGAGCCCCCGCGTCCGAGTGCGATGGCGAACGAGCGAGCGCGGTAGCGACGCTTCTGTTCCTCTGTGAGCACGACCCCACTCTGTCGACCGTCGATCCATGCCATCTCACGGAACTCATCGGGCGGCCAGCATCTGCGCCGAGGCGCCGAACAGCGCGTGATCCACCAGCAGCGTCGCAAACAGAACGAACAGATAGAGGATTGAGTACCTGAACAGCGCCTTGGCTTCGGAACCGCCACCGCGTACCCGACAAGCCAATGCCACCATAAGCACCCCGGCGAGCGCGGCGGTTGCGCCATACAGGACGCCGGTCGAACCGATCAGCCAGGGCGCGAGGCCGACCGGAATGAGTGCCACCGAATAGAGCCTGATCTGCCGCACAGTTTCCCGCGTCCCAGTTACAACCGGCAGCATGGGAACGCCAGCGCGTTCGTAATCGCGGGCTCGACACAGGGCGAGCGACCAGAAGTGCGGCGGTGTCCACAGAAAGATGATCAGGAACAGGAACACCGCCTCGAGCCCGATCGCGCCGCTCGCTGCGGCCCAGCCGATCATCGGTGGAAACGCCCCGGCCACGCCGCCGATCACGATATTCTGCGGTGTGCTGCGCTTAAGCCAGATGGTGTAGATTACGGCGTAGAAGAAGATCGTGAAGGCCAGCAGGCCGGCTGCGACCCAATTGGAGACGAGCCCCAGCACCAAGATTGATCCCGCCGCAAGCGTGATGCCGAACCCCAGCGCCTCGTCTTTGCTGACCCGCCCCGCCGGGATCGGCCGGTGCGCCGTGCGCGCCATCACGGCATCGATGTCGGCGTCGTACCACATGTTCAGGGCACCGGCGGCGCCCGCGCCAACCGCGATAGACAGGAGCGCCGCAAAGCCGAGAACCGCATGTAGATGAACGGGCGCGATCAGCAGGCCGACGAGTGCGGTAAACACGACGAGCGACATGACCCGCGGCTTCATGAGCGCCACGAAATCGTTGACACGGGCGAGGCTCGGGCCCAGTCCGGCCCGCTGCGCGGCCATCTGCGGTGACAGTTCGGCGCCCTCGCTCGGCAACGACATCGATCAACTCAGAAGCGCTCGCGCACCTCGTTCAACCGAAACTTTTGGAGATAGCGGTATGGTGTCGTCCCCCGAGCCGTTCGGAAGGCTCTCGACAAAGTCCGGGCCGTGACCCCAGCCTCGCGAGGAAGATCGGCGATGCGCGCGGACTTTTTGATATCCGCCCGTACGACTTCTTCGAACCGGTCGACAATCTGTTGATAGCGCTCGGTCTGCCGGGTCCGCACGACTCAAAAGCCTCGCACGATGCTCTCGTTGCGGACATTCGCCGGAAAATCGGTCCACCGATATTGTCCTTTGGTGCAGGTTTTGCACCGATGGTCGCCGCTGCTCACGGCGCGGTCATGGCCTTGGCAGACCTACCACTCGGCTAGCGTATCGCCTTGTTGATCGCTTCGATCAACTGATTTGCCGCAAACGGCTTGCGCAGATACGCGACGCAGCCTGCCTCGATTGCCTGCTGCTGAACTGCTTCATCGTCAATCCCCGTGATGAATATGACCGGAAGGCCGGAGCCTGATGCCGCCAGCCGTCGACGCAACTCGATGCCTGAAATGCCATTCAACTGAATATCCAAGATCAGGCAGACCACCTCTCCCGCGCTCTCGTCATCAAGAAATTCTTCAGCCGATGCGAACGCCCGCGTGCCGAAGCCACGCGCTTCCAACAAACGCACAATGCTCCGCTGCATACTCGCGTCGTCTTCCACAACGGCGATAATCTTGGTTGGCTTATCCAAAAAATACCTAGCCTTCGCGCGAGTTGGTGGAGATCGTTGGGCCTTGACCGCCGAGCCAGTATTCATAGCCGAATCCCTTGGGCCAAACGTATTGTCCTTTAGGGCGACACGGTGGTCGCTTGACAATCCTTAATCGGGGCTAGGGCGCGTGTACTTGTAAATCCCGAGTCGGGAATTGCTGGTTGACGTCCGCTTCGCCCCCAGAATGCCTGACGCGTTCACCGTGAGGTAATGGACCTGGTCTATTAGATGCGCATGTTCTACGCGCGCAATCGGATGGCCAAATTGCTCGAGGAGGCGGAGTCGATAGAGATTGGCTGTGAGCACGAGATGCGTGAGGTATTGGCGCTACGCAATTATACGGCTTAGGCGGCTGCCCCTCGGCCAATGGTAAGGTGAAGTGAGACACCGCGCCGGCGTTTTCGGTTTCCGACTCCGGCAGCGGCATTCCAGCGGAGCAGCGAGGTGGCGCGGGCGTTTGGGTACGCAGCGTGCGCCGCTATCAAAGGCGGGATGGCAGCGCTCGGTCGCGAGGAGGGTTGGCGTCGAGGTCGACGGCATATCTCCAGCAAACGTCTGTGCAACATCGATCTGCTGAAGAGGCAGGGGATGAGCAACCGAGCGATCGCTCACCGGCTCGAGCTAACCGAGAAGGCGATCCGCAAGGTGGTCGGAGCTTCGCAGCCCAATGCGAGCGCGCAGCTTCCGCTCGCCGGTATCGCGAGCGAGGCGCCAGGAGAGCCGTCGTCGACTGGCGCGCCTTCTTCAACGTCGGCAGGCGACGATGTAGACCGTGCGAACTCTGAGCGGACCTTCGATCGGCAACTCGCCTATCTGGGGTTACTCGATGATGCAGCACCGCTGTTTCGCGAGGAGTCTTCGGTTCCCGCAGCCGGTGTCCCGCTCGCGCTTCCGTGCTTAGTCGAGAGCGGACTACTTCGGATCAGCCGCAAGCTCTACGGCGAAATCGGGCCGGCGTTCTATGGCCTGCGCACGACGTTGCTGACGCTCCGAGTTTGATGTGTCTCAATTGAGACAGGGCATCGGCTGCCGGGCGCGTTTCCTTCCGTAATGAGCATTCCGGCTGCACCTAAGGACAATATCGCTCAGTCGAGAAGCGCGCCAGACTTAGCATCCGGATGAGCTGTGAATCGTGTATCGGCGCGGCGGCTGCAGCTCGCGTGCCGGCTGACGGCCTGGGCAGCCCCCGCTCCATGCCTGAGAGTGCGGAGCGACTCCGCATCGGATATTGAGAGGTTGGTCATGTCTCTGAAGAACAAGGTTGCCATCGTCACCGGCGGCAATAGCGGGATCGGTCAGGCGATTGTTCTCGAGCTGGCGCGGCAAGGTGCCAGCATCGTCATTGACTATGTGGTCCATCCGGAGGCGACCGAGGCGCTCGAGCAGCAGATCAACAAGCTCGGTAGCCAGTGCATTGGCGTCGCGGCCGACGTAAGCAGGTGTGCCGACCTCGAGAAGCTCGTCGATGCGGCGGTGAAGAGGTTCGGTCGGCTGGACATCATGGTAAACAACGCCGGCATCGAAACCCGCACCTCGGTCCTCGACACGAGCGAGGCGCAGTACGACAAGGTGATGGCGGTCAACCTCAAGAGCGCCTTCTTCGGCACGCAAATCGCCGCCAGGCAGATGATCAAGCAGGGCAGCGGTGGCCGCATCATCAATATAACCTCGGTGCACGAGGACTGGCCGATGCCCGGCAATACGGCCTACTGCCTCGCCAAAGGCGGCATGCGCATGCTCACGCGTACCGCCGGCCTCGAACTAGCACGTCACAACATTCTGATTGTCGGGATCGGTCCGGGGGCAGTGGCGACGCCGATCAATCTCAGCACCATGACCGATCCGGGCAAGCTCGCGCGGCTCGATGCGGCCATACCGCTCGGGCGCATGGCGCGCCCGGAGGAGATTGCGAACGTCGTCGCTTTCCTCGCCGGCGACGGCGCGAGTTATGTAACCGCGACCACCGTCTTCGCAGACGGAGGCATCATGCATAGCAGCGTTGGTCTCTAATGGAGTTACCATGGACAAGCGCTTCGACGTCATCATCGTTGGCAGCGGAGCCGGCGGTGGCACGCTTGCCAGATGCCTCGCACCTTCGGGAAGGAACATCCTGCTTCTCGAGCGTGGCGACTGGCTCAGACGCGAGGCTGACAACTGGGATGCGGCGGCGGTGTTCGAGTACAATCGCTACGTCTCGCCCGACACCTGGTACGACCGCAACGGCCGGCCGTTTCAGCCGCAGGTGCATTATTTCGTGGGCGGGGCGACCAAGCTGTTCGGCGCCGCGCTCTATCGCCTGAGGGAACGTGATTTCGCCGAGTTGCGCCATTACGACGGCATCTCCCCGGCCTGGCCGATCAGCTATGAAGAACTCGAGCCGTATTACGCACGGGCCGAAGACATGTACCACGTTCACGGCCTGCGGGGGCACGATCCGACCGAGCCGCCCGCTAGCGGAGCCTATCCGCATCCGCCGGTCTCCGACGAGCCGCGCGTTTCGCAGCTCCGAGATGCCCTGACAGCGGCCGGCTACCATCCGTTCCCCGCTCCCTGTGCAATCATGTTGAATGAAGCCAACATGGCGTATAGCACCTGTATCCGCTGTCAGACCTGCGACGGCTTTCCTTGCCTGGTGCACGCCAAATCCGACGCGGAAATCGTGGCCGTGCGGCCCGCGCTCGAGTTTCCCAACGTAACGCTCATGCGCAACGCCAAAGCGGTCAAATTGGAGACCAATTCCGCGGGCACGGCGGTTACCGAGGTCATCGCAGAAGTCGAGGGAGAGCGGGACGTCTTCCGCGGCGATGTTGTCGTCATATCCTGCGGCGCACTCAATACAGCCAAACTGCTGCTGATGTCAGCCAACGACAGGCACCCGAACGGGCTTGCCAACGGCTCGGGTCAGGTGGGGCGCAACTACATGTTTCACAACAGCCAGGCCGTACTCGCGATCTCGCTCGAACCCAATCCGACCATTTTCCAGAAGACCCTCGCGCTCAATGATTTCTACTTCGGGATGGAAGGGTTCGAATACCCCATGGGCAACATCCAGATGCTCGGCAAGTCGCTCGGTGCGATGTACCGGGGCGAGAAGCCGCTTGAAACCGCCCTGCTCCCGATGGGCCTACTCGATAATCTAGCAAACCACGCTGTGGATTTCTGGCTGACAACCGAGGACCTGCCCGACCCACAAAATCGCGTCACAGTGGACCGGTCCGGTAAGGTGACGCTGACCTATACCCCTAACAACCAGGTGCCCACGCGCAAGCTCTACGACCAGCTCAAATCGATGCTTAGTCATCTGGGTATGCATCCCGACCACCTAATCCCGCGCAACGTCTATATGAAGACCGAGGTCCCGATCGCCGGCTGCGCCCACCAGGCCGGAACCTGCCGTTTTGGCAGCGACGCGAAGACCTCGGTGTTAGATCGGAACTGCAAAGCACACGAGCTCGACAATCTCTACGTCGTGGACACGAGTTTTTTCGTCAGCATTGGGGCAGTGAATCCGTCACTGACCGCGATTGCCAATGCGATCCGCGTGGGCGATCACCTATTGCAGAGGCTGGCGTGAGCACGCAGCCGCGCCGATACCGGCTTGCAGCACGCGGTTGCTGCTAAGTCGGACATCTCACAGTCAAGTTGCGCAGCAAGGCGGTGCACAATGTCGACGCTTAGTATCAGTCTCGCTGTGGCGATCCGGGTAGTACTCGTGCTCCTGTTTCTGCCGTTTAGCGCCCTAGATAAGGTCCTCGACTTCCGCAGTGCTGTGGCGCAGGCCCAAGAGGCGGTGTCGAATAGGGCGGCGGCAACCGCATTGATCCTAGTCGGTTTGTTTGTCGAGGTGTTTATGTCGGCTGGAGTTGTTTCGGGAATCGCAGATCGTGCCTGCGCCTTCGTGCTCGCCGGCTACTGTGGGGTGACGGCTCTTCTTTGGAAGCAGTTCTGGCGGCCTGGCGACTTTTGGAGTTCAAGCACCGGCAAGGCGCGCGCGCTGTTCTGGGACTTTTGGAAAAACTTGGCTTTGGCCGCTGGCTTTCTTCTCATTGTCTTCGGGACAGATGCATCGTCGATCGCACAGTTCTTCGCCCATCCCACGATACAATCCCATCCTTACCGTCTCACGCAGGAGCACGCACGGCCGTGAGCGCAGAATCCTCGCCTGTCGTCCCTTACTGGCATATCTGGACCGACGCCGATGGGATCAGCCACCAATCGCAGTGCGAGCTGGCCGAGTTTCACAAGGCTCCGATCCAGCCCGCAGCCGCGCCGCAATGGATCGGCGCCAAGACGAGGAATTATGCGACAGTATTCGTGACGGTGCTACCGGTTGGCTGGATCGGAGATTGGCACGAAAATCCACGACCACAATGGATCATTCCCTTGTCCGGCCGTTGGTTCGTCGAGTCGATGGATGGTGTTCGCGTCGAAATGGGTCCCGGTGACATTTCATTTGGCGAGGATCAGAACACCCGCCAAGTCGACGGTAAACGAGGGCACCTGTCCGGCACGGTCGGACCGGAACCGGCGGTCCTGATGCTGGTGCAGTTCGAGATGTTACCGACGGTCGCGTCGGTTTGCCGATTCCGGTGAGCCATGCATGGTTTTGACATTCGCTCCCCACGCTTTGCGCGCTATATCCTGAGCAACGCGGCGCTGGAGACGCTGGCCACGGGCTTTCGCTGGATTGAGGGGCCGGTGTGGATGGGGGACGCCAACTGCTTGCTGTTTCAGGACTTACCCAACGACCGCACGATGCGCTGGATCGAAGGGCTAGCCGTGTCGGTGTACCGCGCACCATCGCACTTTGCGAACGGACAAACGCGCGATCGCCAGGGCCGCTTGATTGCCTGCTCGCACCGCGGACGTTGTCTCTATCGAACAGAATATGACGGTCACGTAACCACATTAGTCGATCGCCATGCCGGCAAGAGATTGAATTCACCAAACGATGTGGTGGTGAAGTCAGACGGTTCGATCTGGTTCACCGATCCGCTCTACGGCATCTCAAACGACTATGAAGGAGGACGGCAAGCGTCGGAACAACCGCCAGCGGTCTATCGGCTTGAACCGGAAACGGGCGACATAAGAATCGTCGCGGACGATTTCGACGGCCCCAACGGGCTCGCCTTTTCGCCCGACGAAACACGATTATACATAGCCGAAACCGGAAACCAGACGGAGCCATCGCCGCGCCAATACATTCGCGTCTTCAATGTTGGAACCGATGGCGCGACGCTATCCGGCGGCGACATCTTCCACGAAGTCGAGCCGGGATACTGCGACGGCATGCGGGTTGACGAGTATGGCAACGTCTGGAGCAGCGCGGCCGATGGTGTCCACTGCATCAGTGTAGATGGCGAATTGCTCGGTCGGATATTCGTGCCACATCGGGTCTCCAATGTGACCTTCGGCGGTCCGACGAAGAATCGTCTTTTCATTGGTGGTTCGACGACACTATACGCCATTTTCTTAAATTGCAGGGGTGTGCAAGTCCCGTGACCTCGGTTCAGAAGTTGTCGCGAATCATCTTAATCTGCCGCCAAGCGGAACGGTTGGCGGAGTTCTATATACGCGCCTTTGGCTTCGCGTGCATCGAGGACTCGCCAAAGATCGATCCGGGTTTTGCAGAACTGATCGGACTTGCAGAGGGACAGGTGCGAATAACGTCCTTGCACCTGGGTAACCAGGTTATTGCGCTCGCTGAGACGCAGCCACCAGGATGCAGTTATCCAGACGATGTTCCTGGATGGGATCCGCTGTTTCAGCATTTCGCGATTGTAGTGTCCGATATGACCGCGGCCTATGCGAATTTGCAGGCCTTTCATAACTGGACGCCGATCTCAACCGATGGCCCGCAAATTCTACCGCCATCCTCAGGCGGGGTGACGGCATTCAAATTTCGCGATCCTGAGGGTCATCCGCTCGAAATGCTCGCCTTTAGACCTGGCGCGACGCCTGCCCATTGGACCATCAGGTCCGGTAACCTCTGTCTGGGCATCGATCATTCCGCAATTTCCGTGGCCGATACCGGCCGAAGCATTGCGTTCTACAGTCGACTGGGGCTGGCGCGCACCGCAAGTTCCCTCAACATCGGTCGCGAACAGGAAAAGCTCGATAACCTTCTCGGAGCGGTCGTCGAGGTGACGGCTCTGGCCCCCCCGATGCAAGCTGTCCCTCACGTCGAACTGCTATGCTATCGCGGCAATTTTGATCGTCGTGAGCTCTTGACCAATCGAAACGATGTGGCGGCGACGCAGCTCGTATTCGAAGTGAAACGTGACGCACTTGATGCGATTGTTGCACTTAACCGCGACACTACCATCTCAAGCTCGACCACATCGGAAAGCGGAGGATTACGCGCCTTATTACGGGATCCGGACGGTCATTTGCTCTGTATAGAGTCGGGGACGGCGCTCCCAGCAGCCAGCCAGCCAATCGGGTTAAAGCGCCATAGCCATAGCCTTGACGAATAACATGGCGCCCGTGACATAGCGGCGGGTGTCCGGCGGGCTCCCGGGGACTACGGCGTTGTCGAGCGAGCGGATTGTTTCCTATGTCCTGAGTCGTGAGCGAGCGATTGGCCGAGGTCACCGACGATAGCTCGTTCGAGGCGGCCCGTGCCTACGAAGCACAGGAACCAATGGATAAGAGCCGTTAACCGGTTCTTAAACCCCGTCATGAAAGTAATGTGCACGACGAGCCAGACGAGCCACGCGATTCGGCCAGAGAGCCTCACCCCATGCGCGCTGAGGACGGCGCTGCGGCGGTCCACGGCGGCCATGCTTCCGAGGTCCCAGTACTTCCAGGGAGTCGGGGCGGCACCGTTTCTGACACGGTTTCTGATGACGTGGCCGGCATGGAGACCGGACTGAAGGGCAACCTCTGCAACGCCTGGCAGATCGTTGCAGTTCATCATGTCGCCGACTACGAACACCTCCGGGTGGCCGGGCAGTGTGCAGTCCGGTTGCACCATGATGCGGCCAGCCCGGTCGCACTGAGCACCGGTGGCGTCCGCCAACATTTTCGCCAGAGGTGATGCCGAGACGCCAGCTGCCCAGATCTTCGTCTTCGAGGAAAAGTGCTGCACTAGCCCTTCCGACCCCTTCACATCGACTCCGTCCGCGTCGATGTGCGTAACGATCGAATTCAAATGGATCTCGATGCCGATCTTCTCCAGCTCGCGGGTCGCTTTGCTGGAGAGTTTGTCGCCGAAAGTAGCCAGGATCTCTGGGCCACCTTCGAAGAGGAGCACTCGTATCTCGCCAGAATCAAATCGCCGGAAATTGTGTTTGAGTGACCGCCTCGACAGCTCCGCGATTTGGCCAGCGATCTCAACACCGGTCGGACCGCCGCCGACGACCGCGAACGTGTGCTACGCCCGTTTGCTCGCTGTATTTTCGCTGCACGATCATCTGAACAGAACCTGCGACTGTCTTGCGGATGTTCGCGCGCCACAAGGGCAGAAGATACGGCGCAAAGCTTCTTTTAACGCCCATGCTCGCTTCCGCGAGCGATGCCCCATGTGCCCGTGAACGAGGAGCCTGGCTCCAGCCTGATCAGAGCTTCCCCGGTTCGGAATGCGTTCGCCGGGCAGGTCATGGGCTCGACGGCGAGACTGCGGCGGCGGACGTCGGGAAGCGGGTCGCCGCTAAAGAGCATTAAGTAGGGATAGCTCTCGTCGACCCAGAGCGAGACTTCAGTTCCGTGGTCCAGATCTCGGAGCTCCACACGAGCGAGGCCCTCCTGGTCCCGTTCGAGATCGGTGAACGCATGGTCGAACCTCGTCGAGCCGATCCGTCTCGGCGTCTGAAAATTGTATTCCGTGTGCTCCACGGCTTCCGTGCCGATCGGAAGGCCGCGCTCGTCGGACCGCAGGATGGTTCGCCCAGGTACACGCAAAATCAAACTATCAATAGTTGCGGTCCCGAGCCTCAGGTACGGATGAGCGCCGCTTCCGTAGGGACACGGGTCCGTGCCGAGGTTCCTGGCCGTTGTCCGCACCTGGAGTCCGCTGTTCGTCAGCGCATATTCGATGCTGATCCTGAGCGAGAACGGATAGCCCGGTTGTGGATGGAGGACGTGTTCCATCACCGCCCGGTGTGGCTCGCGCTCGGCGGTGGTCCAGTTGGCCCAGCGGACGAGACCGTGGATTGCATTGTGGTGCTCCGGCTCGTTAAGCGGAAGCTGGTGTTGCCGGCCGTCGAACTCGTAGCGGCCATCTTGAAGCCGGTTCGGCCACGGGATCAGTACCTGACCTCGGCCCGAGGAGCTCATCTCGTCCGCCCCGTATCCGTGGACTAGCTCCCGGCTGCCGGCGGAGTATGAGCGGAGTCCACCGCCAACCTCGACGACCACAGCTTGCTGGTCTCCGACAGCGATCTCGATCTGTTCGCCGGATGGCGCGATCATCGCTCGCTTCCCGTCAGGCTGGCAGCGCGAGCAGGGGTTCGCTTCACGGTGTCCACCAGTTGGAACTGATTTTGCCCGGACCCTGTTGATTTGTTGCCGGATTCGTGGGCTCGGATCT
>Ga0318543_10000165_pt1 | contig 13551 bp, 15 predicted proteins | sample GRESIP168b4f24_FD_203487 | JGI IMG/M metagenome (GOLD analysis project Ga0318543, IMG submission 203487) | Tropical soil microbial communities from Luquillo Experimental Forest, Puerto Rico - GRE.SIPMG.168b4f24 | ecosystem: Environmental > Terrestrial > Soil > Tropical forest > Bulk soil... | reverse complement strand
GCAACCAGGACTTCCCGCCCGCCCGGCTCGCGAATGGCTATGCACGTCATCGATTTCGGCAAATGGTTTTTCGACATGAATACCCCTTGTTTCAAATTCCCCTTGAGGTTCGGGCCGGCCGAATTACTCCGCCGGCGGCCGGTGTGACAACCGGCAAAGGCGCGGCTAAAAATCCACTGTGCAGGAGTGCCCCCCATGCCCGCCGTGGACGACGACGATCGGCCAAAAAAGAAGATATCTCACGAGATTGGCCAGGATCTCACGCTGCTTTCGGCTGCTGAATTGACCGAGCGCATCGCGCTGCTCAAAGCCGAAATTGCGCGGCTCGAAGCCGACATGGCGCGCAAAGCGGCGGTTAAATCGGCAGCGGATACTTTTTTTAAGAGGTGAGTCTTTTCAAAGCTTTAGAACGGGATTGTCACCAGCACTTAGGGCTTGTTTTAAGAACAGGACGCAAGTTTTTGCGGTTTATTTACTTTTCGTTAAGCTTTCTCGTTCATTACAGATTTCGTCCATCTTCTGGACATCGAGTGGCTCCTGTCCACTCTGTTTGACGCCTCCCTGTTATCGCCTTGAGCCGCCGGCTTCGGCGGCTCCTTTTTTATGTAATTGCTAACCTTTTCAGAGACTTAATTCTTCACCGATTTTCGGTGTCCAACAGGTGTCCAATATAGCGGCCGTTGGCAGCACCCCCGCCGCTTTCCGCCGCGCTGGTCTGTCGAAGAACAAGCCGCTTGCTTTGTTGTCCGCGACCACAGCGGGCAGGCACTCATTAAGGGGACCGCAGTACTCCAGGGTTACCTTCCCACAGGACCGCACTTCCTATGAAAGACTCCCCATGAGCAAGCAGCGACGCACGGCGGACGATTTCGTCCGCGATATGAAAGCCAAGCAGCAGCACAGCACCCCCGGCGACATCGAGCGCAAAACCAGTGAAGGGCTAATTCCCGAACAGGCAGGCGCGTGGCGCGGAAACCGTGGCCTGACCACTTGGCCGATTCCCACTGCGGCGCGCAGGAACACCCGCAGCCGCCGCAGCATTTCGTGACTAAGGGGCCGCCGCTTCCTGCCGCCTTGGATCGACTGAACGATCGCGTTGCGGTTGATGCTACAGTGTGAACACTGCCGTGCCGGTGACGCTGGCGGGACTTGAACCCGCAACCTCCTCCCCCGGAGAATAAAAATGCGCAACAAGCGAGCAACGAGCCATGTTGCAGAAGTCATGTCCGTCACAGACTTGGTTTAGCTTCTTTAATAAGCGGTACGGCCCCCCCGCCGCCCTTCCAATTAGCGCCCCTTTCTTCTTCGAGAGCGAAACAGCCGGCCTGATATTCGTCTGGCATTGCTGGCGGCGATGTCTCCGTTGGTAGCTTTTTTCTTGGTTTCCGCGTGAAGACCCAGCCGCAGACTACAAGCGCGGCCATAGCCAAAGCAGAGCTCACAAGTTGCAGCTGTTGCATCGCGGTTTCTCCGTCGCCTGACACTACAAAGCGATATGTTCACCGCTAATTTTGACAATCTTTTGCAAAAGCTCCGGCAGTTTGGCGATGTCCGCCGCGAAGCGTCACGCTCGCGACAGACGCGCGAGCAACTGCCCTCTTGTCGGCGTGCAACTCCCACTATCCACAACCAACTCCCATCGCTTCTTCTGGGCCAACACGGGTACTGTTGGCCGCTGGAGGTTCAAATGGCCGTACAAACGGAAACCCCGCCACCTTTTTCGGTTCCGTCTTGTTGTCAATGCGGCACGCAGATGTTGATTGTCCGAAATTCCCGTGAATGGCCGAGTTATACTCTGCGAACGTACGCGTGTCCGTGGTGCCCGCACAAGGCGAGCGAGGTCGTTCGGGTCTCCGATCCTCCGACGATCGTGATCGATCGCGTTCCGTCATGACAGTAGCAGCGCGTTAGGCACTGTGTTTCCGCAATAGCTCCGGCAGCTTGGCGATGTACACTGCGATTCCTTCGCCTCCCATCGCGCGGAGGTTTCGATTAAGCGAAATCGGACGGAAAGCGGCTTAAGCCCGCGCGCCACTCAGCCGAACGCGCGTGAAGCGAAGCGGCCAAGTTGTTTGCTTCAATGGCCCCGGCAATCGCTTGCCTCATCACCAACAGCATTTCGCGGTCGAGGCTATCGGCCCGTGCTCTAAATCGTCGTTTTCGATGATCTCGCCGTCTTGGATGACGCGAATCCTTTGTTCCTCAACTTGCATCCGCTCGCGCAGCAGCTCGTACCACGCTCAGGCAATTCGCGTTCGTACCCCGCTGGCTCTCCCGGCCGGGGACGATGATCTAAGGTCGTTTGGCGGCTGAATAGTGCAATCGGGCCACACCCTAAGGAGAAATCAGGGCAACTTCTGCCCGGCGCTGTCCGTCACGACAAAGCAGGCGTGCCCAATTCTTCGACAGTCCACGGCGGCGGGAAGCGGCGGGCGTGCATGGCGCGGTCTTTTGATACCGTGGGGGAATGTGCTAACTTCAGCGGATGGGGGAGTGACACACCATGCGCATTTTCGGTTACCTTGGCATCGGCTTTCTGATCGTTTGGCTTTTGGCGCCAGCACCGATGGCCGTGGCAGACACGGCTATTCAAGCTGCAACACCAGATGGAACACAATCGCCGTCTCAGCCGACCCCAGAAGAGGATTTATTGAACCTCCTCGATTAATCGGCTCGTCAAACAGATCAGGCCTTCCGTAATAGCTCCGCCAGCTTGGCGATATTCACCGCAATCCTTCGCGCCTGTGGAACGCCTTTTGCTGCTTTCCATTCGGCCATCCTGTTGAAGAGGCCCTCATCCTTGCTGAGCAACTTGGCGGGCACGACGTAACACGCGGGTTGTTCCTCTACGGACCAGGGCGGCGGGAATCGGCGGCTCCTGGTCAGGTGGTCGCCGGCAGACCGCGGCGCACGCGGAATACGACAAAATGTGACAATTAAAAGTTACAATAAAGCTTGCCATGGCCGCTAGCAGCTTTGCCATCCATGCCGGTAAAAGAAGAACCTCAATAGCGACCACGAGCGCCTGCGCATCCGGCTGCACCGGCCGCGACGAAGGTGAAATAAGCCGACCAGCGATCGTTGGGTCCGTAGTCCTGACTGTCGGCTTTGCCACGCGAATTGCGGAATCCGAGGAACTATATTCCTCGTCGGCTGAAAGAGGACAACCAGTGAGCCAACAAATACTCCGAGTACAAAACCACCGAAAGCTGCCCACACGATGATCGGTTCAACTGTAATCTCGCTCACAAAAGGTTCCGCGCTGTTTGAGACATAACAATTACTGTTAAATCGCTTCCAATCCCGTACTTATGAAAAACGCGCAAATGTCAGGATTGATCCCATTGAGGATGCTGCCCTGCACTTTGTTTGTGCTCAGCAACAAGTCGTTTCGTAAGTGGGGTTTGGCGTAACAAACAAAACGGGCCGAGGGCAGTTCGGATCGGACCTCAAATTGTGCGCAAACAGGAACGGCGTGTGCCTCACCCGGTTTGAACTAATGGCCACCGGGTGACTGAAGACCTAGTCGGCGTCTGCCAATTCGCAGGCCGATAAATAAGCCGCATGTTCAAACTGGTATCCGCAGGCCTCGCAGAACCACACGTTGCGAACACAGCACTCCGACCGATGCTCAGACCATTCTGGTGCAATGATAGTGGCACCGCACTGCGCACACTCCGCGACCGGCCCTTTACGCATGGGGACCCCTCGCTGTCCCCGACACCAATGGAAGCATAAGCCGTCGTTGGGGATTCATTTAAGCCGCAAGGTCTCCCCGGTCCTTAGTCATCGTGGCTTCATCTAACTCGTCGGCAGCGTGGCGGAATAAGGCAGCAATTTCGTTGTCCGCGAGACCCTCCACGCGCATCTTCCGTATACAATCCACAATCGGCGCGACGCGGCGATGAAGCCGATCACGTTCTTCGACTTCGGCCAACCGCCTGGTTAGAGTATCGCGGACTTCTACCCCATTATTGGACATCTTACTTCCTCGCCTAATGCCGCTCCGATTCGAGCGTACCGGGTGCACGATGGTAGGTCGGCGAGAGTATTAGTACGAAGTTTCAATTGTCCTAATTTTGGTGAGCTGCCCCCGGCGTACATCCGGCCAAGGCGCGGCCATCAGCCGACAGAGGAGATAAAAAACCGCTGGCAGAAACGTCCGGGGCCGGACAGCGAAGTCCGCCCCGCAAACAAAGTATCTCAATGGTGGATACGAAATCGGTCGATTAAACCCGGCCACAGATGCGCGACCCTTGCGGTTGCTGCGCACCATGGGGCAAGCAATCAGCTCGCCGCCGAACGGGACTCGCCACATGCCCGGCCAGTTGCCATCCGGCTCAAGTTATCAACAGTCCCGCAGCTTGATCGTGCCTGTGTGTGCGCTAATCTTACTCGGTCGGAGTGAGGCATTCCTCTTTTGCACCAGGCCATCAATGGCTGACTATCACTCTATTATAGCCAGGGCGGTTTCTTGCCTGCCGAGTACAGCCGATGAAGCGAGGCATGCAATTTACGAGCAGGCACGGACAGCACTCCACGAGCGATTAGGTAATGACCTGCAAATATCAGATACCGAACTAGTGAATGAGCATTACAAGCTTGAAGTGGCCATCTACGAAGTGGAAGAGGACTTGTTACTGAGCGATATGCGCCGATTTGTAAAAGAAGAGACGGATTTTTCCTCTCGAAGCTTAAGCTTTATCTCAAAGATAAAGGAGTTCGTACGCTCGGCAGAAGACAGTCTTGGGGCTTGTCGCGGCGCGTTGGACCGTCTCGGTTGGACTAAGCGCAATTTGCTTTGGAGTAGGATTTGGCGTGGGCTTTAGCCTCTGCGCAAGGCCAGTGGTCATTGTTCACGATCGACGGCCAACCACACCACTTGCGCCGCGAGATGAGCCTCAGCAGATTTCTCCAGTGTAGCTCGGCGCAAGCCGAACCAGACTACGACGCGCTGTTGCATTCTGGTCACCGGTCCCGATTTCCGCGTGTAAGCACCAAGAACGATCGCGCGGTCAGTCTTTGCGCCACTGACCTTCCCACTACACTCTCTCTTCCACAACCGGCCTCACGCAATGCAGCCTGTTGAGCGATTGCGCGTACTCGGTCGCCTTTAGACTTTCAACGTAAGTCGTGCAAGAATCACCCCGGGCAAAGGGGAGACACCGTGAACCAGATTCGCTTCATTAATCCACAGGCCTTGGCCAAACCACCGGGCTACACCCATGTGGTCGAGGCCACAGTGCCCGGCCGCCTCGTCTACATCGCCGGCCAGCTCGGGCTCGACCGCGACGGCAAACTAAGCAGCGACTTTCGCCTGCAGGCAGTGCAAACGTTCGAGAACCTAAAGGCAGCGCTGGCGGCGGTCGGTGCGCAATTCCAACACCTCGTCAAACTCAACAACTACCTTCTGGATACCAAATATCTGCCAGTCTTCCGCCAGGTGCGCGACAGCTATTTGCCGGACCGCAACCGACCGGCCAGTACGACCATCGCCATTTCAGGCCTGGCGCGGGAGGGGGCGCTCCTGGAGATCGAGGCGGTTGCTATACTACCGCCGGCCGCGCCATCTGCCGCGGCATCGAGATCGCGGTCGAAGGCCACGCGTAAGAAGCGCGGCAGGAGCTCCTCTACCAAGCTGGTACGATGATCGTGGCGGCGCTAGAGCGCCATACGTCGCTCTAGCCAGCATCCGGGACTCGAAATCGGCGGGTCATCAAGTCCCTAGGGCCCGCCGTGGGGACTTATTTGCTCCGACAACATATCAGGAATCTGCCTACAACCAGGGCTGGCATCCTAGCCCAACAACGTACATGATGGCGACTGTCCGCTTGCCTACTCGGCCCAAAATCCCCCAAGCAAGGATAAGTAGGGCTTTTTGTTCTTTGGTAACAGTGCACCACCAAGCGGCATGCCACACTTTCGACTGGGATTTTCCGTTAGTTGGATGCTTCACCTCTTAAGTGTATTGGGGCACTCATCATGACAAAGCCTGCAGTTGTACTGATAGGCGGAGACAAGGGCGGTGTTGGTAAGACAACAGTCGCCCGAACGCTGCTAGACTATTTTGTCCGCCAGCAGCTACGCGTTCGCGCATTCGACACCGAAGTACCAAGAGGCACGCTGAAGCGCTTCCACCCCGATGTGACCGATGTCGTCGATATCAATCACGTCCCGGACCAGATGCGGATCTTCGACACGGTCAATTCGACTGATGCCACTGTCAGCCTAATCGACGTGCGAGCCGGCTTGCTGTCACCAACGCTGCACGCGCTGCGCAACATCGGCTTCATCGATGCGGCGAAGAAGGGCGACATCACCTTTGTGCTCTTCCACATTCTCGGGCCTTCCATTGCCTCGCTCGACGAGATCGTAGACACCGCCGCCTATTTGGGAGATGCGAAATATTTCATGGTGAAGAATTTCATCAACAATACGTATTTCTTCGAATGGGACGAAGCGACCCATGCGGCATACTTCAAGAGGATACCTGGCGCGGTCGGAATTACTATCCCAAAGCTCGTTGAAATGGCTGCCGAACAAGTGGATCTCGCTTCTGTTCCATTCGCGACCTTCATCGCCAATAAGAAGCAAAGCGGGGCTGCCGCCTCTTATTCTTTCGTGCTCCGGGGCTATGTGCGCCATTGGCTCGAGACAATCTCAGCAGAGTACGATCGCGTCCGCCTGATCGATATTTTAGAAGCAAACGAATCTTCCAGGCCGCCTATCGGCAGGCCGCGTCCAATCATTAAGGTTGCGGAGACGTAGCGGCTCTCCGACCATCCCTGGCGTCGCTCGCCATGAATTTGGGTTGCATGGCAATACCGCGTCACCGAGGAGTAAAAAGGACTCGCGGGCGCGGATGTCGATGGGTCCACGACTCGATGCTGCAAAGATCAGCCGTGGTCAAGCGCACCATGTTATGACCGACAAGACCACCCCGCTCTACGTCGTTTGCTCCCCATGTCGACACGTTGGAAAGACTCTCGTTTCACGATTGCTCACCGAATTCCACGTCGTCAATGATCGACCCGTAGCAGCATTCGACTTGGCCGACGAAGGCCCGCAGTTGGCTGATTACTTGCCGGAAGTCACGACGATTGCTGACATCAGTGACACCCACGGCCAGATGGCTTTTTTCGACCGACTGATCGCCGACGATGTGGGTGCAAGAATCATTGATCTCGACCGTCGAGTGTTCAACCACTTCTTCACGGTCGCGCAAAAAATACGCTTTTTTGAAGAGGCTCGGCACCGTTCTATCGAACCGCTCATTCTTTTCATCACCGATCCAGATCCAAAGTCGGCCAAAGCCTACGCCGTGCTTCGGAACCAGCTTTCTCAGGCGTCTCTTCTACCGGTGCGTAATCAGATCGAGGCAGCCGATGTCCCCTATGGTGACGCGCCCTCAAAAGTAAATAGAGCTCCCACTTCGCTTGATATTCCGCTCCTTGGATTCCCGTTGCGAGCGCTGATGGACCGACAATCTTTTTCGTTTTCACAGCTTTGGCGAGGGTCGCCAACCGATCTGCCAGTGTCAGCGAATCACGAATTGTCGTGTTGGGTTGAGTGCATTTTTTTCCAATTCCGCTTGCTCGAACTTCTCCTCGGGTGCGCCTAGCGACTTAGGACGATCGTTCAAAACGATAGTGCGTAGTGGCGCTTAATGCGCCCTGGTGCTGTGATTTTTGATCGTATTTCACATTTGGTCAGCGGCTCGTACAAGGTGACTATGGGTAGTGACGACGGCACGGATTCCGAACTTGACAAGTATGCACCTAAATGGGTTCGCGAGCGGCCGGCAGCGCCTAAGCGACTGCGATCCGTCGGCACTTCGACATCAACACCTCGCTGGTCCGAAGAGGAACATCGGGACCGGCGAATAAGGTCTTTAAGGCCAGAACCCGTCCCGGAGCCACCAGCACGGCCGAAGGATAGATTAGTGGCGTTGATGGAGCGTTTTGTAAGGATGGCTGCGTTTGCGACGGTCGTCGCATTGTTGGCCAACTTTGGGAAATCGCTATTACAAAATCCCGGGGTGCTCGAGCCGGATTCACCTCCCATACAAAGTCTCCAAACCAGCTGACCCTCGACTTACCGCAAACGACGCGCCTCCAAATAGGGCGCTCGTCTCGGCCGCTGGGATTGCAGCGGCGCCGTCCGCAACTGCACAAACACAGCAAGTGCCGATCTCACCAGCTCAGCAGCAGCAGCAAGCTGCGCTCTCCACAATCTCCAAACCGCTGGGACAAGAGCGCAGTGTCAGCATTGCCGTTCGCGGGGTACGGCAGTGAAATTCGATTTGGGATTTCTGCACCCTTTACTGGGCCCCGCCAAGGAACTCGGCCAGCATATGAAGGAGGGTATCGAGGCGGCATTCAACGTAGCCAACGCTAAAGGTGGGTGTACGGCCGCCAGCTTCGGTTGGTCGCGGCTGACGACGGCTGGCCGTGCGGGGTGTTCGTGCACCTCGCATGGCCAATTTTATCATAGGCGCTTTAGTTCAAATCTATCTCGGTGCGAATATGGACCCAGCAGCAAATCGTGCGATGCCCTAGCGATGGTGCCGGGGCTCGCTTTCATCAACTCGATCAAATCCTTCATATTCTTGGCCCCAATCGAAGGATGCAACTACCAGACGGGCTCGATTGGCGCGCACCCCTCTGTCAGGCATCTTCAGGTCGGTGGATGAGCTTAAAGCTCCTAACCTTGGTTGTTTCCAGCCTGTCCATGGTTCTAAGGCAGACGACACATCTCGCTGCATCATCTTCGCTCTTGGGAACCAGCAAAGGCGTCTCCGAATAAAGGGCTCCGCAATGTGGGCAGAAGAAGGTGCGACCTTCTAGGACTGGCCCAACGTGAGGCATGTGCGCCTCCCTTGCTCAGGCAAGTTGACTGAGAAAGCGTGAAGATAGTCAATTTCGTTAGTAACTTCTAGCAGGCGTCCTCAAGGCACGAGGCCCCGATCAAGCGGCCTCTCTTATTGGCAAATTTAACCCTCGGTCGGGAACTTAAACGGTCGGCAACCGTTATTTGGTACGCTAGCGATTGTTAGGTAGGGGGAGCCCAAGATGACTCTCATTCTAATCTGGCTTGCATTGAGTGTGGTACTTGCAGCTTGCGTTTGTCGCTTGCTCGCTCTTTCAGGTCCCGGCAACCCTGAGAAAGTTATCCATACTGGATATTGGGAAAGTTTTTCTCAGAATCGGCAGTAGCTGCCTGCAACGATCCTAAGCTGCCTGCAACGATCCTAATAATTCAACCGACGTGTATTTTCGCCATCCCTGTGATGCTTACGTTGACTCAAATCTACCTTCAAAATCCCAAGTGATCCGCCGCACGGAGACGGGAGGCGGCTTATCAACGCTGCCAGAGCGCCTCATTCTGATAATAAGCTACTTCGGCACTTTCGGAGCATTCTTGTCGAGGGTCGCCTGGAGAGATCTCCCGGCAATCAACATCTCGATTTGTCCCAGCTCTGTATCGGCATTCGCCGGTATAAGGCCGCTGCTCAGGGCATAGTAGCCCACGGCTGCGGCAGCCAAGACAGTGAAGTTCCCTTGGGACCGCGCTCCACCTCTCCGCGAATGAAATGCCAGCACGTTAGGCTGGGCAGCATCCCCATCCCCCGATAACCCTGCCGCTCAGCCTAGAACCCCAAGCTGAGGCAATGATGAACCCCAAAGGAGCGCTCCTTTGGGGTTCGTATTAATGGGTGCAATCCGGTGACTATTGCCGACAATTTCGCGATCGCCGTTCTGGTCGCCTTGATACTATGGGCCGGGGCACGGGTGTATCTGGAAAGTAGGCGCTTCTAATTAGGCTCATGCCGCCACGGTCGTGCGAAGCCGTAATCAGATCAGTTGGAAATTAATGTTGTCAGCCCGCGGATGTCTGCTTATGGCACAAAGCGGACATGGCGATCACCCTCAGCGATGTCCGCTTTGGGAGGTAAAGCGGACATTGCGCAGACACACACGTTGTGCTGCTCGGCGGACAGCCCTAGAACGTGACTTTACCACCACCAGCGATAGAAGTGCCGGCAGACGGGGCGCCCCACGATGAATTCCCGGTAACACTTGATGACACCGTGCCGGGTCGGACGCGCGTAAAACTGCGCCTGTTGCACTGTTGAAGCGGCGGTAGCAGCCTGCACCATGGCTGCTGCGTCAGCCGGAACGGCGACTGCATTTTGATAGCAAACGAGGCTCAGAGCGCCGGCGAAAGCTAACCCCATCAATGTCGCTCGCATGAGCTTTCTCCCCTTAGAAACGCCAAAAAACAGACTAGCTCAGACGCATTCGGCCAGGCAAGAATTCATCACACAGGAACATTGATCCGGGACGATCCGAGAGCCTCGCTTTAGCGTATTAGATTCGGACAGGTCGGCCAGGGTGGTCCTCCCGCTATTCGTCCTTCGGTGGAAAACGCGGCCCATCAATAACGCTGAGGACTAGCTTTAAGTGCTCTACGGTCTGCGTTCCCTTTCGCACCCGTATCTCTTCAACCACGCGAGCTCGGCATAGCGCGTGGCATGCGTGACCTGCCTTTTCTTTCATTCGTTGATTGACTTCTTGCGCTGGGAACAGCTGCTCGTAATCGGCGAGCGCACCGCGTGCCTCCCGACGGATCGCGTTCGGCTCTTCGCTTTCGAGCGCCAGAATGCCGGTCAATAGGCTTCAACACGCTCGTCCATGGGTTCCCCCGCTATTCCACCCGCGGGCCACCGATGGGATTATAAGCTAACGAACGTCTGCTGTTGAGGAATAAGCGGACATCATGCAGTCCCGCAATGTATCTTCACAACCAAGATGCACAAACTCCCGCCACCTATTTGGGCCCTAATCTACGCTCTCACAGCTGCCGCGATCAGCTGGGTTTAGTTGGTCCAAGGTGCCCGGCTTCCCACTCGCACCGTTGGGTATCTCGTTAGTCGCAATTTCGTGGATTCTACCCGTTTGGGCCATTGTGCTCTTCCGCCGCGAGGGAGGTCGAACCTACTTCACCAACCAATCGCAAGCTTGTTACGAGCGGTCCGTATCAGTTTACCCGTAATCCAATGTATCTGGGCCTCGTCTTCTTACCCTTGGCATTGCAATCTGGGTCGGCGCGTGGCCGATGTTTGGTGCGCCCTTAGCCTTGTTCGCGACTGCTAATTAGGTCCACATCCCACTTTGAAGAAACAAAAATGCGTCGTCAGTTCGGAGCGGTGTATGACAACTACGTCGCGAGGGTGCGGCGCTGGATATGACGTCAATTGCTGTGGTGCAGGAGTCCGAGCCGCCGGCAACGGCGGTTCCTTTTTATTTTTCGCCGGTTTTGCTGCCTTTTTCAGCCCCAAATCAGGGCCGGCAACCATGTCTTAAACTTCTCGTTTAGCATGCTGGACAGCCCCCCTCGCTCGCGTAATGCTTGAGGGGTGGGGCGTGAGGCGTAGCGTATATGTCTGAGAAGCGTAGCGTCGAGGCGGGCGCGGTGTCCTTTGTCGAGCGGCTTGCCAGTTCGCAGCTATTTGCGGCGCTGTTTGGCGACGGCATGGCACTGGTCGATGAGACGGCCACTTATCTCGACGGGCCAGGCCGCCTAGAATCCAAGAAACTCGAGCGCAGTGCCGGATTGGTCTACGCGACCGAAAGCTTAAGGCTGACCAATCGGCTGATGCATCTGGCCTCCTGGCTGTTGCTGCATCGGGCCGTGAAGGAAGGCGAGATATCACTTGCGCAGGCGCACAAGGAAAAGAGCAAGGTAACCTTGGCTGCCTGCGGGCCCTGCGACCCGAAATCACTGACTTTGTTGCCGCCGAAATTGCAGGAGTTGATCACACGCTCGATGCGGTTGCAGTCCGAAGTACGCCGGCTTGATGCGACAATGCACGCTGCGACGGCGCCGAAAATCGCCGTCGACAATCCGGTGTGGCGTCAATTGGGGCTCTTGCGCGCGGCTTTCGAACCCGGCGCACGGCGTTCCGGCACGTAAGAGCCGGCGTCGTTATTTCTTCAAGAAGCCAGAGAACTTCTTCTGGAAGCGCGACAGGCGGCCGCCACGGTCGACCAGGTGCTGCTGGCCGCCGGTCCAGGCCGGGTGCGATTTCGGATCAATATCCAGATGCAGCGTATCGCCGGACTTGCCCCAGGTCGAACGCGTGGTGAATTCGGTGCCGTCAGTCATGACGACCTTGATCATATGGTAATCGGGATGGCTGTCCGGTTTCATTCTGTGGCCTTGCGTAACCGCTATTCTCGGGAAGTGGGCGGCTATATAACGCGGCGGTCGCGGTCGGACAAGCCGATACGTTTGACCGCAAATGGCGGGCAGGGGCATTAACTGTGCACCAATGCCGTAGACCCACCAAGAGCTTTTGCCCACCGGTCAACAGAAACGATGCAACGACAAGAGTTCCGCGCCGCGGTCGCGCTTGCCGCAGTGTTTTCGGTCAGGCTGCTCGGCCTGTTCATGATCTATCCGGTCTTTGCCAGCTATGCCGCGACACTCGGCGGCGCCAATCCCTATCTGATCGGCGAAGCGCTCGGCATTTATGGGCTCACGCAGGGACTTCTGCAGATTCCATTCGGGTTGTTGTCGGACCGGATCGGGCGCAAGGTCATGATCGTCGCCGGACTGGCCCTGTTCGCGATCGGCAGCGCGGTGGCTGCGCTGTCCACTTCTATCGGTGGCGTCATAGTCGGCCGCGCCTTGCAAGGGGCGGGTGCGGTCGGCTCGGTGATCCTGGCGCTCGTTGCCGATCTGACGCGCGAGGAAACCCGCACCGCGGCCATGGCAATGGTCGGCATCACAATCGGCGCCTCGTTTATCGCCGCGCTGCTGGCCGGTCCGATCGTTGCAAAGTTCATCGGGGTAAGCGGCATCTTCTGGCTGATGGTTGGCCTTGCCATCCTCGGCATGGCGATTACCGAATTCGTCGTGCCCAAGCCGCCGCGTGTCAGCGTACATCGCGATGCAGAAGCCGTGCCGGCCTTGATCGGCGCTGTGCTGCGTGACCGCGAATTGCTGCGGCTCGACATCGGCATATTCGCGCTCCATGCCATGCTCACCGCAAGTTTTCTGGTGGTGCCGGATCTCTTGCGCGGCATTCTTGGCGTCGTCGTTCACGATCAGTGGATCGTCTATCTGCCGGTGCTGCTCGTTTCGATCGCGACCATGGTGCCGCCGATCGTCGCCGCCGAGAAATATCGCCACATGAAAGGGGTCTTCATCGGCGCCGTGGCGGCGCTCGCGGCGAGCCAGATCATGCTTTATTTCGGCGCCGCCAATATGTTCGCGCTGCTCGCGGCCCTCCTCGTTTTTTTCTCAGCCTTCAACGTGATGGAGGCGCTGCTGCCGTCGCTCATCACCAAGGTCGCGCCCGCCCACGTCAAGGGAACGGCGATGGGCGTTTATTCGAGTCTGCAATTTCTCGGCATCTTTGTTGGCGGCGTTATCGGCGGCTTTGCCCATCAGCGCGGCGGCAGCACCGCGGTATTCGCGGCCTCGACCGTGCTCGCGCTGATCTGGCTCGCAGCCGCGGCGGGCATGGCGCAGCCAAGCCATGTC
>Ga0318543_10000147_pt1 | contig 13912 bp, 8 predicted proteins | sample GRESIP168b4f24_FD_203487 | JGI IMG/M metagenome (GOLD analysis project Ga0318543, IMG submission 203487) | Tropical soil microbial communities from Luquillo Experimental Forest, Puerto Rico - GRE.SIPMG.168b4f24 | ecosystem: Environmental > Terrestrial > Soil > Tropical forest > Bulk soil... | reverse complement strand
CCGCCGCCGAGACCCGCGGCTTGGCGGCGAGCGCGGCGACACCAGAGCCGATATAGACCTCGCGCACCTTGGCGTCGCTGCGCGCGTCCTCGACCGTGCCGTCAACCAGCACCTTGCCCTCGTTCATAACCGTGACGTGGTCGGCGATCTGGAAGACGCGGTCGATGTCATGTTCGACGAGCAGCACGGGAATTTCGGCGGCGATCGTCGTCAGGAGCGCGGCGATGCGCGTGCGCTCGGCGGCGGCGAGCCCGGCGAGCGGCTCGTCGAGCAGCAGGATTCGCGGCCGGGTCGCAATGGCGAGCCCCATGTCGAGCAGGCGCTGCCCGCCATAGGAAAGCGAGGCTGCTTCCGCCTGTTCGATGCCGGTGAGGCCGAGAAAGGCGACAAGGTCCGCGGTCTCCTCGTTCACCTCCGCCACCGCGGCGGCCGACGTCCACAGCGCGAAGCGCTTGGCGCTGCGCGCCTGCACGGCGAGTCGCAGGTTCTCCTCGGCCGAGAGCCCCCCGAACAGATTTGTGATCTGGAACGAGCGGCCGACGCCGGCCGCGGTGATGTCCTCGGGCTTCAAGCCGGCGATCGAGCGGCCTTCGAGCTCGATCGTGCCGGCGTCCGGTGGAAAGAGCCCCGACACGAGATTGAAGGCCGTTGTCTTGCCGGCGCCGTTCGGGCCGATCAGCGCGTGCAACGTGCGGTCCCTGACCGTCAGGTCGATGCCATCGACGGCGTGAATGCCGCCGAATCGCTTGACGAGACCGCGCGCGACCAGCACCGGCGCCGCGCTGGCGCTGGAGCGACGATAGACCTGCGGCAGTCCCGCCGTCTCGGTGATTCGGCGGCCGGCCATTGCCCCAGCCTCGATCGTCCGCTTGCGGAACGGCGCAAGGATCCGCCCGGCAACGCCGACTAAACCGGTCGGCGAGAATACGATGAAGCCGACGAACAACAGACCAAAATAAAACAGCCAGTGCGGCGTCCAGATCGACAGGAACTCGCGAAAGAGGATGAAGAACAACGCACCGAGGGCGGGACCGAGAAAGCTCCGCATCCCCCCGATCACTACCATCGCAACCAGCTCGCCCGAGAACGCTACCGCGAGCGGCTCCGCCGACGCAAAGCGGTGATTGAACACCGACAGCGTGCCGGCGATCGCGACCACGGTCGCGGACAGCACGAAGCCGATCAGCTTGTAGCGGTTGGTGGGATAGCCGACGAAGCGTGCGCGCTCCTCGTTCTCGCGGATCGCCACCAGCACGCTGCCGGCCGGCGATCGGTGGAAGCGCCAGAGCAGGTAACACACCGCCATGCCGATTGCTGCGACGACCCAATAGTAGGCGTGGTCGGATTCGAGATCGAGGTTGAGTACGCTCGCGCGGGTCACGCCGCCCAATCCGCTCTCGCCGCCGGTGAGTTCGGTCCAGCGGTAGCCGTTGGCGAACAGGAGCGCGGTCTGCGCCAGCGTGAGCAGCTAAAAATAAACGCCGCGTCGCCGCAGGATCAGCGCTCCGGAAAGGAGCGCGGCCGCCGCAACAAAGAAAATCGCGAACAGGAACGGGAGAATGATTCCGCCTGGAAACCAGTAGCGCTGGCTCAAGGCGGCGGCGTAGGCGCCGAGCCCGAACCACGCGCCGTGGCCAAACGAGACGAGCCCGGTATAGCCGACCAGCACATTGAGTCCCATGCAGGCAATGGCGAACACCACCACATCGATTGACGTACGCAGCGGCAGGCCGGCAGCATCGAGGGCGAACGGCAGCACCGCGAGCGCGATCGCCGCAATCAGAAGCGTGGCGTATTCGTCGCGCATTGCCGGTTACTCGAACTTTTGGATGCGCTCGCCGAAAAGGCCGCGCGGCCGCACCAGCAGCACCAGCGCCATCAGCAGATACATCGAGCCTTCGCCCCAGGATGGGTTGAAATAGATGGTGATGCCGCGCACGACGCCGACCAGCAGGGCGGCGGCGATCACGCCCCAGAACGAGCCCAGGCCCCCGATCACGACCACGACGAACGCCGCGGTGAGGATTTCCGCGCCCATCGCCGGGTGGACGCCCGCGATCGGAGCGAGCAGCACGCCGGCAAGCCCCGCAAGCCCGACACCGAGCGCGGCGATCGCCGTCATGTAGGGCGCGAGCGAGATGCCGAGCGCGCCGACCACGTCGGGGTTCTGGACGCCCGCGCGCACGACGCGGCCGAACGCGGTGCGATAGACGATGAACCAGGTCGCCGTCACGGCGGCGACGGCGACGGCCAGGATGATGAGACGGTATCGCGAGTAGATGAAGTCGCCGACGAAGATCTGCCCGCGCAGCTCAGGCGGGATCGAGAACGGCAGCGGGGTCGCGCCGAACACGATGCGCAGGCCTTGCTCGATCACCATCGCGAGCCCGAAGGTCAGGAGCAGGCTCAAAATCGGATCGGAGCGGTAAAAGCGGCGAAACAACAGCCGCTCGATCGCGACGCCGATGAGACCGACGGCGAGCGGCGACACGACGAGCGCGCCCGCGAATCCGATGCGGTCCGCCAGCACGACCGCGAGATAGGCACCGATGGCGTAGAAGCCGCCGTGCGCGAGATTGACGATGCCGCCCAGCGCGAAGATCAGCGACAGGCCGAGCGCGATCAAAAGGTAATAAGCGCCGACCAGGAGGCCGTTGAGAACCTGCTCGAGTATGAAGACGAGCTGCACGCGGCCACTCTTCGGAAATGGACCTTGATCGCTAGATCAAACCCATCACGGTCGTCCCCGCGCATAGCGCGTCGGAAGACGCGCGTAAACGCGCTTATGCTGGGGACCCATAATCACCGGCTCTGGAATATGGGTTCCCGCTTTCGCGGGAACGACAGAAACGGTGATGCGGGTCGACCCCCGTGCTCACCCGATTTTGCAGGTGCCGTCCTTCGGCGGGGCGATGATCTCCATGTCCTCGTTCGGACCGGGGACGGCGCCGAGCGCATCGTAGATGTCCCACTGGTCCTTCATCTTGGCCGGCTCCTTGGCGCGCACCGCGTACATCTCCATGACCATCTGGTTGTCGTAGGGACGAAAGTACGCTTCGCGAGCCTTCATCACGTCGAATTTCGCGCCCTTGCGCAGATGCTCCGCGAGCTTCTGCGGGTCGGCAGACTTGGTCTCGCTCATCGACTGCGCCACGATCTTGAGCGAGTTGTAGTCGCCCCACGACTGGTTGTCGGGGAGCTTGCCGTATTTCTTCTGGAACACCTCGACATATTTCTTCGAGCTCGGCGTATCGACGAGGTGGTGCCACACCAGCGGCCAGATGCCGGAGAAATTGCCCTTGCCGGCGCCCCAAGCGACGACGGTGTCGAAGCCGAAGCCGGCGACCGGGAACGGCAGGCCGTATTCGGAATATTGCTTGAGGAAGCTGGTGATCTGGTTGCCGGCGAGATTGGACACCACGAGATCGGGTCGGGCCTGACGGACCTTCAGGAGATAGGGAGAAAAGTCGGTGGCGTCGGTCGGCACCAGCTCGTCGGCCGCGAATTGACCGCCGTTCGCCTCCATGAATTTCTTGGCAACGCGCAGAAGGTCGTGGCCGAAGGCGTAATCTGCCGTCAGCGAATACCACTTCTTGCCGCGCACGAGGTTCTCGCGCAGCAAGTACTGGCCGACCGCCATCACGTACATCGAGTTCGCGCCCTCGATGTGGAACATGTAGGGATTGCAGCTCGCGCCGCGTAGCGCATCGGAATTGCAGCCGGTGTTGATGTACACGGTCTTCAAGCGGTTTGCGACCTGACCAATGGCAAGGCCGGACGCCGACGAGATTTCGCCGATGATCATCGCGACCTTGTCGCGCTCGATCAGGCGCTCGGCTTTGGCGGAGGCGGTCTGCGGGTTCACCGAGTCCTCCATCACGAGCTCGATCTTGCGGCCCATCACGCCGCCCGCGTCGTTGATCTCGTCGGCGGCGAGTTTTACGCCCATGACCGCGTATTCGCCGAGCGGCCCGAGAAAGCCCGTGAGCGGGGTGAGATGTCCGATGCGGATGGCATCGGTTTGTCCGCTCACGATCGCCGGCATGCCGACGCCGGCAAGCACCGCCGAGCCGGCCGCGCTTTTGATGAGCGTGCGGCGTGACAGACTGGAACTCATGACAATTCCTCCCTTTGAAGAGCCTTACGCGGTTTGAGCGACGTGCGGACTTTCGCGTCCGTCGGCGCCTGCCGCCACTTTTGCCAACGATTGCGGGCGTCCGGGAAGGCGCCGCCTCCGGCTTTACTTGCCACAAAATGCATGTATCACTCAAGGAGTTGCGGAGCGGCGACAGCGAACTGGCGGGCGATGACCGAGAAGATCGACATCAAGCTCAATATCAACGGTCATGATCACGCCGTCCGAGTCGAGCCGAGAAAGACGCTGGTCGATGTCATCCGCGACGAATGCGGGCTGACGGGGACGCACATCGGCTGCGAGCACGGTATCTGCGGCGCATGCACGGTGATCCTCGACAATGAGGCGGTAAGGTCCTGCCTGATGTTCGCGGTCCAGGCACAGGGCAAGCGCATCCGCACGGTCGAAGGCTTGGCCGACGGCGACAAGCTGCATCCGGTGCAGAACGCATTCATCGAGCATCACGCGCTGCAGTGCGGGTTCTGTACGCCGGGCTTCCTGATGCTGACGGTGAACGCGCTGGAGACCAATCCCGACCTCACGGATGATGACATTCTCGATCTTCTCTCGTCCAATCTTTGCCGCTGCACCGGCTACCAGAACATCGTCAAGGCCGTGCGCAGCACGGTCGCCGAGATGCGCCGGCAGGCCGCGCGCTGAGTTCGAGACCAGCCATCCCCGGCACATCGCCAAACTAAAGCCTAACGAGACCGCGTGCCGATCGACGTTCATGCCCATTACGTTCCGCCGCAGTTGATCGACGCCATCGTCGCCCGCGGCGAGGAGATCGGCGTGCGGCTGGTGCGATCCGGCGCCGCGCCACCGGCGGTGCATTTCGACTACGGCTTCAAGGTGCGCCCGTTCTTTCCGCGCCTGATCGAACCGGTCGCTGCGCGGCGCGCCTGGCTCGACGAGCAGGGCATCGATCAGCAGATCGTCGGCACCTGGCCAGACCTGTTCGGCTATGGCCTTCCCGCCGACGCCTGCATCGCCTGGCATCGGATGCTCAACGACACGCTGGCGGCATGGAGCGCGGACAACGCGGATCGGTTCGCCTGGATCGCCTCCGTTCCGCTCGTTCAAGCCGAGGCCGCGGCAGCCGAGCTCGAGCGCGCCGTCGCGCTCGGAGCCTGCGGTGTCATCATCTCCTCCAACGTCGAGAACACCAATCTCGGCGAGCTTGCGCTCGACGCGTTCTGGCGCAAGGCCGAAGCGCTCGGCATGCCCGTGCTGATCCACCCCGTGCTGGTCGGCCCCGCGCCGCGCGCCGCCAAGTTCGGCCTCGCCCAGATTGCGCACTACACCTTCGACACCACGCTCGGCGTCGGCTCGCTGTTGATGTCGGGCGTATTGGACCGCTTTCCGCGCCTCAAGCTGGTGCTGTCGCACGGCGGAGGCGCGTATCCCTATCTCGCCGGCCGTTTCGACATCATGCATCGGCGCATGGACCGGGCCGCGCAAGGCGACGTCGCCGCCAAGGCGCCGTCCGCCTATGCCTCGCAGATGCTCTACGACAGCATCGTCCATGCGCCCAAGGCGTTGCGGTTTCTGATCGAGCTCGCCGGACTTGATAACGTCGTGCTGGGCACCGATTATTCGTTTCCGCCGGCCGACATGGAGCCGCTGGCGCTGCTGCGATCGGCGGGATTGTCGGCTGCCGAGATCGAGGCGATCGCCGATGCGAATCCACGCCGTGTCTTCGCGCGTCCGCGGTGATCGATAGCGAGGCACGGGACTCAGAGCGAATTGGGCCACATGGAATCAGCGCGAGCAACACGCTCGATGGCGTTACAACAGCGAGCGCCGCGCTGATGACCGTCGATGCCAAGAACGATGGTGGTTGGATCGGCCGTTCGATTCGGCGCCTCGAGGATCCGACGCTGGTGGCCGGCCATGGCCGGTTCACGGGCGACCTGCCGGCGGCACGCTGGGTCCGTTTCGTCAGAAGCTCGGTCGCCTCGGGTCGGATCAAGCGGATCGTGGCGCCCGAGGGCGCGACCATCGTCACCGCCGCCGAGCTCGCAGCGGTGAAGCCGATTCGGCCCCTGTTGCACAAGTTCAACTATGTGCCAATCCGCCAGCCGGTGCTGGCCCGCGACGTCGTGCGGTTCGTCGGCGAGCCGATCGCGGCGGTCGTGTCCTCGGCCAGGGAAGAGGCCGAGGACGTTGCCGATCTCGTCGAGGTCGAAATCGAAGAACTGCCGGCGGTGGTGGGCGCCGGCGCGGCGCTGGCTCGCGGCGCGCCGCTCGTCCACGCCGAGGCCGCCGGCAACGTCGTGGTCGAAGGGCGCCTGAAGACGCCCGGGTTCGACGCCAAGGTGGCGGCCGCGCACCGGCGCATCAAAGTCGATATCCGCTCGCACCGGCAGAACGCGCTGCCGATGGAGCCGCGCGCGGCCCATGCGGCATGGGACGCGGCGAGCGAGCGCGTCACGCTCACCTGCGCGACGCAGACGCCGCATGTGATGCGCACCGTTATCGCCGATCTCATCGGAATGCCGGAAGCGGATCTGCGGGTGATCGCGCCCGACGTTGGCGGCGGCTTCGGGCAGAAAATGTCGCTGGCGGCGGAATTCGTGGTCGTGACCTGGCTCGCGCGCAAGCTCAAGACCTCGGTGGCGTGGGTGGAGGACCGGCGCGAGAATCTCGTCGCCTGCTTCCACAGCCGCGACCAGTCGATCGCGCTCGAGGGCGCGTTTGACGCCGACGCCAAGGTCATCGGCTTGGCCGCGGATATCGTCGCCGACGTCGGCGCCTATTCATGCTATCCGACCACATGCGGCGTCGAGCCGCTGATGGCGATGGCGGAGCTGCCCGGCCCCTACGACGTGCGCGAATATTCCTGCGTTGCGCGCGGAGTCTTGACCAATACCTGTCCGATGGCGCCGTATCGCGGCGTCTCTCGCCCGGTGATCACATTCGCGCTCGAGCGGCTGATGGACAAGGCGGCGGCGACTTTCGGCGTCGATCCGATCGAGATTCGCCGCCGCAACCTCATCAAGACCTTTCCCCATACGTCGGTCACCGGTCTCACCTTCGACGAAGCGAGCTATGTCGAGACCATGGAGGCGGCGGTCGACGCCATCGGCGTGCCGGCGTTCCGCGCCCGTCAGGCGAAAGCGCGCGCCGAAGGTCGCTATCTCGGTCTCGGCCTGGCGACGTTTTCCGAGCGCACCGGCTACGGCACGCAGGCGTTCGCGGCGCGCGGCATGGAGGTGACGCCGGGCTGGGAAACCGTCGAGATGACCATGGACCCGTCGGGCTTCGTCGAGGCGCGCATCGGCGCATCTCCGCACGGACAGGGCCTGCGCACCACGCTGTCGCAGATCATTGCCGACGAGCTCGGCACGTCGCCGGAGCGTATCAAGATCGTGCACGGCGACACCGACCGCACGCCTTACGGCTGGGGGACCTTCGCCAGCCGCTCGCTGGTGATCGCCGGCGGCGCCACCTTGCTGGCGGCGCGCAAGATCCGCGCCAAGCTCACGAAAATGGCGGGCACCCTGCTCGAGGCGTCGGCGGACGACATCGTGCTCGAAGCCGATGCCGCGCGCGTCGCCGGAACCGATCGTTCCATTGCGATCGCGACGCTGGCGCGCGCCGCCTATCATCAGACCCATCAGTTCAAGGGCGAGGTCGCTCCAGGCATCATCGAGAGCGCCACCTATGATCCACCGGGAACGTTTTCCAATGCCTGCCACGTCGCCGTGGTCGAGGTGGACGTGGAGACCGGCCGCGTCATGATCGAGAAGTTTCTGGTTGCCGAGGATGCCGGACGTCTGATCAATCCCATGATCGTCGACGGGCAGATTCACGGTGGCGTTGCCCAAGGCATCGCCAACGCGCTGCTCGAGGAGATCGTCTATGATGAGACCGGCAATATTCTCACGGCCAGCCTGGCGGATTATCTGCCGCCGACCGCGCGGGAAATCCCAGCGATCGAAATCCATCATCTCGAGACGCTGACCCAAGCATCCATCACCAAGGCGAAGGGGCTGGGCGAGGGCGGCGCCATCGGCGCGCCGGCGGCGGTCGTCAATGCCGTCAACGATGCCCTCTCCCCGTTCGGCGTCGCGATCGACGCGTTTCCGGCAACGCCGCGGCGCATCCGCGCCGCGCTGCGCGCAGCCGGTGCGCCAAATAAGGGATAGTGTGTTGGCCTAACGTAAGACGATCTGGAACTCCGTTCATTCCCGCGCATAGCGCGTCGAAGACGCGCGTAAACGCGCTGATGGCGGGAATCCAGGGCCAAGTACTGGGTCCCCGCTTTCGCGGGGACGAGCGGCAGAGTGTGCTGGGACGACACCGAGCAAACGGAGACGCTCCCAAGTAGGGCCTGACATGAGCTTCGTCGGACGTTCGGTGACCCGTATCGAAGACCGGCCGTTGGTGACGGGCCGCGGCGCCTTTGCCGCTGACGTCGCCTTTTCCCACATGTTGCACATGCGCCTGGTGCGCTCCGCCCACGCGCACGGCCGCATCATGTCGATCGACGCCGGCGCGGCGCTCGAGTTGGCCGGCGTCGTCGCGGTGTGGACGTCGGCCGACGTCTCCGAGATTCCACCGATCGATTTCCGCCTGACCCGCATCGAAGGTTTGGCACCCTATTGCCAGCCGATTCTGGCCGGGCAGCGCGTGCGCTATGTCGGCGAGCCCGTCGCGGCGGTGTTCGCGACCGACCCCTATGTGGCGGAGGACGCCGCCGATCTCGTCGCCGTCGCGGTCGAAGAGCTGCCGGTCATCCTCGACGCCGCCGCGGCGCCGGGGGAATTCGAGGATGGCCGTTCGACCGAGCCGGCGGTGGTGGAGAAGTCCTATGGCGATGTCGCGGCGGCGTTTCGCGACGCCGCTCAAGTCGTCGAGCTCGATCTCGCCGTCGGGCGGCATTCCGGCGTGCCACTGGAGACGCGCGGCGCCATCGCGCGCTACGACGCCGCCCGCGACGTGCTGGAGCTTCATGGCGCCGCCAAGGTGCCGCACTGGAACCGCGACAGCATCGCGCGCATGCTCCGCCGCAGCGCTGCGAGCGTGCATTTGTTCGAGGGCCATGTCGGCGGCGGCTTCGGCATTCGCGGCGAGCTCTATCCCGAGGACGTGCTGGTCTGCCTCGCAGCGCTGCGGCTCGCACGGCCGGTGAAATGGATCGAGGACCGGCGCGAGCACCTGATCGCGGCCAATCATTCGCGCCAGCAGCGCCACAAGGTCCGCGCCGCCGTCGATGCCGAAGGCCGCATCCGCGCCATCGAGGACGAATTCTTCCACGACCAGGGCGGCTATGTGCGCACCCACGCGGCGACCGTGCCCGATCTCGCCGCGGCGATGCTGCCGGGGCCCTATCGCGTGCCGGCCTATCGGGCGATCGGGCACGTGCGGCTCACCAACAAGACGCCGTGCGGCACCTATCGTGCGCCGGGGCGGTTCGAAAGCACGTTCGTGCGCGAGCGGCTGATGGACGCAATCGCGGCGCGGCTTTCGATCGACCGGATCGATGTTCGTCGCCGCAATCTCATTGCCAAGGAGGAGATGCCGTATGGTCGGCCGCTGGCGACGCTGAGCACCGAGGTCGTGCTCGATTCCGGCGACTATGCCGGCCTGCTCGACAAGGCGCTGGCGGCGGTGAAATGGCGCGACTTGCAGGGCGAGCTCGAACGCCGCCGCGCCGGCGGCGAATGCGTCGGGGCGGGACTTGCCCTCTTCGTCGAGAAGAGCGGGCTCGGGCCGTTCGACGGCGTGCGGGTATCGGTCGACACTTCCGGTGTGGTCGAGGTCGTGACCGGGGCGGCTTCGCTCGGCCAGGGCATCGAAACGGTGGTGGCACAGATCTGCGCCGATGCGCTCGGCGTCGATTATCGACGCGTGCGGGTCGTGCACGGCCGCACCGACCGCATCCCGTTCGGGATGGGGGCGTTCGCATCCCGCGCCACGGTCATGACAGGCGAGGCGACTCGCCGCGCCGCGGTCGAAGTCCATGCCAAGGCGATCGAGGTCGCGGCCGAGCTCATGCAGCAGGATGCCGATGCCCTCGCGGTGATCGACGGCAAGGTCGTGCGCAAGGACGCGGGCGGGCCCTCCATGACGCTGGGCGAGATCGCCGCGGCGCTGGAGCCGGCATCGAAACTGCGCGGCGCGCGGGCGCCTGGGCTTTCGGCCGAGGGCTGGTTCTACACCGAGCACATGAATTATCCCTATGGCGTGCACGTCGCCGTCGCCAGAGTCGATCGGGAGACCGGCGGAGTGACGATCGAGCGCTATCTGCTCGCCTATGATGTCGGCCGGGCGGTCAATCCGATGCTGATCGAAGGTCAGCTCGCGGGCGGGTTCGCGCAGGGCGTCGGGGGCGCGCTGCTCGAGGAATTCCTCTACGACGAGCGCGGCGAGCCGCTGTCGGTGAATTTCGCGGATTACCTCATGCCGACGGCGCGGGAGGTGCCGGTACTCGACGTGCTGATCACGCAGGACGCGCCGTCCCCGCTCAATCCGCTCGGTTTGAAAGGCGCGGGGGAGGGCGGCGTCAACGCCGTCGGCGCGGCGATCGCCGCGGCCATCGACGATGCGGTTGGCATCCCGGGCGCAATTACGCGGCTGCCGGTGACGCCGCAACGGCTGCGCGCCATTCTCGAGCGCAGCGGCCGCTGATCGCCCCTCAGGTCACACCGACAGCAGCCGGCGTTGCACCGCGACGTCCTCGGCGAGCTCGGCCATGCGGCCGTGCCATTGTAGTTGTCCTTTCTCGAGAACATAAGCGCGGTCGCAGACGAGCCCCGCGAAATGGATGTTCTGCTCGGACAGCAGCACCGACAGTCCTTCCTTCTTGAGCTCGATGATGGTGTTTGCCATCTGCTCCACGATCACCGGCGCAACGCCTTCGGAGGGCTCGTCGAGCAGCACCAGCAGGGGATTGCCCATGAGCGTGCGGGCAACGGTGAGCATCTGCTGCTCGCCGCCGCTCATATGGGCGCCGCGCCGATCGGGCATGCCGGCGAGATTGGGAAAGATCGTGAAGAGCTTCTCGGGGGTCCACGATGGTGCAGGTCGCCCGTCCGGATGGTATCGGATCGGCTGGCGGCCGATGTCGAGATTCTCCGCGACCGTCAGATCCGAGAAGATGCGCCGGTCCTCGGGCACGAAGCCCAGCCCCCGCCGCGCGATCTCGAACGGCTTGAGATGAGAGATATCCTCGCCCAGGAAGCGGACCGTTCCGCCGCGTTGCGGGATCAGCGCCATCAGCGCCTTGAACGTCGTCGATTTGCCGGCGCCGTTGCGGCCCATGAGCGCGACCACCTCGCCGCGGCCGACGTGGAACGACGGCTCGAACAGGATTTGCGCGGCGCCGTACCACGCCTTGAGGTTCTCCACCTCGAGCATGGCCGCGCTCATGGCCGCGCCTGCGCAGCGGGCGTGAAGGTGCGGCCGGTTCCGAGATAGACCTGCTGCACCTGCGCGTTGTCGCGAATGGCCTCGGCGCTGCCGTCGGCGATCACCACGCCGCGGGCCAGCACGATGATGCGGTCGGCATAGGCGAACACCACGTCCATCGAGTGTTCGGTGAACAAGACCGAAATCCCGCGCTCGATCACCAGCCGCTTCACCAAGCCGATCAGGTCGTTGCGCTCGCGCGGCGCCATGCCGGCGGTCGGCTCATCCATCAGCAGCAGGCGCGGCTCGTTGGCAAGCGCGATGGCGAGCTCGACGCGCTTCACGTCGCCGTAGGCAAGCTCCTTGCACGCACGCTCGGCCGCGCCCGCCATGCCGACCTGGTCGAGGAGCTCGATCGCCCTGCCGCGATGACGGGCCGTGAATGCCGCGCCGAAGCGGAAGCTCTCGCCGTGGTGGCTCACCAGCGCCATCTGGACGTTCTCGGCCACGGTCATCGAACCGAAGGTCGCCGCGACTTGAAAGGTGCGTCCGACGCCGAGCCGCCAAATGTCGCGCGGCTTGAATCCGACGATGCTGCGATCGGCGAACTCGATGTCGCCGTGATCGGGCGCGAGCTGCCCGTTGATCATGTTGAAACAGGTCGATTTCCCCGCGCCATTGGGGCCGATCAGCGCCAGGAACTCGCCTTCGCCGACGTCGAAGCTGACGTTCTCGACCGCGTGCACGCCGCCGAAGGCCTTCGACAGGTTGCGAACGCGGAGGACGCTCATGCCGGCTTTCTCCGCGCCGTCACCCGCTTGCTCAGCGCGCCGACGATGCCGCCCGGGAACACCAGCACCAGCAGCAGGATGACGGCGCCGAGCAGGCCGCGCCAGAACGCGGTCTGGCGCATGACATTGTCCTGCAGAAAGGTGAAAACAGCGGCGCCGACGATCGGGCCGGTCAGGGTCTGAATGCCGCCCAGGAGCACCATCACCATGGCATCGATCGAGCGCGACACCCAGGCGACGTCGGGGGAGATGGTCCCCTTCGCGAACGCGAAGGTGCCGCCGGCGATGCCGGCGAAGGTCCCTGCGATGGCAAAGCCGATCCACTGCACGCGCTTGACGTTGATGCCGATTGCTTCCGCGCGCAGAGGAGAGTCGCGTCCGGCCCGCATGGCATAGCCGAACGGCGCGAACAGGAAGCGACGCAAGATGAGAACGCCCGCGACCACGATCGCCAGGGTCAGGACATAAAAGGCCGGACGGCTGTCGAACGGCGCCTGCGGCCAGATGCCGAGAATGCCGTTGGAGCCGCCGGTGACGTTCTCCCACTGGAACAGGATCGACCACACGATCTGCGCGAAGGCGAGCGTGAGCATCGCGAGGTAGACGCCGGAGAGCCGCACCGCGAACCAGCCGAACAGCAACGCTCCCATGAGCGCCGCGAGCGGCGCGACGATGAGCGCGGCCGGCGTCGGCGCGGCCAGGAACTTCACCATCAGCGCCGCGCCATAGGCGCCGAGGCCGAAATAGGCGGCGTGGCCGAAGGAATGCATGCCGCCGGGACCCATGATGAAATGCAGCGAGGTCGCGAACAGGATCGCGATCAGCACGTCGATGCCGAGCACCAGCGCATAGGGCGAGGACTTGTATGCGAATGAGAGCAGCAGAAGGCCGACGAGCACCGCCGCGGCGGCGAGCTTGAGCGGCAAAGTCGCGGGCCGGATCGGATCGTCGATCTCGGCCGGATTGCGCACCGCGGCTTGCGGGCGGCCGAGCAACCCATAGGGTCGCGCGATCAGCACGATCGCCATCACCAGGAATTCCGCCACCAGCGTGAGCTTGGAGAAGTTGACGGCAAAGGCGCCGAAATGGACGAGGCCGAGCCCGATGCACAGCGCCTTCACCTCGGCGATGATGACGGCCGCGAGGAAGGCGCCGGTGATCGAGCCCATGCCGCCGACCACCACCACGACGAAGGCGTCGCTGATCACGACCAGATCGAGCCCGAGATTGGCGGGCTCGCGCGCCACTTGCAACGCGCCGCCGAAGCCGGCGAGGAAGGCGCCGAGCACGAACACCACGGTGAACAGCATGGCCTGGTTGACGCCGAGCGCGCCGACCATCTCGCGGTCCTGCGTGGCCGCGCGGATCAGCCGCCCGAAGCGGGTCTTTGCCAGCATCAGGTGAAGCAGCAGCAGGACGAGCGGACCGATGACGATCAGGAACAGGTCGTAGCTCGGAAAGTTGCGCCCGAGAATTTCGACCGAGCCGCGCAAGCCCGGCGCGCGCGGCCCGAGCAGGTCTTCGGGTCCCCACACATATTGCGCCGCGTCGTTGATGACCAAGACCAGCGCGAAGGTGGCGAGCAGCTGGAACAGCTCGGGCGCCTGATAGATGCGGCGCAATATGTGTG
>Ga0318543_10000143_pt1 | contig 14011 bp, 9 predicted proteins | sample GRESIP168b4f24_FD_203487 | JGI IMG/M metagenome (GOLD analysis project Ga0318543, IMG submission 203487) | Tropical soil microbial communities from Luquillo Experimental Forest, Puerto Rico - GRE.SIPMG.168b4f24 | ecosystem: Environmental > Terrestrial > Soil > Tropical forest > Bulk soil... | reverse complement strand
CCGCGTCCCCGGTCCGCGCCGACACCGGAGCGTGGGGTCCCAGCCGGCGCGAGGTGCGGGCCCCGGCGTCGGCCACCTCCCGGGTCCTGGTCGTCCCCGAGAGCATCAACCCGGGCTGGGTGGCGCGCACCGGCACCGGGCAGCGGTTGACGCCGGTCGCGGTGAACGGGTGGCAGCAGGGCTGGGTGGTGCCGGCGGGCAACCCCGGCACCATCACGCTGACCTTCGCCTCCAATTCGTTGTACCGGGCGGGTCTGGCCGTGGGGCTGGCACTGCTGCCGCTGTTGGCCATGCTCGCCTTGTGGCGCACGCGGCGGCGGCGGGATGACGACGCGCCCCCACAACCATGGCCATCCGGGGCCTGGGCGGCCGTCGCGGTGCTGGCAGCCGGGGGCGTCATCGCCGGTGCGGTGGGGGTCCTGGTAGTCGGCGGCGCCCTTTGCCTGCGGTACGCCCTGCGCTGCCGGCGGCGGTGGCGCGACGGCGTGACCGTCGTGCTGAGCGCGGGCGGGCTGATTCTGGCCGGGGCGGCACTGTCCCGGCATCCCTGGCGGTCGGTCGACGGTTACGCCGGCCATTCCGCGAATGTGCAACTGCTGGCGCTGATTTCGCTTGCGGTACTGGCCGCATCGGTGGTGACGGTGCCGGGCCGGCGGCCGCAGCCGCACGACGAGTGACATCTGGGGTGTTGGCTACCGGTTTTCCTGCTGGTTGACTGGATGTACGGCTCGGCGTGATCGCCACCGTCCAAGGAGTTACGGCCATGGGATGGTTTTCGGCACCCGAATACTGGCTGGGCAGACTGGTGCTGGAGCGCGGCGCCGCAGCCATCTACCTGATCGCGTTCGTCGCGGCGGCTCTACAGTTTCGGGCGCTCATCGGCGAACACGGAATACTTCCGGTGCCAAGATTTTTGGCCGGGCGGTCGTTTTGGAGAACGCCGAGCATCTTCCACTTCCGCTATTCCGATCGGCTGTTCGCGGGCGCGTCTTGGGTCGGCGCGGCGCTGTCGGCCGCCATCGTCGCCGGTGTGGCCGACCTGGCGCCGCTGTGGAGCGCGATGCTGATGTGGCTCACGCTCTGGGTCCTCTACCTTTCGATCGTCAACGTCGGACAGACCTGGTATGGGTTCGGCTGGGAGTCGTTGCTGCTGGAGACCGGGTTCTTGATGATCTTCCTCGGCAATGGCCGGGTGGCACCCCCAGTGCTGACGCTGTGGATGGCGCGGTTGCTGCTGTTCCGGGTGGAGTTCGGTGCGGGCCTGATCAAGATGCGCGGCGACCCGTGCTGGCGCGATCTGACGTGTTTGTACTACCACCACGAGACCCAGCCCATGCCGGGACCCTTGAGCTGGTTCTTCCATCACCTGCCCAAGCCGCTGCACCGCGTTGAGGTGGCGGGCAACCATTTCGCCCAGCTCATCGTGCCGTTCGGGTTGTTCGCGCCACAGCCGGTGGCCAGCGTGGCAGCCGGTATCGTCGTGGTCACCCAACTGTGGTTGGTGGCGTCTGGCAACTTCGCCTGGCTCAATTGGGTGACGATCGTCCTGGCGTTCAGCGCCATCGACGACTCGTCGTTGGCGACGCTCTTCGAGATACCCGCGCATCCGGCGTGGTCGGCACCGCCGCCGTGGTTCGCCGGCCCGGTGATCACGTTCACCGGTGCGGTGCTGTTCATGACCTACTGGCCGGTGCGCAACATGCTTTCGTCGCGTCAACGAATGAACATGTCGTTCAACCCATTTCACCTTGTCAATACCTACGGAGCCTTCGGCAGCATCGGCCGCGTCCGCCGGGAGGTGGTGATCGAAGGCACCGACGAGGAGCGGCTCACGCCCCAGACCGTTTGGCAGGAATACGGATTCAAGGGCAAACCCGGTGCCGTGCGGCGGCTGCCCCGGCAATGGGCGCCGTATCACCTGCGCCTGGACTGGCTCATGTGGTTCGCGGCCATCTCACCGGCCTACGCCCAGCCGTGGCTGACGCCCCTGCTGCAGCGGCTGCTGCGCAACGATCGGCCGACGCTGCGCCTGTTGCGGCACAATCCCTTCCCCGATTCCCCGCCGCGTTATGTGCGCGCGCAGCTCTACCAGTACCGGTTCACCACTTGGGCCGAGCTGCGGCACGATCGGGCGTGGTGGCATCGCACGCCGATCGGCGGATACGTCCGGCCCATGGCGCTGCAGGCGGCCAAAGCCGTTTGAGTTCGAACGTCGACTTGTTGTGCCGATCGCGGCGGAATGAGCCCAACAACTCCACGTTCGGAAGGAGAATGCGAAACACGGTCACAACGTCTCGTCCAGCTCGCCGAGCCGGTCGGTCAACCGCAGGTTATCGGAGTAGTCGACCGGACATGCGATCAGCGAGACGCCGTCGTCGTCGAGTGCCGCCTTCAGCGTCGGCAACAATTCCTCGGCGCTGTTGATCCGGTATCCCTTGGCGCCGAAGCTTTCCGCGTAGGTCACGACGTCGGGGTTGCCGAACTTCACGTAGTAGTGCGCACCGAGCTCGAGGTCCATCTTCCACTCGATGAGGCCGTAACCGCCGTCCTCCCAAATCAGCACCACCAGCGGTATCCGCTCCCGGACCGCGGTCTCGATTTCCTGCGAGTTCATCAAGAACGCGCCGTCGCCGACGACGGCCAGCACCTTCGACCCGGGCCGTGCCAGCTTTACGCCCAGCGCCCCCGGCAGTGCAAAACTCATGGTGGACAAGCCGTTTGAGATCAGGCAGGTGTTCCGCTCGTACGTCGGGTAAAGCCGCGCCATCCACATTTTGGTCGCGCCGGTGTCGACCAGGACGACGTCGCTGCGGCCCAACGCCTCCCGGATGTCGGCGACCAGCCGCGCCGGTCCGAGCGGGTAGCGCGAATCCTGTTGTCCCCGGGCGAATTCCTCGGCGAGCAGGCCCGCCCCCGGCACGCTGGAGCAATCGAAGCGCCGGCCGGCGAGCGCGTCTGTGAGCGCATCCAGCGACGCGCTGATATCGCCGATGATCCCGACATCGACCGAATAGTGCGCGTCGACTTCGGCGGGGAAGCGATGAACATGGATGATCTTCTTGTCGGCCTGCGGGTTGATCCGGACGGGATCGAATTCCTGCAACTCGTAGCCGACCGCAATGACGACGTCGGCGTGGTCGAAGCCGAAGTTGACGTAGTCGTGCCGCATGAATCCGAGGGTTCCGATGCTGTTGGGGTGGTCGTCGGGCATGACGCCCTTGCCGTGGAACGTGTTGGCCACCTGGATGCCGAGTTCGTCGGAGAACCGGACCAGGGCCGCGGTCGCGTCGCCGCGGGCGGCGCCGTGCCCGGCAAGCACCACCGGTCGCCGCGCGTTGCGCAGGATCTCGACCGCCCGGGCCACCTGCCGGGGCGCCGGAGCCTCGGCGCGGACGACGTTGCGCGGCAACGGTGTCAGGTCGTAGTCGGCGGCATCTGCGTCTATGTGCTCGGGCACGGCCAGGTAGACCGCGGCCGGGCGCTCGCTCTCGGCGAGCTTGAACGCCTTGCGGAACATCTCCGGGATGGCGTGCGCGGTGGGGACGCCGGCGGCCCACCGGGTGATCGGGGCGAACATCGACACCAGGTCGACGTACTGGTGCGACTCCTTGTACTCGCGATCCTGACCGACCTGCGCGGAGATCGCGACCATCGGGGTGCTGTTGGTGGTGGCGTCGGCCACGCCGAGTTGCATGTTGATCGCGCCCGGTCCCAGGGTGGCGGACACCACCACCGCCCGGCCGGTGACGCGCCCATACATTTCCGCCATGAACGCCGCGGCCTGTTCGTGCCGGGTGAGCACATAGCGGATGTTCGATCCGGCCAGCGCCTGCACGAAGCGGATGTTTTCCTCGCCGGGCACCCCGAAGACCACGGAAACGCCCTCGTTTTCCAGGCACTCGACCATTAGCTGAGCGGGTTTACTCATCGGCACCTCCGTTACGCCCACACTAGTGGCAGGGTGGGTAGCGGACGTTTTCACAAACTGATGCGAACGAACCCCTTGAAGGAGGGTCAACGTGCCCATCGCCACGATCAACCCAGCCACCGGCGAGACAGTCCAGACGTTCACCCCGGCAACCGACGATGAAGTAGAGGCAGCGATTGCCCGGGCCCACGAGCGGTTCCTCGACTACCGCCACTCCACCACCTTCGCCCAGCGCGCCGAATGGGCGAACGCCACCGCCGACCTGCTGGAAAAAGAGGCCGACGAAACCGCCGCGATGATGACCCTGGAGATGGGCAAGACGCTGACTTCGGCCAAGGCCGAAGCGCTCAAGTGCGCCAAGGGTTTTCATTACTACGCCGAGCACGCCGAGAGGCTGCTGGCCGACGAGCCGGCCGATGCGTCGAAGGTCGGCGCGTCCAAGGCGTACACACGCTACCAACCGCTCGGGGTGGTACTGGCCGTGATGCCGTGGAACTTCCCGCTGTGGCAGGCCGTCCGGTTCGCCGCGCCGGCGCTGATGGCGGGCAACGTCGGCATCCTCAAGCACGCGTCGAACGTGCCGCAGTCCGCGCTGTATCTCTCCGACGTCATCGCCCGCGGCGGTTTCCCGGACGGCTGCTTCCAGACGCTGCTCGTTTCGGCCAGCGTCGTCGAGCGCATCCTGCGTGATCCCCGCGTCGCGGCGGCCACCCTGACCGGCAGCGAACCGGCCGGCCAATCGGTCGGGGCCATCGCCGGCGACGAAATCAAACCGACAGTGTTGGAACTCGGCGGCAGCGACCCATTCATCGTGATGCCCTCCGCAGACCTCGACGAGGCCGTCAAAACCGCGGTCACCGCCCGCGTGCAGAACAACGGCCAGTCCTGCATCGCCGCGAAGCGGTTCATCGCGCACGCTGACATCTACCACGCCTTCGTCGACAAGTTCGTCGAGCGCATGCGGGCGCTCAAGGTCGGCGATCCGACCGACCCCGACACCGACGTGGGTCCCCTGGCCACCGAGTCGGGCCGCGACGAGATCGCCAAGCAGGTCGACGACGCCGTCGCGGCCGGTGCCAAGATCCGGCTCGGCGGTAAGACTCCCGACCGCCCGGGTTGGTTCTACCCGCCGACGGTGGTCACCGACATCACCAAGGACATGGCGCTCTACACCGAGGAGATATTCGGCCCGGTCGCATCGATGTACCGGGCCGAGAGCATCGACGAAGCCATCGAGATCGCCAACGCCACGACCTTCGGGCTGGGGTCCAACGCCTGGACCAATGACGAGGCCGAGCAGAAGCGCTTCATCGACGACATCGAGGCCGGTCAGGTCTTCATCAACGGGATGACGGTGTCCTTTCCGGAGCTGGGATTCGGCGGTGTCAAACGGTCGGGCTACGGCCGCGAGTTGGCCGGTCTCGGCATCCGCGAGTTCTGCAACGCCAAGACCGTCTGGGTCGGCTAGAGTTCCTGCCGCTCGGCAGCCTTAAACGGCTGCCAAAGCCCGCTCGTCCTCCTCGGCGAAGGTGTCCTCCAGCTGCAGTGGCGAGTAGTCGAGGTCGATCTCGCCGACTGGGCGCCCGCGGGCACTGCTGATCGTGCCGAATCGCCGCATCCCCTTGTCGGCGGCGTACTGCATGAACTCGTCCGTCGAAATGCCGAAGGGCATCGGGTCATATAGGGCGAAGCCCTCTTCGATGAGGCGCAGACCGAGCGGCATGAGCTCGTTCATGCGCGTTTCGAAGACCTCCCAATTGGCGTCGTCGGCGGCGACGTGGCGCCGACAGGTGAAGGTGCCCCACGCCATGTGGCGCCGCTCGTCGTCACCGATGCGCCGGACCAGCTCCTGCATGCCGGGAAGGATGCCGCGCTCCACGCAGATCTTGTGCCAGGCGAAGTAGCCGGTCAGCGCCAGCATGCCTTCGACCATATGGTTGTAGGTCACCGACGCCCGGATCTGGGCAGCCGGAGAGGGATCAATAGATAAAGCGTTGAGGCAGTCCGGCAACTCCTCGTAGAAAATCGTGCGGTAGGTGGGGATGTCATCGAGGAAGTTGTGCAGGTCTTCGGTGATGCCAATCGCGTCGAGCCACATGCGGAACACCTGGACGTGCTTGGCTTCCTCGAAGGCGAACTGCGTCAGATACATCTCGTCGCCGAGCCGGCCTTCGGCCCGCATCGCGGCCATGAACGGCTGGATGTCCTGGGTCACCGATTCCTCGCCGGCAATGAACTCGGCGCACAACCGGGTCGCGTAGTGGCGTTCGTCGTCGGTCAGACGGTCCCAGTCCTCCCGGTCGCGGGAGAAGTCGATGTCGGCCGGATTCCAGAATTTCGCGTTGCCGCCCGCAAACAGCTTGAGCGGCAAGCTGTCCCAGTTGAGGCCGCCCGCGGCCATTGAGGCAATTCGGGTGCGTTTCATGTGACCTCCTCAGATCGCATTGTGGCTTGGTTGGCGGGGGCGTTCGGTGTCGCGGGCGCTGCCGCAAACGCGGCGGCCAGTACCGCGACGAGCCTGCGCACCGCCAGCGCCGGTTGCTCGGGTGTCGGTTCGTCGAGCCCGAGGATCGGGTCCATACCGCGCATGTATGGGGCCAGCGCCAGGTGCGGAAATATCAACAACAGCAGCGACAACAACGCGCCGATGTCGCAGTCGTCGCGCAGGTCGCCCCGCACTTGCGCGTCGCGGACCAGCGGCCGCAGCACTTCCAGGTAATGGCGGTGAATGACCGACCGCACGCTGATGCGGGCATCGGTGTCGACCTCCAACGTCGCCGCGGCATGAAGCGCACGTTCGTGGGGATGGTCTGCGAAATATGCGACCCAGGTGTCCAGCCAATCGGTCAGGAATTCGAAGAACGGCCTGCTCGGGTCGAGCTCCCGGATCCGATCCTCCATATAGGAGCGCACCCGCTGGCTGGCGATCTCGGTGATGAACGCGTACATGTCGCGCTTGTCCGCGAAATACTGGAAGAGACTGCCCTTAGCGACTCCGGCGCGGCGTGCGATGACGTTCAGGCTTCCCCCGGAGAACCCGTGCGCCCCGAATTCGGCCTCTGCGGCTGCTATAACCGCTGCGCGGCGAGCCGGGTCGACACGCGCCCACGTCACCGTCGGCATGGTGCCTCCTAGCGTCGATGACCACTGGTCATTCTACGGTGAGCTGGGTCACAGTCAAGTGGCATCGGGACGCCGAGCGTGCGGCCAGCCGCACCATGGGGCCCGAGCGTGCGGCCAGCCGCACACTCGGCGAGGGTCGCATCACGGCCGCATCTGGTAGGCCCCGTTGAGCGGGAACACGTGGTCGTTCCAGACCTGCTGATAGCGCATCGGGTCGTTCGCCGGACGACGGACCATCCGCATCGCGAAACGGGCCTGCTCGTCGGTCGCGGCGGACTTGTCGTGCAGCTCGACGGCGTAACTGTTGAAGTCGCGGACCAGCACCGCGAAAATCTCGTCGATCAGCGCGTCGTACGACCCGGTCAGCCTAGATAGGGCGGCCTCCTCGAGGATCAGCTGCGCGTACGGCACCACGGCGAAGAGTTGCCCCACGCCGAAGGCGAAGTCGATGTCCTTCTGCTGCGCCGCATCCGGGGTGGCGCTGGCCAGCATCTCGGCGAGCACATCGACCTGCTCGCGCAGCAGTGCCACGTTGGGCAGGTGAGCGTAGCTGTCGAAGGGCGCACGCCAGTCGTGGAAGCGCACCTTGCCCAGGCCGCCGGTCGGTCCCTGGGCGAACAGGAACGAGTCGTCGGCCGCGTCGTCGCGGCGGCCGATCGCGGGCAGCGCGGCGTCGGGGGCGAACAGGTAGTTGGGCATGAATTTGGCCAGCAGCCCAATGTTGATGTGGACGGTGCCTTCCAGCCGAGGCAGCAGGCCGATCTCGCGGCTTACCGTCTCGAAAAAGGTGTCCTTCTCGACACCCTTGGCGGCGATGACGTCCCACAGCGCGATGATGACGCGCTCACCCTCGCTGGTGACCTTGGCCTTGGTGAGCGGGCTGTAAAGCAGATACCGACGGTCGTCGGCCGACGCGGTGCGCATGTAGTCGCAGGCGCGGGTGGCAACCAGCCTCATCGCGACCAGGCGCACGTAGGCATCGGTGAGTAGCCGGCGCACATGGCTGAAGTCGGTGACGACGGTCCCGTACAAGTGGCGGTTGGCGGCGTGGGTGACCGCCTCGTAGATGGCGTGGGTGCACATGCCGACGGCGCCCCAACCCAGGTTGTACTTGCAGACGTTGACCGTGTTCAGCGCGGCGTGGAACGCCCCGGGGCCGCGGTGCAACAGGTCGGCCTCGGTGACCGGGTACTCGCGCAGCGCGTAATTGGCGACGTAGTTCTGCGAGTTGACCACGTTCTTGATCAGTTCGTAGCGGTCGTGGTGGGAGTCGGCGGCGAAGAAGACATACTCATCGGACCCCGCGATCTTGCCGAAGGTGGAGACCATCCGGGCGACGTTGGCGTTGCCGATGTAGTACTTCTCGCCGTTGGCGGTCCAGCCGTGTTCCGACGGCGTCAGGATCATGTCGGTCTTATAGACGTCGGCACCGTGGGTCTGCTCGGACAGGCCGAAGGCGAACACCTCACCCTGCTCGAGTTGGGCTGCGGCCTTGCGCTTGGCGTCCTCGTTGTCGCTCATCCAGATCGGGCCCAGGCCGAGCGCGGTCACCTGGAAGGGGTACCAGTAGCTCAAGCCATAGAAGCCGATGATCTCGGCGAACTCGCTGATCCGGTATGTGTCCCAGCGGCAGTCGTCCGCGCCGTGCTCCTTTGGTGTCAGCAGCGACGCGAAGACGCGCTCCATAGCGATGAAATTGAGGAAGTCGGAGTACCAGACCCGTTCGTGGTCGTCGTGCTTGAGCCGCGCCTTTCCCCGGGATTCGAAGAACTCCACCGTCGCCGCCATGATCTCCCCCGAGCGACGGTCCGGGTATTTGCGTTGCAAGCGGTTGGGGTTAAGCAGCATGGGGGGAACGTACTGCAAACGACCCTGTTGGTGAACCGCTCAGGCCACTTAGAGTCAGTCACGTGTCAGAACTAAATACCGCTCGCGGCCCCATCGATACCGCCCAACTCGGCGTGACGCTCATGCATGAGCACGTGTTCATCATGACGACCGAGATTGCCCAGAACTATCCCGAAGCCTGGGGCGACGAGGACCGGCGGGTGGCCGACGCCATCGACCGGCTCAACGAACTGAAGGCCCGCGGGGTGGACACCATCGTCGATCTCACCGTCATCGGGCTGGGTCGCTACATTCCACGTATCGCCCGCGTCGCAGCGGCGACCAAGCTGAATATCGTTGTCGCCACCGGGCTTTACACGTACAACGACGTGCCGTTCTACTTCCACTACCTGGGCGGGGAGCTGGGCGGTCCGGAGATCATGACCGACATGTTCGTCCGCGACATCGAGCAGGGCATCGCCGACACCGGCGTCAAGGCCGGGATCCTCAAATGCGCCACCGACCAGCCCGGCGTCACCCCGGGTGTCGAGCGGGTGCTGCGCGCGGTGGCCCAGGCGCACAAGCGCACGGGAGTGCCGATCTCGACCCACACCCACGCCGGGCTGCGGCGCGGCCTCGAGCAACAGCGCATCTTCGAGGAAGAGGGCGTCGACCTCAGCCGGGTGATCATCGGGCATTCGGGCGACAGCACCGACGTCGGCTACCTCGAAGAGCTCATCGCCCCCGGTTCCTACCTGGGGATGGACAGGTTCGGCATCGACGCGATCTCGCCGTTCGAGGACCGGGTGAACATCGTGGCGCAGATGTGCGAGCGCGGGCACGCGGACAAGATGGTGCTCTCGCACGACGCCAACTGCTATTTCGACGCGCTACCCGAGGAACTGGTGCCGGTGGCACTGCCGAATTGGCATTACCTGCACATCCACAACGACGTGATTCCGGCGCTCAAGGAACGCGGCGTGAGCGACGAGCAATTGAACACCATGCTGGTCGACAACCCGCGCCGCATCTTCGAGCGACAGGGCGCTTACGAGTGACCCAAGGTGAGCCGGTCCCGCCGATCAGTACCCGGATTTCGCGGCTGGCGGCGCTCGCTCCCGACGAGCCTGCCGTCACCTGCGACGGGCACACGCTAACCCGCGGCGAACTCGACCGATCAACCAGCCGACTGGCCCGCGCCTATGCCGTGCGCGGGGTCGGCGTCGGCGATTACGTCACCATCGCGCTGCCCAACTCCGTCGAGTGGATCCAGGCCGCGGTGGCGTGCTGGAAGCTGGGCGCGGTGCCCCAGCCGCTGTCCGCGCATCTGCCGGACGCGGAGTTCGAGGGCCTGTTGGAACTGCGGCCACGCGCGCTGCTCGTGGGGCGGGCGCACCCCGGAATACCCAGTGTGCCAGGGGGTTTCGTTCCGGAACCGACGTTGTCCGATGGACCGCTGCCGGAGGCGGTGTCGCCGTGCTGGAAGTCAATGGCGTCGGGCGGCAGCACCGGCCGACCCAAGCTCATCGAAGTCGGCGGCGACAGCCGGGTCCCGCCGACCATGGGATACGCCATGGGCTGGCACGAGGGCGATACCACGCTGGTGCCGGTGCCGCTGACCCACAACACAGGCTTCACCACCGCGGCGATCGCGTTGCTGACGAGCAATCACCTGGTTCTGATGAGCCGCTTCGATCCGCACGAGTTTCTCCGGCTGATCGCCGATCATCGCGCCCAACTCGTCATCGCGGTGCCGACGATCATGCAGCGCGCGCTGCCGGTCTACGGCGCCGAGCCGGGGTCGTATGACCTGTCGTCGGTCCGGCGGCTCTGGCACGTCGGGGCGCCGTGCCCACCGGCCATTAAGGAGGCGTGGATCAACCTGCTGGGGCCAGAAAAGGTCTGGGAACTCTACGGCGGCACGGAGCTTCAGGCGTTGACCTTCATCTCCGGCGACCAGTGGCTGACCCATCGCGGCTCGGTAGGCACGGTGGTCAGCGGCGAGATGAAGGTGCTCGGCGACGACGGCAACCCCTGCCCGCCCGGCGTGGTCGGCGAGATCTACATGCGGCCCAGCCCCGGTAGCGCGGCGACCTACCGGTACGTCGGTACGACGGCGAAATCCCGCGATGGCTGGGACTCACTGGGCGATCTCGGCTGTTTCGACGAGGACGGGTTCCTGTACCTGTCGGACCGCCGGGTCGACATGTTCACCGTCGGCTGCCGCAACGTCTACCCGGCCGAGATCGAGAACGCGCTGTCGGCGCACCCGGATGTGCTGTCCTGTTTGGTTGTTGGCGTACCCCATGAGGATCTGGGCCAAGTGCCCCACGCCCTGGTTCAGGCGGGGTCGGCCCTGGATGAGCAGGCCGTGCAGGCTTTCCTGCGCGACCGTATCGCCGGCTACAAGGTGCCGCACGCCGTCGAATTCGTCAGCACCCCCCTGCGGGACGACGCCGGCAAGGCGCGGCGGTCGGCGGTGCGCACCGAGGTCATGGCGCGATTGCGTCCGCCTCAGCATCGATGACTCGGCTTTCGGCGCGTGCCTCGGCCGGCTGGTGCCGGCGTTCCCACCGGCGCAGCGCTTCCCGGCACGGCGACTCGACCAGCCCGTAGCTGACCGCGGCGATCGCCCAACCGAAGAGCAGCGTCAACGCCAACACCATCGGCATCCGGCCGGTGAACGGGAACGTCCCGAGCACCGGGAATACCAGCGCCAGGGCGGCCAAGTGCCACACGAACATGCCGTACGACCAGCGCCCCAAAGTCACCATGCCGGTGCTGCCCAGCACCCGGTGTGGCGTGTCGGGCCGGTCCAGCACCAGCGGGGCGACCAGCGCGAACGCGACCAGGGAGCCCATCGCCGTCTTGACCGCGAACTGGGTGGCGGTACCGGGGATCAGGCCCTCCGGGCCCGCCAGCGGGGAAGCCGCCACCAGGTAGGCCGACACCGCTATGACCGCCATCAACACACGGCCCGCCTTTTTCTGCGCCAAGCGCACTGGCAAGCCGATCCCGCTGTACGCCCACTCCGCCAGCAACATGCCGGCGGCAAACCAGGAGAAGAACGCCGGCGGCCAGTTCAGCGGATTGATCCCGGGACCGGAATGCCACCAACCCATGGGCGCCCAGCCCCAGGCCAGGCTGAGGGCCGCAAGCGCGGCGATCACGCACACCCGGGCCCGGACCGGGAGCCGGCGGGCCAGCAACGCCAGCACCGGCAATGCCACGTAGAAGGTGACCTCGACGGACAGGCTCCACATCTGGGTCAGGCCCCCGGTCAGGGTGAGCGGCACATAGATCTGGGTGAGCGTCAGGTTGGCCAACCACACCGTCAGGCTGGCCTGATCCGCGTCGGGCAACAGGGTCAGGATGACGACGACCGCCACCACATAGGCCGGCATGATCCGGATCACCCTCGACCGCAGGTAGTGGCCCGTGCGTGGCCGCGATCCGAGATCCCTTGCCGCGGCGGCGTGTCCACGCCACAACAGGAATCCCGACAGCGCGAAGAACACCGCCACGGCAAGATCGAAACGGCCGAACAGCCGGCCGGCGACGCCGCTGGAGTGGCCCGTCTGGAAGGCGACGTGCGTGACGACCACGCCCATCGCCGCGCACGCGCGCATACCCTCCACGGCGGGCAGGAAGCTGCGAATTCCTCCCACCTGCTGGCCCTCGGTCACGACACAAGTGTGCCTGTCGTGTCGTATCGGACGAATCGGGTACACCGGAGCCACCCGGGCGAGGGGCAGCGGGTTGGTATGCCGACGCCTTAAATTCTGCTGTTAGGGTCGAACGGGTTTGCCACGCTGCTTGGTCGGGTCGGAGCGAGTCGCGGCCGACGAGTCTGAAGACCTTTTGGGGACCATTAGGAGGGCACAGCCACGTGAACCGAGCAGTCATGTTGCGGTTCGCCGCATGCGCGATCATCGGGCTCGGGGCCGCCCTGCTGATCGCCGCATTGCTGCTGTCGACGTACACCAGCCACAGGATCGCCAAGATCCCGCTGAACATCGATACCACGTTGATCAGCGACGGCACCGGAACCGCGCTGGACTCCGCGTCGCTGTCCGGCGATCACCTCGTCGTCAATCAGAACGTGCCGCTGGTGTCCCAGCGGCAGGTCACTGTCGAGTCGCCCGCCAACGCCGACGTGGTCACGCTGCAAGTCGGCACCTCGGTCCGGCGCACCGACAGGCAAAAAGACAGCGGACTGTTGCTGGCGATCATCGATACCGTCACCCTCAACCGCAAGACGGCGATGGCGGTCTCGGACGACACCCACACCGGTGGCTCGGTACAAAAGCCGCGCTCCTTCGGCGACGAGAACCCGCCCACCGCGATGGCGCTGCGGCACAGCGGGCTGGCCTACCGGTTCCCGTTCCACACCGAGAAGAAGACGTACCCCTACTTCGATCCCATCGCGCAAAAGCCGTTTGACGCCAACTACGAGGGCCAAGAGGACGTCAACGGTTTGACTACATACCGCTTCAGGCAGAACGTCGGCGTTAACCCCGACGGGAAGCTGGCGGGTCCCGTGGTGTATCCGTCGCTGTACCCCGCCAACGAGGACGGCAAGGTCACCGCATCCGCGGCGATGTGGGGCCTCCCCGGCGATCCGGCCGAGCAGATCACCATGACCCGCTACTACGCGGCGCAGCGGACCTTCTGGGTGGACCCGGTATCGGGCACGATCGTCAAGGAGAGCGAGCACGCCAACCACTACTTCGCCCGCGATCCGCTCAAGCCGGAGCTGACGATCGCCGATTACCGGATCACCTCCAACCAGGACACCGTCGAATCCCAGGTCAACGCGGCCCGCGACGAGCGCGACCGGCTGGCGCTGTGGTCGCGGGTGCTGCCGATCACGTTCACCGCGGTCGGCTTGATCGCGGTGGTCGGCGGCGGATTGCTCGCTTCGTTCAGCCTGCGGACCGAGAGCGCGCTGACCGACCCCGGCCTCGACCGCGCCGATCAGGAATTCTTCGGCCGCAGCGCGCTCGAAGAACCGGTGCCCGGCGCTGAAGCCGAGACGGAGAAGCTACCCACGCAGCGCCCCGCTCCGCAGGAGGAGCCGGGTCGGCCAGGCTCAGACCAACCCGCTCTGGGCTCGGATGAGCCACCCGAGTC
>Ga0318543_10000134_pt1 | contig 14481 bp, 18 predicted proteins | sample GRESIP168b4f24_FD_203487 | JGI IMG/M metagenome (GOLD analysis project Ga0318543, IMG submission 203487) | Tropical soil microbial communities from Luquillo Experimental Forest, Puerto Rico - GRE.SIPMG.168b4f24 | ecosystem: Environmental > Terrestrial > Soil > Tropical forest > Bulk soil... | reverse complement strand
TTCCGAGGAGATTGGAACCGATCCGGTCGACGGTCTGCTCACCCGGCGCGACGCCATGCGACGACTGGTGCTCGTCGCGGTGACCGCGACCCCCACCGCGCTCATCGCGGGCTGTTCCGGCGGCAGGTACTGGCCGACAAACCGGCGACGGCGGCGGCGTCGCCGCTAGCGGCGGCATCGACCCTTAGGCGACAGCCCTAGACGTCGACCGGGGCCAACGACCGCGCCGGCCCCAAGGCCACCGGCAGCGTTGACCACCCGCGCAGCACCCGCGTTTCCCGCCGGCTTCCGGTACCCGCCGCGCGCACCTCGGGAAAACGGTCGAAGAACGTGTGCAGCCCGACCTCGCCCTCGGCGCGCGCAAGGGCGGCTCCCAGACAGAAGTGCCGGCCCCCGGAGAACGCGAGATGCCTTCCGACATTTGGTCTTTCGATATCAAAGCGGTGCGGATCCGGGAACACTGACGGATCCCGGTTGGCGGCGGCGAGATAGATGATTACCAACTCGCCCTGCTGGATCCGCGTGCCCGCCATCTCGACGTCCTTGACCGCCACCCGCGCGGTGAGCTGCACCGGCGAGTCCAGCCGCAAGATCTCTTCAACGGCGTTGGGCCACAATTCCGGACGTTGGCGCAGCGTGTCCAGATGCTCAGGCGTGTCCAGCAGCATGCGAATCCCGTTGCCCAACAGGTTCACCGTGGTCTCGAATCCGGCGGCCAACACCAGGCCCGCGATCGCCTTTAGTTCGGCCTCGTTCAGATGTGTTTCGGCGGAGCCGCTTTCGGCCATCTGGATCAACTGGCTCATCAGATTGTCGCTTGGGGCACGGCGCAATTCCCGCAGGTGACCGGCGAGCCAGAAGTCGAATCCGGCGATCCCTTCCTGCACGCTCTTGTACTGCCGCCACGGCAATCCGATGTCCAGGCTCGGTGCGCCCAGCTCACCGAACTGCAGCACCAGCGGACGGTCTCGCTCGGGCACCCCCAAGATGTCGCTGATGATCGCGACCGGCAGCTGCGAGCAGTACCGTCCGACGATGTCAACGACTGCCGACTGGCCGGAAAGCTGACCCAGGAGGTTGGCCGCGGTCTGCTCGACCCGATCCCGCAGCGCGGCGACCGCCCGCGAAGTGAACACGGCCGATACCGTCTTGCGGTAGCGGGTGTGGTCCGGCGGCTCGACGGCGAGCAATGACGGTTCGCGCAGCGGATGCAAGAAATCTTCGCGGGTCCGGCGCTCGAGCCAGCGCAGCGGCGCCGGCAGGTTCGAGCCCATGTTCACCACCCGGAAGTCGTCGGACCGCAGCAGCTCATGGGCCAGCGCGTAGTCGGTCGTCACATAGTTGACGCGGCCTTTCACCAGCGGGCCCAGCGCCCGAAGTTGGTCGTAATACGGCACCGGATCGGCGGCCACCGTCGGATCGGCGATCAGCCTGGCCTGCAAGTCACCCCGCCGCATACCGATAGCCGCGACGCCGCGGATGAAGCCGTGCATCGCAAGCCAGTGCAATTTCTCCTTCACCGGTCCTCCATCACCTCGGGTGCTCTTGACCCAGCGTAGGCCGGACCTTCTCACGGCTCAGCAGGTCGCGACGATCTTGAAGTCGGTGGTCACCACTTTGTTGGGATTGCTGCGGTCGATGCCGTAGGCGCTGCCGGTGATGGTGTACGCGGTGTTGGTCACGTCGGCGTGCGCGTCTCCCACCCCGCCTTGCCAGAAGCTGCCGGTGAACCCGTCGACGTTGCGGATCTTCACCCACTGCGGGATGGCCCGCGAGCCGCTGAGCACCACCACCGCTTCGACATGGCCATTCTGATCGCCGATGTCGATGGTGCGGTACGACTGGATTTGGCTGCACGCCGCGGGACGTGTCGTGTGAGTGGCGCCGTCGATGGTCACCCGGGCTGCTTTCGCGGGCGTCGTCGGCGCCTGCCCACACCCCGCGACGCCGACGATCAGGATGAAAGCGACTGCGAGCAAACGGGTTTGCACCCGATCACCTCCTTTCCTCCCGCTGCCGCATCAGCGCCGGCAGGGACTTGACGATCCGACCTCGCACGAACTCCGGGCTCAGACCCTTGAGCATGTCGATCAGGCGAATGCTCTTGGGCACGTACCAATGCAACCGCTTCGGATCGTGGTAGGCCCGCCACGCCGCCTCCGCCACGCTGGTCGCGGGCATCAGCCGGAACATGCCCTTCCTTGGCGCGCTGGCGCGCAGTTCCTCGGCGGACATGGTCGGCCCGCCGTCGTCGGAGTGGTTTTTCGTCGTAGTGAGGATGGCGGTGTCGATCAGACCTGGCAGTACGTCGGCGACCCGCACGCCGTGGCGCTGCCATTCCACGCTCAGCGCCTCCGTCAATCCTTTGACCGCATGCTTGGTCGACGAGTAGACCGCGATCCGTGGCATGCCGTAAGTGCCCGAGGAGGACGACGTCGAGAACATCAGGCTGCCGGGTGTCTTCTTGAGGTAGTGCAGCGCGGCGTAGGCACCGGTCAGCACCGCCTTGAAGTTCACCTCGACGACACGCATCGCGGCTTCGTACGGCACATCCTCGAACCAACCGGATTCGCCGATGCCGGCGTTGTTCCACATCATGTCGAGCCCGCCGCCCGCACTGCCGTCACAGAAGTCGGCCAGCGCGCTCTCCAGGGCGCCCTTGTCCGTCACGTCGACGGGGCGGGTCCATAGCCGGTCGCCACCCAGTTCGTGCCTCAGCGTGGCCAGGCCGTCGTCGTTGCGGTCCACCGCACCGACTCGCCAACCCTTGGCGTGGAAGAGCTTTGCCCCCTCGCGGCCCATGCCGCTGCCCGCGCCAGTGATGAAGACCGATTTCACGGAATCTGACCGGCCGGCTGTCAGCTTGCCTCGACCACGTCTTTGATGCGGTTCAGCGTGATCGTCATGTCACGGATGTTGTTGCGTTGGCGCAGCCAGCCACCGAAAACCCAGTAATACACCGTTGCGAACGCGGACGGAGGCAGCCGAAACGACTCCGTGACGTCGGTCCCGTCGCCCGCCGGCGTCAAGCGGTAGTGCCACGTGTTCGCCGGCCGGTCTCCCAGGAGAGCCGCGAAGCCGAACTCGCGGCCTGGTACGCACGCGGTCACCTTGCATGTCGTCCAATAAACCGGTCCAATCCCGTTTCGCTTGACGTGGCCGCGGAATCGGACACCGAGCGCCGGGCCCGTGGCACCGTCAAGCCACTCCGCCTCGAAAGTCTCCGGAGAGAACCGTCCGGTGTTGCGGACGTCAGCGATCAAATTCCAGATCTTGTCCGCGGGCGCCGCCATGTGAACTGTTGCCGAACCTTCCATGGCCTGATCCAAACACAGCTTCGTGCTCGCTCATAGACCCATCAGGACCGTGGACGCCGATGATTATTAATGCGGCACGGCTCCCAGAATGAGCCCGTTGATGATCTGCTTGATCCCCTGTGCGGGATGCGAATACCACGCGATGGGAAGGCCCGAGGCGGAGCCGCACTTCGGCCACGGCTCCAGCCCCTCTTGGGCGAAAACCCGGTTGGCCACGGCGATCTGTTGATCCCTGGATGCGGCCGCCGGGTTGCCGACACCGCCGTATTGGGCCCACGTGCCCGGCTTGAATTGCAGCCCACCGTATTCGCCGTTTCCGGTGTTGGCGTGCCAGTTGCCGCCGGACTCGCATTGCGCGACCGCGTCCCAGTTGGGCGCTGCTGGGGCGGCGTTGGCCACACCGCTGTAGGAAGTCAGCGTCACTGCAACGATCCCGCCAACCATGGCGGACTTGACGAGAGGCTTGCAGAGTTTACTCATGTCAAACAAATCGCCGGGCGTATCCGAAGCGTTACCGATTCGAAAATCCCGCGTGATAGGACGTCTATCAGCGGAAATCGGCCCCAAAACAGCCGAACGAGAAGTTTAGAAATCGGTGAGAAACGAATAAATCAGCCCTGGCAGTGTCGCGCAGAGCACCGCCAGCCCGGCGGCCGTGCCGGTTCGCCAGTTGGTGCCGGTCATGATCATGATTCTGGCCTGCACCGCCGCACTGGAAACATCCGCCGATCGCTTTCGCCGCAGCTAACCTGGCGGCTGATGTCGTGGATTGCTGACAAACGCGGAGAGTGGTTGCGCTCGAAGCCGGTTCGCGCGCTGATCGCTGCCGCGCTGGCGGTGTCGCTGCTGGGAGGAGCTTTCCTGTTGGTGGACAGGCTGCGCTCGATGCCCTCGGACGCCCTTGACCATCCGGCCAATCCCGTCACAGACGGTCAGTCCGAGGCTCAGGTGGTCGAGTCGGCTAAACAGGTCATCACCCTGACCGGACTGCGGACGGCGTCCGCCGCCTATTCGTTGATGTCTTGCAAGGACCGGGACGACCCGCCCTATCAAGGCGCGATCTACCTGACCTTCGCGCTGCCCGCCTCGGCCCGGGCGGATGACTTCTTTCCGGCGATCGCGGCGACGCTCGTCATCCATGGCTGGACCGAGGGCATACCGCCCAACAATCATGCGTTCGCCAGGATCCTCACCAAGGATGGCGTCACCGTGATCGTCTATCGCCACGACGATGACCCAAGCCTGGGCATCGCGCGCGTCTATGGCCAGTGCCGGAACATCAACGATCACCGCAAGGACGCGACGACCTGGATCGATGTCACCGACCAGTTCACGAAGGCCCGGTAGGGACCAGTTAAGGGCCCTTAACGCGCTACTGCGCCCGACGGTTGTCGTCAAGCGCAGTAGCGGCCACCGGCTGGGGCGTTATCCGCCGCCGCCGGGGGTAGCACCCAGGCTGCTCTGCAGGTCGCCCTTCATGGCGTTGAGCTGAGCTCCCCAGTACTCCCAGCTGTGGGTTCCGTAGGGGGGGAAGTTGAACACGGCATTGTGGCCGCCTGCGGCGTTGTAGGCGTCTTGGAACTTCTTGTTGATGCCGATCATGAAGTTGCTCTCAAGGAACGTAGCCGGCAAATTGGCACCGCCCAGTTCGTTCGGAGTCCCGTTGCCGCAGTACACCCAGAGCCGGGTGTTATGAGCGACGAGTAGGCCGACGTTGACCAAGGGGTCGTTGCGTTGCCATGCGGGGTCGCTGTCTGGCCCAAACATGTCTTCCTTCTTGTAGCCGCCGGCATCGCCCATCGCCAGACCTATCCAGCCCTGCCCGGTGGACGGGCTGAGGTAGCCGGACAGCGAACCGGCGTAGACGAACCTATCAGGGTGGTAGTTCGCCAGATTCATCGCCGATGCACCCGCCATTGAGATCCCGACCGCGGCGCTGCCGGTGGGCTTGACACTCCTGTTGGCGGACAGCCATTGCGGCAGCTCGCTGGTCAGGAACGTCTCCCACTTATAGGTCGAGCAGCCGGCCTTGCCGCAGGCGGGGCTGTACCAGTCGGCGTAGAAGCTGGACTGCCCACCGACCGGCATGATGAGCGACAGGCCCGACTTGTAGTACCACTCGAACGCGGGCGTGTTGATGTCCCAGCCGTTGTAGTCGTCCTGGGCCCGCAACCCGTCGAGCGCGTAAACCGCCGGCGAGCCGCTTCCGCCGCTCTGGAACTGGACCTTGATGTCGCGGCCCATTGATGGGGACGGCACCTGCAGGTATTCCACGGGCAGACCCGGGCGCGAGAACGCCCCGGCCGTCGCCGCTCCGCCGGCAAGACTGACCAGGCCCGGCAGGGTGACAGCCGCTGCCGCTCCGACCAAAAGCCGGCGCCCCCAGGCCCGGATCTTCTCGCTCACGTCTGTCATACCTGTCGCTCCCTTATGGTTAGGCCGTCGTGACTCTCGGCAGGAATTTACCGTGCGAATACGTCAAATGTCGATTGGGACGCGATCTCATCTCAGTCTGGTATCGGTTTTCGTCGTGAATTTCGCAACCGGGATAAGAGTAGAGCAAAGGTCCCGCCAGCCCGCCGCGCAACGCCGTCGTCTGAGGCTTCGCCCGAAAAGACCAGGCAGCGGGCCCGCATTTGGCGTGGCTGGCAAGGCGAGCGGCGGCGACTACGACGCAAATTGCAAAGCACCGCTAAGCAAAATGTGCGAGCCGATTTCGACAAGCGGAGCCATCCGACATCGCACGCACGACAACCGGTGGTGCGGCAGCTGGTCGCCCAAGCGTTCGATTGCCGCGTTGAACTGCCGATGACGAAAATATTTGCCCGCACGATAAAAGATGGCGCGGCGTTGCGAGCCGGTGACCTGCCCGTTTAGGGACGTGGACGGCATGGGACGGAGCCCGGCCCGTTAGACAGATGTCGGACAGGGCGAGCCGAACTTGCGTGGACCGCGTAGGCTCTCACGGAGCAAGCCGATGGAGACCACGCTATCCCCGTCCGTTCCGGCTCTCACGAACCATCGCAGCAGCAGGCTTCATGTGCGCGATTGTGCAGTTGAGGGCGTCGGCGGTCTGGGCCGATTGAGGTGCGAATTTGGATACGGTACTTGGGCTATCAGTGACGCCGACCACCGTCGGGTGGGTCCTCGCTGAAGGGCATGGTGCCGACGGCACCACCCTGGACCACGGCGAATTGGCGTTGCGTGCCGGCCGTGGCGTGCGCGCCCTGGGTACCGCAGAGCAAGTCACAGACGAGGTGTTGCGGGTGCGCGCACTGGCGGCCGCGAGCGATCACCATTTGCGGGTCGTCGGACTGACCTGGAGCGACGAAGCGTCGGCGCAGGCGGCGCTGCTGGTGGAGGCGTTGACCGACGCGGGTTTCAACAACGTTGTGCCGGTTCGATTGCTCGAGGCGGTCGAGACCCTGGCCAAGGCCATCGGGCCCGTTATCGGTCACGAGCAGACCGCGGTCTGCATCCTCGAGCATGAGTGGGCGACCGTCGTCATGGTCGACACCCATGAAGGCGAGACGCAAACGGCGGTCAAGCATGTTCGCGGCGGGTTCGACGGGCTGATTCACTGGCTGCTCGGGATGTTTGACCGCAGAGATGGCTGGCGGCCCGGCGGGGTGGTTGTCGTCGGCCCGGACAGCGAAATCAATGGGTTCTCGTGGCAGCTCGAAAAGGCTTTGCCAGTGCCGGTTTTCGCGCAGACCATGGCCCAGGTGACGGTGGCGCGGGGAGCGGCGCTGGCCGCGGCTCGCAGCACCGAGTTCACCGACGACGAGCTGGTGGCGCCCGCGGGCGAGCCCGCCGCCGTGCCCGCGCCGCCCCGGAAGTTGTCCTACGCGGGGGCGATGACCGCATTGGCCGCCGGCGCGATCACCTTTGTCTCTTCGCTGTCGGTCGCCGTCGGTATTCAACTTGCTCCGGAGACCGGGGCTGCACCGGCAAACCACGTGGTGCACGCGCCGACGCCGCAAATCGCCGAGGCGGTTGCGCCGGCCGTTGCGCCGCCCGCAGAGGTCGCACCGCCCGCCCCCAAGTCAACGGCGCCCGCCGGCGAACCGGCCCGGGAGCTCGGCGCGCCGGGCGAGCAGCAGGGCGCTCCCGCCGAGCAGCAACCGGACCCCAACGCGCGACAGCCTTACTTGACCCGAGTGCTTGAGCACATACGCGGCGATGCCGGCGATTCGGCCGGCGATCCAGCCGCGAGCGCACCGACGCCGTAGGCGTTTGTATCAATCGTCCTTGGCGTGAACCGCGGTGAAGGACAGTGACACCTCGTCGGCGACCCGCACCGACCCCATCAGCAGCGAGTAGGGCTTGACGCCGTAATCAGTTTGTCGAACGTTGGATTCGGCGGACATGCGCCACGACTCACCGAGATCCTCTGTGCGCAGGTCGATTACGTGGTCTCGGGACTTTCCGCGAATGTGAAGCTTTCCCGTGAGACGGTACCCGTCGTCCGTGCTGTCGATTGCGTCTGCGGTGAAACGGATCTCGGGATAGTGGCCGGCATCCAGCGACCTCAATGCGTTCGACTTCACCAGCACCTTTTCCGGCCCAGACAACCCTTTGACCCCGCCCTCGCCGCGCAGTAGTTCGAACGAGTCGACCTCGACGACCAGCTCCGCGCTGACCGGTTCGGCCCCGGCCCAGCCCACCGAGGCCTGCCAGCGCTTCATCGCGATGGTGAGCCGATGGCCCATTCGCGCCGCCCTGCCGGCGACATCGGTGCGAATCAACAACTCACCGTCGGATGCGTCAAGGGTCCACAGATCGGTCACAAATCGACTGTGTCACATCGTCAAAACAGTGCGGTAGTGTGCTCGCCCCTGCTCCAATGCCTTATAGCCCTCGGCCGCCTGCGACAGCGGCAACTCCTCGATCCACGCCCGCACACCCGACAGGACCGCGAAATGCATGGTGTCTTCGACGTCTTTCGCGGTTCCTGAGGGATGGCCGACAATGCTCAACCCCGGGGTTATCAGCTGCACGGGACTGATGGGCAGCGGCTCAGGCGTCACGCCGATGGTTACCAGCTCGCCTTGAGGCGCTAGCCCGCCCACCGTGTCGGCCATGGCCTTGGAGTTGCCGGCAGTGCCCAACACGACCGTCGCCCCGCCCAGGGCCCGCAGAGCCTCCGAGACGTCGCCGCTGGTCGAGTCGATGTAGTGCTGCGCGCCGAGCTTGTTGGCGTCGGCGGCTTTGGCGGTGCCGCGCGCGATCGCGATGGTCTCGAAACCCATCGCGCGGGCGAACTGCACCCCGAGGTGGCCGAGCCCGCCGACGCCGAGGATCGCGACCCGGTCACCGGGCAACGCCTTCGTGTGGCGTAGCGCGTTGTAGGTGGTGACACCCGCACAGCCCATCGGGGCGGCTTCCGCGTCGGAAAGCCCGTCGGGAATCCGGGCCAGGGCGGTGACCGGCACGGTAACCGACTCGGCGTAGCCACCGGGGTACTGCCAGCTCGGTACCTTCCCGTTGGCGCAATGAATGAATATGCCTTTGCGGCAGGGGTCGCAGCGGTAGCAGCACCCGCCGAACCAGCCGACCGCGACTCGATCGCCAACGGAGAAACCTTCGACTCCGTCGCCGAGTTCTGCTATTTTCCCGGCGATTTCATGCCCCGGCGTCAACGGCCACGACATGCCCGGAAACCCGCCCGCGACAAAATGGGCGTCGGTGCCGCAGATGCCGCACGCGGAGACCGTCAGCCGTGCCTCATCACGGCCCGGTGGCACTGTTTCGACATCGACCAATTCCAATGGTGCGCCGGCCGAATTGACATGAACAGCTCGATGCGTAGCCATGCGGTTGATGCTAATGGGCGACAGGGCATTTCGCTGCCCCGGCCGAGTGGTAGTCGACCTGCCAGTGCTTGATCCCGTTGAGCCATCCCGACCGCAGCCGTTCGGGCTTGCCGACCGACTCCAGATCGGGCATGGCGTCGGCGATCGCGTTGAACATCAGGTCGATCGTCATTCGCGCCAGGTTCGCCCCGATGCAGTAATGCGCGCCGCTGCCACCAAATCCGACATGCGGGTTGGGGTTACGCAAGATATTCAACGTGAACGGGTCGTCGAACACCTCCTCGTCGAAATTGGCCGAGCGGTAAACCATCACCACCCGCTGCCCCTTTTTGATCTGCACGCCCGACAACTCGTAGTCCTCCAGCGCGGTGCGCTGGAACGACGTGACCGGGGTGGCCCACCGGACGATCTCGTCGGCGGTGGTGGCAGGACGCTCCCGCTTGTACAGCTCCCACTGATCGGGGAAGTCGGTGAAGGCCATCATGCCCTGGGTGATGGAATTGCGGGTCGTCTCGTTGCCGGCCACGGCCAACAGAATGACGAAGAAGCCGAACTCGTCGTCGGAGAGCTTGTGGCCGTCGACGTCGGCCTCGATCAACTTGGTGACGATGTCGTCGCCGGGGTTCTGGGCCCGATCGGCTGCCATTTGCATTGCGTACATGATCAATTCGACGGAGGCGGCGATGGCGTCATTGGTGGCGAACTCCGGGTCCTGGTCGCCGACCATCTGGTTGGACCAGTGGAACAATTTCATGCGGTCCTCTTGAGGCACACCCAGCAGGCCGGCGATGGCCTGTAGCGGCAGTTCGCACGACACCTGTTCGACGAAGTCGCCGGAACCCTTGGCCGCCGCCTCCTCGACGATGCGCCGAGCACGTTCGTTCAGGTCATCGCGGAGGCGCTCGACGGCCCGGGGCGTGAAGCCGCGGGAGATGATCTTGCGCAACCGGGTGTGATGCGGGGCGTCCTGGTTGAGCAGGACGAACTTGCCCCGCTCGATCTGCTCGCCGACCGTGCCGTCCTTGTAGCGCGGCAGGGCGGTCTTCTGCAGGCTGGAGAAGACGTCACTGCGCAGCGAAATCTCCTTGACGTCCTTGTGCTTGGACACCACCCAGAAGCCGCCGTCGTCGAATCCGCCGACGCCGATGGCTTGCTCGTTCCACCAGATCGGCGCCGTTCGACGCAGCTCGGCCAGTTCCTCCACCGGCAGCCGCTCGGCGTGGATATCCGGGTCGGTGAAATCGAATCCGGGCGGCAGATTTGGGTGGGTGGTCGGCTCGGTGGTTGGCATATGCCACTCCTCGATACGAAGTCGTCTAGTCGTCTTGTGCCAAATAAACCACTGCTACACCACGGTTGTGAAGCACCGCGGCAAGATCGCCCAACCCGAATTGCAACATGTTCAGCGCCGATGAGTTTCGCGGACGCCGCCGGTCCGTATAGGAACAGAAGCACCGACCAACTGAAAAGGCAGCACAATGCGCATCGTTCTTAGCGACTTCATCAGTCTGGACGGAGTTGTCCAGTCCCCGGGCGGCCAAGGGGAGGACCCGGATGGGGGATTCGCACACGGCGGCTGGTCGATGCCGTACTTCGAGCCCGAAACGATGGGCCCGGCCGTTTCCGAGGTCATGGCCGACACCGAGGCACTGCTGTTCGGCCGCCGCACCTGGCAGACGATGGCCGCCGCCTGGCCGGACCGCGCGGGCGACCCCTTCGCGGACCGGATGAACGAGATCCCCAAATACGTGGCGTCCCGCACGCTGACACAAGAGCAACTCGACTGGCCGGGCTCGACCCTGCTGCCCGCCGAGGATGCGATCGGTGCGATACGGGCCCTGCGCGAGCGGGATGGCTCTCAAAACGGCAAAGCGATACAGGTGATGGGCAGCGCATCCTTGGCCGCACAGTTGGTCGAGCATGACCTCGTCGACGAATACCGGCTGATGATCGAGCCGATCCTGCTCGGCGGCGGCAAACGGGTGTTTCCCTGCGACGGTCGGGCCCGGGCGCTCGAGCTGGTGTCGGCGACGACAACCGGGACCGGGGTGCTGATCTGCACGTACCGGCGCCGGTGAGCCCGCAAACCGGCCCCGCGAAACGACCTTGTGGCCCGCGGCACAATCGATATGCTTTGGTCCAGGTCACCGGCGCACCGAGCGGCCGGGTGGCGCTAACGGGAAGGGTGGGACCGCATGATTCGCGAACTATTCGCCGTCGCCGCCATGGCGGGGGGCGCCATCAGTGTGGCGCCATGCGCGGCCGCCGGCTACGACGGCGACGTGCCAAACATGAACTATCAGGCTTCGTTGGGCGCGCCGTGCGACAACTATGAGCGCTTCATTTTCGGACGGGGCCCCAGCGGCCAAGCGGAAGCCTGCCACTTCCCCCCGCCTAACCAATTCCCTCCGGCCACGATCGGGTACTGGGTCATGTCCTACCCGCTGTACGGAGTCCAGCAGGCGGGTGCGAAGTGCCCGGGCCCGCAGGCTGCGGCACAGTCGGACCGCGGACTTCCCATGCTCTGCCTGGGAGCTCAGGGGTGGCAAGAAGGGTGGTTCACCGGCGCAGGGTTCTTCCCCCCTTCCTCATGACCGGCTGACCCGTGAGCCGCGCTCAGCCCGCCGAAGCCCCGATCCCGCGCTGGCTGCGCCTCGTCTTGACGTCCGATAGAGCCGGTTCGGCCTGGTACATCGGGACCGGCTTCTTTTTCGCGCCGGTGCTCGCCATGCTGTCGCCGTGGCCGGTGGTCACGGCCGTGCTCTGGGCGGTTATCGGAATGGCCGGGCTATGGCTGGGCCTGCTCGGCATCGCGATGGCCGTCGGGCTGGCACGGATATTGCGGTCCGGCGCCGAGATCCCCGAAGACTACTGGCGCACCTTGGTGAACTACTGATACGTGCTCGCCGCGTCTAGAGTCGTACCAAAGACCCTGCAACAAAAGGAGATTCCGATGGGCTTCAACCCTAAAGACGCAGTCGACGCGGCCCGGGACATCGCAACCAATGCCGTTGAAAAGGCCTCGGACATCGTCGAACACGCCGGCGACATAATCCGGGGCGACGTCGCGGGTGGCGCAAGCGGCATCGTCCAGAATTCCATCGACATCGGCACGCACGCGGTCGACAGGGTGAAGGAAGTGTTCACCGGCAAGGACGAAGTTGACGACGAGTAACCGCCGTTAGACGGCGGCGGCTTCGTTCAGTTCGTCCAGCCTGGCCGTCGCCTCGAGGTACTCCTGCACCCAGCGCTCGATGACCGCGGATGTCTTTTCCACCTTGGTGAATTGTCCGACGACCTGGCCGACCGGGTTGAAGGCGACGTCGACGGTCTCGTTCGGGTACCTGTTCGTGGCCCGCACGGCCATGCCGGAAACCATGTACTGCAACGGCATGCCGAGCGGCTTCGGGTTGTCCGGTTGCTCCCACGCCTCGGTCCAGTCGTTGCGCAGCATCCGGGCCGGCTTGCCGGTGAACGAACGGCTGCGCACGGTGTCCCGGCTGGATGCCTTGGCGTATGCCGCCTGCTGAACCGGGGTGTTCGAGGCTTCCTCGACCATCAGCCATTGGGAGCCGGTCCACGCCCCCTGGGCACCGAGTGCCAGGGCCGCGGCGATCTGCTGGCCGCTGCCAATGCCACCCGCGGCCAGCACCGGTACCGGCGCGACCTCCTTAACGACCTGCGGCCACAACACAATTGAGCCCACCTCGCCGCAGTGCCCGCCGGCCTCGCCGCCCTGCGCGATGATGATGTCGATGCCCGCGTCAGCGTGCTTCCGGGCCTGCGAGGGCGAGCCGCACAACGCGGCCACCTTGCGGCCGGCGTCGTGGATGTGCTTGATCATGTTGGCCGGGGGAGTGCCCAGCGCATTGGCGATCATCGCCACCTTGGGGTGCTTCAGCGCCACCTCGACCTGCGGGGTGGCCGTCGCCTCGGTCCAGCCGAGCAACTGCAACGTGTCCTCATCTGCGTTTTCCACGGGGACACCGTGATCCGCCAGGATCTTCTTCGCGAAGTCCAGATGCTCTTGGGGCACCATCTTGCGCAGCGTCTCGGCCAACTCCTCGGCGGAGAGGTGGGAGTCCATGCCCTCGTACTTGTTGGGAATCACGATGTCGACGCCGTAGGGGTGGTCGCCGATGTTCTCGTCGATCCAGTTGAGCTCGATCTCCAGCTGCTCGGGCGTGAAGCCGACGGCGCCCAGCACGCCGAAACCGCCGGCCTTGCTGACTGCGACCACGACATCGCGGCAGTGGGTGAAGGCGAAGATCGGAAACTCGATACCGAGCCCGTCGCAAATCGCGGTGTGCATGCCTACTCCTGGGATGCTCGCAGAATTGGAACGTGTTCTAGTTTAGTACGGACCTCGTTGACGTGGCCAGCCGCCCCCGACCAGCGCATGGACACTACGAGGTGTCGCCACGAGCCGTCAGATTGTCGTGGCGTATGCCACCCACAAGACTAAGAACGCGAACATCGAGCCGGCACAGATGAAATGGTCCCGGCAGATGGATCGCGCCAGGTGGGTTTGTTCGGCCGGGCTGTCCGCGCGGTGCCCGAGCCGAACGGCGTTGGGGACCGTTTGCGTCAGCGCCACCATCGTCGGGATACCCGCGAGCCCGGCCGACATCACCAGCAGCCAACCGGGGTCGTGCCCCCGAGCGGCCTGAAACCCTAACGCGCCCAACAAGATCAACATGACAAGGGCGATCAGTCGGCTCATCGGTCGCGATGTAGTGGTCGCGCGGTGGTAATACCCCGCGATGGAAGCAAGTACGGCCTCGGGGAGCTCCTCACCGGCAGCTCGGTGCCCGAGAACTTGGACGTCGAAAATCAAATCCATCCACAACACGGCGAATAGGAACCCGCTGGTGGCCGTGAGTAACGGAACCACGACGCTCATCCACCTCCGGTTCGCCCTGGACACCGTCGCCCACTGCGGTAAACCACGTGGCCGCCCATGGACGACGAGTCGTCTTATTGTTTCGCGGGCAGCCGAATAGTCACAGAGCCGCGGCTGACCAATCGGGGCGCCGGCCTTGCGGGTCCGATCAAGGTTGCCGAGACCATGTGGGTGAAAAGCGAAATTTGCAAAAGTCTTGAGAAAACGTGTGTGTCTTTGCATGCACTGTGTTGCACCTGTGCACAAGTGCGTCGACAGTGGTCGCGCACTAGGCGGGTTTGCCGGGACCTTTTAGGAGGCATCACATGTCGTTTCTCATAACCGCACCCGAGGCACTTGGTTCAGCGGCGACGGATTTGACGAATATCGGCTCCACGCTCAATGCGGCCAACAACGCCGCAAAGCTCCCGACAACGGGGGTGCTGGCCGCCGCGGAGGATGAAGT
>Ga0318543_10000132_pt1 | contig 14500 bp, 12 predicted proteins | sample GRESIP168b4f24_FD_203487 | JGI IMG/M metagenome (GOLD analysis project Ga0318543, IMG submission 203487) | Tropical soil microbial communities from Luquillo Experimental Forest, Puerto Rico - GRE.SIPMG.168b4f24 | ecosystem: Environmental > Terrestrial > Soil > Tropical forest > Bulk soil... | reverse complement strand
CACGTACGAGCTGCTTGAAATCAGCGGACTTGCGCGCCGCGCCCATGACGGGATACCAGAGTGCATGAACCGAAAATCCGTGCTTGCCGACGAATGCTCGTCGCATCGCAGCCAGTGCAAGCGCGTTGTCGCCAAATTGTGCCGCGTACCAGCCCAGGATCATGAGGTACGTCGGGTATTGATATGCCGGATCGTCGAATGCATCGCGCAGGAGCTCAAGCGCCGCCTGCGGCTGGTCGAAGACCTCGTACACCTGCCTCAGCACCTGCATTGGGACACCTTGCGCGCTAAGAAAGCGTTGCGCCTGCGCCCTGATCGCGGCCACGTTACCCGAAGGCCAAAGGCGGATTACCGCTTCGTGCTCCGCAACCTCTCGGCCACCCGGTAGATCAATCGTGCGCTCATACTCGGCCTGCGCTGCATCCGGCCGGCCGACGACGTCCAATTCCGTCTGGAGAAGGGAGGCCGTCATCAGTGACAATGGATCCACGTTGCGCGCCGCTTCCAGGATGCTCACCGCCTCAGCGCTGCGGCCGACCGCACCGAGCAGTATGGCGTAGTTCAAACTGGCGGAGAGCTCAGAACTTGGTGCAAGCGCATGGCCCCTGGCAAGGGCGGAATCCGCCGCGAGCCACTCGGATCGCACCATGTGCGAGACCCCCATAGCATGATGGCCTGCCCAATGGCCGGGCAGACGGGCGAGCGTATCCTGCACGGCTACAGTCATCGCCTTTGTCGTCTGCTCGATCGACTCTGGGAAGAAGATCATCATGAGCGCATAGATCCCGACCAGGCCTGCGCGTGCGGGTGCGAAGTCTGGATCGAGAGCAAGGGCCTCTCGCAAGAGCGCCACACAGCGATGTACCGTGGCTGGCCCGCTCGCCAGAGCTACCGCCCGCAAGTACTTGTCATAGGCCTCAAAATTGGTCCTGGCGGCAGGTAGCGGCGCCGCCTCGCCGAAGCCAAACGTAATGCCGAGCGCTTTGGCGACGGCAGCGGCGACCTCATCCTGGATCGCAAACACATCATCCAGCCGACGGTCATACGTGTCGGACCACAGATGAAAGCCATCGCGGCAACTGATGAGCTGCGCGGCGATCCGTAGGCGCTGACCAGCCTTACGCACGCTGCCCTCAAGCACGTGATTCACCCCAAGCTTGTTGCCGATCGAACGCAAATCATCGGTCTTGTCCTTGAAGACGAAGCTCGACGTGCGCCCCGCGACCCGCAAGCTCTTGATCTTGACGAGCTGGTTGATCAGCTCCTCGGACAGCCCATCAGAGAAATACTCCTGATCCGGGTCTGCCGACATATTTACGAAAGGTAGCACCGCTATCGAGACGAAATTCTCGCCGCTTCCTGTGGCGGCGATGGTGCTTTGTCTAGTTCCAAGAGTGAACAACGCGCTAAGGGCGCGCAGTACTTCCTTGAAAGCAACGCTCGTCGGGTTCTCGCCCCAATGATCAAGATCGGTGGTGTGCAGCGAGCGCACATCCAGTGGCATCTTGGCACCTTCAAAACGTACGGGCACAAGAATGCCTCTGTCTGCCGCCTCGCGCGCCTCACCGCGTACCCAGCGTGAATCGACCGAAACGGGGGTCCAAACGACGATTACCGCCCTGGCGGCATCAAGTTCAGCAACAATCTGACGGTCGAACTCCTGGCCAGGGGCAATAGCAGGATCCCACCAGACCGAGTAGCCTTCGCGCTCCAGCGCAGCGACCAGCGGCGCCACGAGTGCCTTATCGTGCCGGGCGTAGGAAACGAAAATGTCGGCCATGGGTTGCCGCCACACCCCCTGATCGTCCCCAACTAGACTAGCATGGGCTGACCGCATGAGTTCCAGACACTGCGGTCCGTCGCTTCTCCTCGCAGCGCATCGGGGCGTGATCGCCATAACCCGGGCCGCACTGCGATCAACGACCGATTCAGGGAAAGAGACAAGGGGAACTGACCGACCGCCTCTGGCCCGACAGTACCCATTCGGGTCGCTGGACCCCTGACCGGCCGGAGTCGACCCTTCTGAGACAGTTTCGTTTCAGCGAAGCGGCCGTTGACATCAGCTAAAGCGGACACCCATTGACCGACCCCTTGTCAAGTGGCGCGCGAAACCGCTGACGCGTTGAGGCGTCTGAAGATTCACGGTCGTCTCTCTACGCGCATCCTGTCTTTCGTTCTCTTGGTTGCACATCGGTGGCCGATGCGCACCAGACACCCATCTGGATCAGGTACAGACCGATCGCCCGGCACGGAGCGACAGCATCGGCCCTCGGCTCATTTGAGCCCCAGAAAGTCCTCGGTACCCGGCGCCGCTCATCTGAAGCACAGTACGCGAGGGCTCGTCGGCAAGCGACGTCCCAGTCCGTTCGTGATTCGGCGACGAGGCGCATCGAGTAAACAACCGTGTAGAGCAGCAGCCTGGGCGAGTCATCAGTCGCATGGTTTTGAGCCAGTCCGCTTTTAGACCTACCCAGGCCGCTGAACCGCATTACACGAACAAGCGCTCAGGTGCGAAGGGCACCTGATCGCGCAGAATATAGAAACAGGCACGCGCCAGCTTGTGAGCGAGCGCCTTGACGGCGAGCAGCGCGTTGCGCTGGCGGCACTTGCGTTCATAGAAGCGCCGCGCGGCCGGCAGGTAACGAATGGCGAAGTGAGCCGCTTCCATGAACGCCCAAGCGAGATAGGGATTGCCGTTCTTGCGATTGGCTTCACCTTTCTTCTTCGCGTTACTGAGCCGCTGGCTATCCACACAGCGGCAGTAGGAAGCGAACTCGCCGACGCCGGGAAAGCGCTTAATATCCCCCACCTCCAGCGCGATCGTGAGGGCCAAGATCGGACCGATGCCCGTGACGGTTTTGAGCACCTGGAACTGCGGCGATAAACCGACGCGCTTCAGTAACACCTCTTCCAAGCGCTCGATCTGCACGGTGAGTGCATCGATCGCTGCACGTCCCGTTTCAATACTCAAGGCGAGGTCTGCGTCGCGCAGTTCGGGCCACGGCTGCTTGCCTTCGCCCTTGATCGTGTGGCCGCTGAGTCTCACGGCAGTGGAGCGCCAGACCTGGCTCTGCACGGAGGTAATGTGCGAGGCGCGATGCTGAACCAAGCGCATGCGCTGACGGGCCAGGTCGCGCAGCCCGCGCTTGCCCTTGGGGTAGATATACCCAGTAGGCAGGATCCCGAGTCGCATCAAGTGCGCAAGCCAGAACGCGTCATGCTGGTCGTCCGTGTGCTTGAGTCCAGCGTATTGAACAACCGCCCCAGTGTGCACCAGGCGCACCTCGTACCCCGCATCCATCAACCCATCGACCAACCAGTACCAATTGAAGGTCGACTCTACCGCCACCGCCACCAGCTGCGCCCGAAATGGCTCCAACGCCGCCTTGGTGATCGCAAGATCGTTCGGCAACCGTCGTTCATATAGCCGCCGATCCCCCTCATCGATCACCGTCATCACGTGATTGTTGGAGTGCAAATCAATCCCGCAGTACAGTCCCATCGCCGGTCCCTCCTGTGTGTAACGACACAAGCCACCCGCGAGGGTAACGCCTCGCGGGCGGAGGGGCCGGTCAGAGGAGTATCAATCGAAGACCCTCGGAAAGCGCTCATCAGCGGTAGCGCATATAGTGGTTGCGGCAAATGAGCACACTGGTCTTAAAGGGTCTTCGAGCACTGCTTGCTGCATGCATTTTCGTCGGCGTCTCCTTGACCCTGTCTCTTACGCGCCGCACGCTGGCCTCGACACTGCAGGCGCTGGGTCTCATCTGTTTCGGGGTCATGGCGCTGACGCATGCATTTGAAGCATTCGCGATCTTTCCGACGCTTGGATGGGGACAGCCTCACAGCGTGGGGCACTACGTTGACCTAGTAGCCGCACTCTCCGGCGTCGCGCTGACGCTCGCAGGATTCGCTTTGCGGCAGCGTGATGTGGGAAGGAGCTGACCAGTGCGGACGATGAATTTTTGAGAATCAGGTCGTTGGAGGCGGTTGACTCCAGTGGCACGACTTTTCGTAGCTTTAGCCTGTCCACAGGGGATGGGGTTCCCCTTAAACCGCCCGCTGGCTCAACAGCCAGATGGCTGATGACCCCTACAGGCGCAGCTTCGAGCTGCGGTAGGCGTCATTGGCTGACGACGGAGAGCTCGTGCACTCCGCCGTGTCATCGGAGGCGGAAAAATGGCTACCGTTTGGCTCCACTCGGCCCTGTGGCTGGGGTTGGCCCTCCTCGCGTCGCTCATTTCAATTCGCGTTGCGATTTCGGTCGCTCTCATCGAGATCGTCGTAGGAGCCGTCGCCGGTAACCTCGTCGGTCTCCAAATTACCGACTGGGTCAACTTCCTTGCAGGCTTCGGCGCCATCCTCCTGACCTTCCTCGCCGGAACCGAGATCGACCCTCGCATAGTGCGCAAGCACTTCTGGTCCAGCATGACGATTGGCGTCATGGGGTTTGTCGCCCCATACCTCGGGGTGCTTGCCTACGCGCACTATGGCATCGGTTGGGATTGGCCCCAGGCACAGATAGCCGGCATAGCCCTGTCCACTACCTCGGTCGCGGTCGTTTACGCGGTGATGATCGAAACGGGCTTCAACAAGACAGAGATTGGCAAGATCATTCTGGCGGCGTGCTTTATCAATGACCTCGGCACCGTGCTTGCTCTCGGAATCGTGTTTGCACACTACGATGTCCGGCTGCTGGTATTCGGCGCCATCACTGCGGCTGTACTGATTATCCTGGGGCGCTATGCGCCCTGGATGTTTAAGCGATTGGGCGCTCGTGTCAGTGAACCACAGACCAAGTTTGTCGCGCTCATTCTGCTCGGGCTCGGCGGGCTCGCGAGCATCGCCGGCAGCGAGGCGGTCCTGCCCGCATATCTAGTGGGGATGGCGCTGGCACCGACATTCCTCTCCGAGCCTGAACTGCCCCACCGGATGCGGATCATCGCGTTCTCAATCCTCACACCGTTTTATTTTCTGAAGGCCGGATCACTTGTCGAGGCCCATGCCGTAGCGGCAGCGCTTGGGCTAATAGCCATATTTCTCGGTATCAAGATGGCCACGAAGTTTATTGGCATCTTGCCGCTTACGGTCTATCACGAGTTTGACAGGCGCGAGGGACTCTACACGACGCTGCTGGTGTCCACCGGGCTAACATTCGGGTCAATCTCGGCGTTGTTTGGACTGACAAACAGGATCATTGACCAGAGCCAGTACACGGTTCTCGTGACTGCGGTGATCGGTAGCGCCGTTGTACCGACGCTCATCGCTCAGAGGTGGTTTCAGCCGAAGTTCAAGCCGGTGGGGTCCGAAGTTGAAGTGGCTGAGGCTGTGGCAGGTGAAGAACCTTGAACCAGGCGGTCGCTCCGAGTGACTGCTTCAGGGAACGCCAGATTGGATGCCGAGGGTCCGCTTCTGGGCCGCCTGCGGCCGATTCAGTTTGGGACGAGACAAAGCGTCTGCAGTGACCGTGGCTTTCCCGCTACCGAACGTATCCTGTCGCCGGCCTCAGGCGTCGGGGTTGCAGCGCGACTTCGCGAACGACAGCCCCGGCTCTGCCGCGGGCAGCTGCACCCGGCTCTTGAGCCGCGCGAACGCCGCGCCCGGCTCGTCGACGAACTCGAACAGCTGCAGGTCCTCCGCCGCGATGGTGCCGTGGCGCACCAGCGCATCGAAGTTGACCACTTCGCGCCAGAACTCCGAGCCGTAGAGCAACACTGGAATCGGCCGATCGAGCTTGCGCGTCTGCGCGAGCGTAAGGATCTCGAACAGCTCATCGAAGGTGCCGAAGCCACCCGGGAAGGCGATGAGGGCCTGCGCCAGGTGCGCGAACCACAGCTTGCGCATGAAGAAATAGTGGAACTCGAAGATCAGGCCCGGGCTGATGAACCGGTTGGGGCGTTGCTCGAACGGCAGGCCGATGTTGAGACCGATGCTGCGGCCGCCGGCGAGGCTCGCACCGCGGTTGGCCGCTTCCATGATGCCGGGGCCACCGCCGGAGCAGACGATGAGTCGCCCGTGGCATTGCTCGAGGCTCCAGGCGGTCACGAGTCGCGCCAGCTCGCACGCCTCATCGTAGTAGCGCCCGAGCGGGTCGCCGGAGTGGATGCGAGCGGAACCGAAGAACACCACGGTAGCGGTCACGCCCGCATTGCGGAAGGTGCGCAGCGGCGCCAGGTACTCGGAGACGATGCGTATCGGCCGTCCCTCGTCCGCGTCGATGAATTGCGGGTCGTGGTAAGCGAGCGGAGGTGTGTGCACCGTGAGCTCCTCGTCCGGACCGCGCCGCGATGCGCGTCGCCGACACTTTAACGAAAACCTCGCGCGGCGTGCGATACTCAAGGCTGCGATGCGCCGCGCCCCGCTACGGTTCACGGCCCTGGCTCTCTCGAGCGTGCTGCTCTGGTGCTGCAACGGCGCCGCAGCGGCGCCCGCCTCAGCCCTCGACTCTTCCAGCCTTCCCGAGATCGGCTCCGTCACTTCGCTGCTGGTCGTCTCGCCGCATCCGGACGACGAGACGCTCTGTTGCGGCGGTGTGATCCAGCGCGTCGTGCGCGCCGGTGGCCGCGTCGCGGTGGTGTGGCTCACGAGCGGCGATGCGGCGCGGATCAATCTCATCCTCGAGGGTCGGAGTCTGTTCCCGGGAACCGCCGTCGCGCGCGAGCTCGGAGCGCAGCGCATGGCGGAGGCGCGCGTCGCCGCGGCGCGGCTCGGGGTGGCACCCGCGGGGCAGCTGTTCCTCGGCTACCCGGATGGCGGATTGCAACAACTCCTCGGCCCGCATCGCACCGCGCCGTACACCTCGCCGACCACCGGGGCGGCCGCGGTCCCCTACCCTGGCGCGCTCTTTCCCGGCCACGCGTATACCGGCGAGAGCCTCGAGCGCGATTTCGTGGCGGTGCTCGAGCGCGTGCGACCGACGCTGGTCCTCGCCCCGACCCCACTCGACAGCCATCCCGATCACCGCGCAGCGGGACTCCTGGCGCAGCTTCTCGCCGCGCGCCTCGCGCCGGCGCCGGCCGTGCGTTACTGGATCGCGCACGGGGGCGTGGGCTGGCCGAGCCCGCGCGATCTTCTTCCCGGGCTGCCGCTCACCCCGGCTCCGCTCGCCGCTCCCCTCGCGCCCGCCGGGTTTGCACTCGAGCCCGCGGAGGAAGACGCGAAGCTTCTCGCGCTCCGCGCCTATGAGACGCAGATGCGCGTCATGGCGCCGTTTCTGCTTTCATTCGTGCGCACCAACGAGCTGTTCTCGTGGCGCGCGGTTCCCGATTCCCGCACGGCACAGGCACGCTGACATTGCTCAAGGACGCCGTGGGCGGCGCCAGCGGTCGAGGTAGCGATCGATCGCGCCGGCGATGCTCTCGCGCAGCCGATCGAGCCAGGCTCGCTGACGCCAATAGCGACGGCTGATGCGACGCGAGACCCCGAAGTCGCGCTCGAAGAGCGCCGCCACCGTAGCGGCGAAGCCCCCGTCGGCCACCTCCTGGTTGGCCTCGAGGTTCCAGCGCAGGCTCCAGCGATCGAGGTTGCTCGAGCCGATCGACACCCAGTCATCGCACAGGATCGCCTTGGCGTGCAGCATGTGCGGCTGGTACTCGTAGATGCGCACGCCGGCGCGGAGCATGGGCGTGTAGAAGCGCCGCGATGCCTGGCGCACCCAGGGATGATCGGTTCGCGCACCGGGTAACAGCAGGCACACGTCGACCCCACGGCGGGCCGCGCGGCCGAGCGCCGTGCGAATGCGCCGCGCCGGCACGAAATACGCGCTCATGATCCAGGCGCGCTCGGTGCTGGCGTCGATGCGCTGCAGAACACCGTTGGCGAGCACCGAGCGCTGGCGCGCCTCCGACAGCGACAGTCGCCCGGCAGCGCCGGCGCGAGGCGGCAGGGGCGGCGGTAACGGCAGATCGAGCTGCGCGCCGGTGCGGCGCCAGGTGCGGGCGAAGGCCCGCTGCCAGTCGGCGACCACCGGACCCTCGATGCGCACCATGATCTCGCGCCACGGTCCGCGCGCGCCACCGGGTGCGAAGTCGTCGGTGAGGCCGGCGCCGCCCACGAACGCGGTGCGTCCATCGGTCACGAGAAGCTTGCGATGATCCCGCAGCAGGTTGCCGAGGCGCTTGCGAGGCTCGAGCGGGTTGAAGAAGCGCAGCTCCACTCCCGCCTCGATCATGCGCCGCCGGTCGGCGCGCGACAGCCCGAGTGAGCCGAACCCATCGAATACCACGCAGACGCGGGCACCGCGCCGCACGGCCGCGCTGAGTGCGGCGATGAAGCGCGTGAGGATGCGCCCCGATTCCACGAGGTACATCTCCAGCAGAACCGACTCGCGCGCCGCGTCGATCGCCGCGAGCATGGCCGGAAAGAATTCGCCACCGTCATCGAGCAGCACGAACGAGTTCCCCGTTCGCCACGGCCACCCCGTTGTCGTAAATTGCCCCACATCCCGGTTTGCCATCGGCTAACAATGACCGACCCGCGCACGACACGCCACATCGCGCTCGCCCTGCTGCCCGCGCTGCTGGTGCCCGCCTGGGCGTTCGCGGACGTCATCGACGCCGTGAACGCGGTGCGCCACGTCGGCTGCGACGGAGCCCACCGCGCGGCTCCGCCGCTGCGCGAGAACGCCCGCCTGGATGAGGCCGCGCATCGCCTCTCCCAGGGTACCGACCTGCGCACGGCGCTGCGGTTCGCCGGTTATCACGAGGCGAGCTCCTTCTCGGTGAGCATCTCCAACGTGCCGCCGAGCGGCGACATCGAGCGCATCGTTGCGCAGCAGTTCTGCCAGCAGGTCATCAATCCCGCTTTTCGCGAGATGGGCACCTGGCGCAGCGGCAGCCGCGTCTGGATCGCACTCGCCGCGCCCTTCGCGCCGCCCGCAACCGGTGATCTCGGCGAGGTCAGCCGGCGGGTGCTGCAGCTCACCAACGAGGCACGCGCGCAACCGCGCCGCTGCGGAACGACCCCCTACGGGGCAGCGCCGCCGCTCTCGACGAGCGCGCAGCTCTCGCAGGCCGCGCTGGCTTACGCGCGTGACATGGCGGACTGGGGCTACATGAGCCACACCGGGCGCGATGGCAGCTCGCCCGCACAGCGCATCACGCGCAGCGGCTACCGCTGGAGCGAAGTCGGCGAAAACCTCGCGAGCGGTGTCATGACGGCGGACGAGGTGGTGGCCGGCTGGCTGGGAAGCCCTGAGCACTGCGCCAACCTGATGGATCCGCTCTACCGGCAGATGGGAGTCGGGTTCGCCGTAAACCCCCACGATCAGCGCGGCGTGTACTGGGCGATGGAGTTCGGCACGCCGCGCTGAGCATCCGCCGCGTGCATCGCCAGGGACGCTGTGATCAGCCGCCCGCACTGGGCAGGTGCTGCTCGCCGTGCTCGAGGGTCAGTACGATTCCGGCCGTGAGATAGAGCCCCGCAAACCAGGCGAGTGTACGGGTGAGGAGTATGCCGAGCGTGCGGTAGACGTCGTGCGTGTGCACGAAGTGCTCCATCCCCTGCACGCCACCGATGAGCAGCGCCGCGACCACGACCAGCAGCAGCACCGGACCTGCGGCGGAGCGGGCCGCACCCGGGTTCGAAATAACCGCGGGGGTGGGCAGCCGCCCGTACCACAGCACGAGCACACACAGTCCGAGCACCGAGCTCAGGTACTGCAGTGCGTGGAAGACCGTGCCGTCGTAGGGGCCGATGACCACCGGCGCACTCAGTGCCTCCACGCGCTGCACCATCCAGCCGTCCCGGTGCGTGAAGGAATCCCACAGCAGATGCGACCACACGCCGAGCAGGATCGCCGGCGCCGCGAAGGCCCATTCGATCGGCTGGTGAAAAGGCAGGAGCGCGCGCAGGCACAATGCGCGCGCCCGCGCCGAGAGCAGCGCCGTGAGCGGCCGCTGCAGCACGACGAGGCTCGCGAGCAGCGCATAGCCGATAGCTAAGTCGATGGTGAAGGAGTGCGCGAAGAGGTGGGTCACCGGGAAATAGCGGGAGATGCCGCCGGGCAGGTAGTAGGGCAGGTCGGGCACCATGGCACCGACGATGAGGGGCGCCATACGCAGGTGGCGCAAACCGCGCAGGGGGAGTACCGCCGCCGGATGCGCCAGGGTGAAAGGCACGCGCGCCTTAGTTCGACTTCTGCAAGGCCGCCGACGTTGTGATCACGCCGGAGCGGGGGTCCCACAAGCGCAGGCCGCCGGTGAAGGCATGGTTGTTGCCCCCGAGGCGTACGCCGCGCGGGAGCCTCTTCAATCGCCGGGCGTTACCGCCGCCAAGCACGACGTAGTCCGCCTCGAACGCGGAGTTGAGATCGGCGATCACCTTGCGCACCGCCTTGCGCCAGCGACGGTTGCCGAGGCGCTCGCGGCCGCGCTCGCCGACGTAATCCTCGAAGGTGCGGCCGCGCCGGTAAGGCATGTGCCCGATCTCGGTCGGCTCGACCACCCCGTCCACGATGAGCGTCGCTCCCAGCCCGGTACCGAGCCCGAGAAACAACATGCGCCCGCCGCGATAACTGCCGATGGCCTGCATGGCCGCATCGTTGATCACCCGTACCGGACGGCCGAACGCCGCGGCGAAGTCGTAGCCGACCCAGCCCTTGCCGAGGTTGTGGGGCTCGGCGGCAATGCGGCCGTGATAAACCAGGCCCGGATAGCCGATGGAGACTGCGTCGTAGCGCTGTCCATCGAGGAACTTGCACACGCGGCGAGCCATGCGGCCCGGTGTCATCGAGAGTCCGGACTCGAACTCGGCAACCGCACGCTGCTCGCCGACGCGGAACTTCACGTGCGTGCCGCCGACATCGATCACCAGGATGTACTTTCGAGCGGGGGCGCGCGGGACTTCCCTTTTGGCCGCCATCGGGCGATTCTCCCCGGATTCCGCGATGATGGCCACCGCTCCCCCGGCGGAAATGAAAGGCGGGCGCACATGATGCTTCAGTGGCGAGGGTGTCTGCCTGTTGCTGCGGCGATCCTCGGCATGAGCGCGGCTTGCAACCGGGCAGGCGACGGCACGGCAACCTCCAGGGTGATGGGCGACATCGACGTGGCGGCGGGCGAGCACACCGGCGATGTCTCCACGGTGAACGGCTCGATCCACATCCGCGAGAACGCGATTGTCGGCACTGCCCACACGGTCAACGGCAGCGTTGCCCTCGACTCCCGTGCGAGCGCCGCGGAGTTGGTGACCGTCAACGGCTCGATTGACCTTGCACGACAGGCGAAGGTCAGCGGCCAGGTCCACACGGTCAACGGCAGGCTGAGCTTGGCCGATGGCGCTGAGGTCGGCGGCGCGCTCGTCAACGTCAACGGCCCGATCCGCGTCGCCGCCGCTCACCTCGGCGGCGGCGTAGACACCGTGTCGGGTGGCGTCGAGCTCGGGCCCGGTGCGCACGTGGACGGTGGCATCCACGTGCAGAAGGCGACCGGTGTCTCATTCCATTTGTTTTCCGAGGCGCTGCCGCGCATCGTGGTCGGCCCCGGCTCGGTGGTCACGGGCACGCTCAACTTCGAACGCCCCGTGAAGCTCTACGTGAGCGACCAGGCGACGATCGGCCCCGTGCAGGGCGCAACGGTCGTGAAGTACTCTGGCGAACGGCCGCCGGATTGAGACGCCGGCACCCCCAGGCGCCGATCCGTCAGAGGTCGAACGCCGGGGCCAGCACTGCCAGCGCCGTTCTGCCCGCCTCGAGGTCGCGGCAGTTGACGATCGCGAGCCGGAACCCGCCGGGGGGCATCGCATGCGCCGCCGCCGGGCGGTCGCGGTGAAAGGTGATCTGCACGCTCGTCACCTGCGGCATGCCGCGCACCTGCTCGATGAGTGCCGCGGGCGGATGTTGGTACTCGCGTCCATGCGGACCAAACAGTGCCACGCTGTAGCCGGTGTGGCGCTCGGGCTCGTCGAACGTCCACTCACCGTGCTGGTACAGGCCCACCACGGCCGCCAGCCAGTCGCGGCCGTAGAGATCCGGCCACTGATCGGCGAAGCGCAGGTGCGCATCGATGATGCGCCCACCGATGGTCTCGAAATTCACCATGCCCGTGTACGAGCTCAGGTTCCCCGCCAGCCAGGCCTCGAGATAGCCTTCGAGTTGTGGCCGCGTTGCCGCTTCGATCGTCCAGTAATCGAACCTGCCCTCCCCCGCGGGGACGCCGCGCGAATGCCGCCGCCAGGCCGCCCGGCCGCGAACCACCGCGACATCCGTGCTCACGTGTTCGCCCTCGAGCAGCGTCATCCAGAAGTGTCCGGCTGTCAGGTTCCGCCGGTACTCCGCGCGGCTCCGCAGCACGCGGCTGCCGACGCCCATGCCGCGCAGGTTGGTGATCGGCTTGCTGAACACCGGAAACTGCGGCGGATCGACCCCGTGCGGTGCGCAGGCGAGCGCCTGCGAGGCACACAGCCGCAGCTTGTCGTACACCCAGCGGTGCTGCGGATACCACTCGTAGGCGTCAGGATCCTCGGTCGGGATGCGCGCCTCGGGTGGACAGGGCACACCTTCGAAGTACTGCAGTCGCCACGGGTCGGCTTCGCAGAACGGCACGGCGCGTGTCCCGGCGGTATCGCGCAGGCTCGCCTAGAAGAGTCCCGTTATGCGGCCGTCCCCGTCGACGTCGATGTTGTTCGCAGCCGGAACCTTGGGCAGGCCCGGCATGGTCATGATGTCCCCGCAGATCATGATCACGAACTCGGCGCCGGCGGCGAGGCGGACCTCGCGGATGTTGACCACGTGGTGCGCCGGCGCGCCGCGCAGCTTGGGATCGGTCGAAAACGAATACTGCGTCTTCGCGACGCACACCGGGTAGTGACCGTAGCCGCCCTCCTGGAGCTGGCGGATCTGCGCGCGAACCTTGGTGTCGGCCGTGATATCGCTCGCGTGATAGATCTCGGTGGCGATGGCCTTCATCTTGTCCCACAGCGTCGCGTTGTCCGGGTAGACGAAGCGGAAGCGGCTCGGCTGCTCGGTGAGGCGCACCACTTCGCGTGCCAGCTCCACCGCACCGCGCCCGCCCTCCGCGAAGTGGTTCGCCGGGATCACGCGCACCCCGTGCGGTGCGATGCGATCGATCAGCAGCCGGATCTCGCGCTCGCTGTCCTCGGCGCGGCGGTTGATGGCCACCACGCACGGCAGGCCGTAACGGTTGACGACGTTGTCGATGTGCCTCTCGAGGTTGACGACACCCTTGTCCAGCGCCGCCAGGTTCTCGGTCTTGAGGTCGGCGAGCTCGACCCCGCCGTGGTACTTGAGCGCGCGTACCGTCGCCACTACCACGGCCGCAGCCGGCGCGAGGCCCGCCTTGCGGCACTTGATGTCGACGAACTTCTCCGCACCGAGATCGGCGCCGAAGCCCGCCTCGGTGACCACGTAGTCGGCGAGCTTGAGCGCGGTACGGGTCGCGATCACCGAGTTGCAGCCGTGCGCGATGTTGGCGAACGGACCGCCGTGCACGAAGGCCGGATTGTTGGCGAGCGTCTGCACCAGGTTCGGCGCGAGCGCCGATTTCAGCAGTGCCGTCATGGCACCGTGCGCCTTGAGGTCGCGCGCCAGGATCGCCTCGCCGCTCGCGCGGTAACCGACCACGATCCGGCCGAGGCGCTCCTTGAGATCGCCGAGGCTGCTCGCCAGGCACAGGATGGCCATGACCTCAGAGGCCACCACGATGTCGAAGCCGTCCTCGCGTGGCACGCCGTTGGCGGTGCCGCCGAGACCGATGACGATCTGCCGCAGCGCACGATCGTTGATGTCCACCACGCGTCGCCAGGCGATGCGCCGCACGTCGAAACCGAGCTGGTTGCCCTGGTAGATGTGATTGTCGATCAATGCGGCGAGCAGATTGTTGGCGAGCGCGATCGCGGCAAAATCGCCGGTGAAATGCAGGTTGATGTCCTCCATCGGCACGACCTGCGAATAGCCGCCGCCGGCCGCCCCACCCTTCATGCCGAACACGGGTCCGAGCGCCGGCTCGCGCAGGCACAGCATGGCGCGTTTGCCGATGAGGTTCAGGGCATCGCCGAGACCGACGGTCGTCGTGGTCTTGCCTTCGCCGGCGGGGGTCGGCGAGATCGCGGTCACCAGCACCAGCTTGCCGTCCGGGCGGTCAGCGAGCTGCGCCACGTAATCGAGCGATACCTTCGCCTTGTAGTGGCCGTAGGGCTCGAGGCTCTCATCGGGGATTCCCAACCGCTCCCGCGCCAGTGGCACGATGGGTCGCATCTGCGCGCGTTGCGCGATCTCGATGTTGCTCGGAAAGGGCGTGGCTGGGGTGGCCGTCGTGTCAGGCATGGTTCGGGGTGCCGTGGTGGAAAGCGCGTAATGCTACCAGAGCGCCCGCCGGACGGGCTCCGCCTTGGCTACAATTGCCGCCGATGCTGTGGCTGAAGGCCTTGCACGTGGTGTTCGTGGTGACCTGGTTCGCCGGGCTGTTCTACCTGCCGCGGTTGTACGTCTACCACACGGACACCACCGATGCCCCGGGTCTGCAACGCTTCGTGACGATGGAGC
>Ga0318543_10000119_pt1 | contig 14878 bp, 14 predicted proteins | sample GRESIP168b4f24_FD_203487 | JGI IMG/M metagenome (GOLD analysis project Ga0318543, IMG submission 203487) | Tropical soil microbial communities from Luquillo Experimental Forest, Puerto Rico - GRE.SIPMG.168b4f24 | ecosystem: Environmental > Terrestrial > Soil > Tropical forest > Bulk soil... | reverse complement strand
ACCACGACCGACTTGGATGAGAACTGGCTATAGTCAGAAGTTTCCCCATGGAGGCGCAATGCAGCAGCTGACCGGCTTGGATGCCGCTTTTTTGGCGCTCGATTCGGCGACGGCCTACGGGCACGTTGGCAGTGTGTCCGTTCTGGATCCGCCAGCGGGCGGCCAGGCGCTAAGCCTGGAGCGGCTGACCGAGCTCATCGAGTGCCGGTTGCATCTGGTCCCGCCGTTTCGCCGCCGCTTGGTGGAGGTGCCCTTCGGCCTGGACCAGCCGTACTGGATCGAGGACCCCGATTTCGACATCGAGTTTCATGTCCGCGAGCTGGCGCTGCCCGCACCGGGTGATGATCGCCAGCTGGCGGTCCAGGCGGCCCGGCTGCACGCGCGACCGCTGGACCGCCGCCGCCCGCTGTGGGAGACCTACCTCATCCACGGCCTGCGGGGTGGCCGGCAAGCCCTTTACACGAAGGTGCATCACGCGGCCATCGACGGCGTCTCCGGAAACGATCTGCTCGCCGCGCTGATGGATACCTCGCCGCAGCCCCGCGAGGCCGACGAGCCAGACCCGTGGCGCCCGGAAGCCGAGCCCGGCGCTGCCCAGCTGCTGGCGCGCAGCGCCGTGTCGCTGGCAACCCACCCGGTTCGGGCCGCGCGGGTCTCGGCGGGGATCGCGCGTTCATTGCCCACCCTTGCCAGCAGTCCCGCGCGCCCCGGGCTGCCGCTGATCGACCGGTTTGTGTTGCGCCGCGGCCGCGGTGTGGTGCTGTCGGCGCCGCCGCTGATCGCGCCCGCAACGCCGTTCAACAAGAACATCGGCCCGCATCGGCGCTGGGCGTTCGGCAGCGTCCCGCTTGCGGAGGTCAAAGCGATCAAGAACGCCGCCGGTGTCACCGTCAACGACGTCGTGATGGCGCTGTGCGCGGGCGCGCTGCGCACCTGGCTGCAGAAACACGATGCCCTGCCCGACGGGCCGCTCGTGGCGGCCGTGCCGGTGTCCATCCGCACCGAAGAGCAAAAGGACACCCACGGCAACCGGGTCTCGTCCGTCATCGCCGCGATACCAACGCATTTGGCGGACCCGGCTGAGCGGCTGGCGGCCGTGCACGAGGCGATGCGCGCGGCGAAGGAGCAGCACAACGCGCTGCCGGCCGAGCTGCTCACCGACATCGCGCAGTTCTCCGTGCCGGCGTTGGCCAATCAGGCCAACCGATTGGCCACCCGGCTGCGCCTACTGGAGCGGGTCCCGCCGTTCAACCTGTTCATCTCCAACGTCCCCGGGCCGACCGTGGATCTTTACCTGTGCGGCGCGCGACTCGACGGCGTCTACCCGCTCTCGGCGATCGCCGACGGGCAGGGGCTGAATCTGACCGTGTTGGGATCCAACGGCAAGCTCAACTTCGGGGCACTGGCCGACCGTGACCTGGTCCCCGACGTCGACCTGATAATCGACGGAATCAAAGACGAAGTCGCCGTACTGTCCGACGTGGTCGGGGTTGGCTGATGTCAACTCCGATGTCGCAGTCACCTATACCGACCGGCCCAGCCGACGCGAGCGCTCCCCCGTCGTGGCTTTACCTGACAGATCCAGCCCGTGCGACGGCCGAATACGGGGTGCTGATGGCCACGCTGCCGCTAAGGCAGCTGTTGCCGGCCGGCGACGGGCACCCGGTTCTGGTGTTGCCGGGCCTGCTCGCCGACGACGTTTCCACCTGGACGCTGCGGCGCATCCTGCGCGATCTCGGCTACCGGGTGCACGGCTGGCGGCTGGGACGCAACCTCGGCCCGACGGCCGCGACGGTCACCGGACTCCAGAATCGCCTGCTCGGCCTTCATGCACGTTACGACTCGGCTGTGAGTGTGATCGGCTGGAGCCTCGGCGGCATCTACGCCCGCACTCTTGCCCGCGGCAATCCTTCGGCGGTGCGCCAGGTCATCACGCTCGGCAGCCCCATTCACCTCGCCCACGAAAGCCAGTCTCGTGCGGGTCGTGCCTTCGACCGCTACGCCCACCTGCACGTCGTGCCACGAGAGCTGCCGCTGGAGTCCGGCGTCGGCGCGCTGCCGGTGCCGGCCACCTCGATCTATTCCCGATACGACGGGATCGTCGCGTGGCGGGCCTGCCTCGATCTGCCGTCCGCGCGGGCGGAGAACATCGCGGTGGTCGGTAGCCATTTCGGGTTCGGCCACCACCCGGCCGTGATCTGGGCCGTCGCCGACCGGCTGGCGCAACCGAGCGGCCGCTGGGCGCCATTCCGCCCGCCCCGCGCCCTGCGGCCGCTCTACCCCCGCGCGGACACGCCTAGCTAACGACCCCCCTATTGGGCCACGGGCCCAAATTGACTGTGGCCGAAGCGACGTTGTTACCAATCCCGCATGGCGTACCTCGACCACTCGCGAATGGCACGCGAGATGGAGCGACTGGAGGTTCATAGCCGCCTCATGTCGACGCGTGTCATGTTGGCATGAAACCCAATTCGTTCAACCTGGCGCGGTTCTGGTCGAACCACTGCTGTTCCTTGCCCGGCTCGGGCAAGATAAGTCCGGACTCCATGACATTTTGAGGGTTGGCTTCGTTCAGCGCGACAAAAACTTCGGCCTCCGACTGGCCGGTGAGACGCGTCCACATCTGTGATAGATCCCGCAGCATCCCCTGCCGTACCCCGAGGTCACGGCCATGCCGGATGCCGCCGAAAATGTAAGAGTGCGTTGACGGTTGGCCGGCCACAAAGCAATCGCCTTCAGACGTTTCCTGGAACAGCACATTGACGTACAACTCCGGTGCGCCGGTGGCGTTGCAGTGAATGGCGGTGATCTCCTCGGCGATTTTCGCCTTGACAGAATTGGTTAGCAAGCCTTTCGGGCTGTAGCACTGGTAGACGGGCATGATGCTCCCTAATCGTTTGGTAGGGATAGGTTAGCGCTCTCTGAAGTAGGCGGCGCCGCGCCCGTGGCTCGACTCATACCCACGATCCCGGGGCGGTTCGCACTCCACACACTCGTCAACGCACTCTGAATTACGCGGAGCCGCCTTTCCGAGCTTTCGCTATTCTTCATAAAAGTGTTGCTTTTGACCCGCCCACTACTGCCGGCTTTGTAACGCCAAGTAGAAAGAAGGGAATCGAATGCCCTCACCACGCTGGCTGGCCAGACTTACCATCCCCATGATGGCTGGCGCTGCCCTGGTTAGTAGCGCTGCGATTGCGACTGCCAATCCCGAAGATGACGCGTACCTCGCTCAACTGCGCGCCGTCGGCCTCACTTGGCCGCCCCAGACCGAACACGCACTCATCGGGGAAGCGCACCTCGTCTGCTACGACCTCACTTGGGATTGGACGCCACAACAGATTGCCGACGAGATCCACGCCAACTTGGACAACAAGGGCGTTACGTTGTTACAGGTCGGAACCCTGGTGAACGCCGCACACAACACCTATTGCCCCGGCAATGTGTGCGACGCCCCTACCCTTTGCACATGATTGCATGAACCGCCGCGGGATCACCGGTTGAAACGACCGGGCTGCTCACCCAATTCTTCATAGATCTCGATGTGCCACCCGGCCAGCCAGATCGCAAGGCGCACATAGCGGACCTGCGTGCTTCTCGCCCGTGCAACACTGCCACGCGACACCACGATGTGCGTCGCATGAAGGGATCGGTCGACGACGCGCCGCCGTGGCCGGGCGAAGTATCGCCTTAGCCGCCTAGCGCGCTTGCGCCGGCGGCCGGGCGGCATCGTCGATGCCGTGAGGGAAGTCATGCCGCGCCCGCCAACAGATATTGCCAGCGCGGGTCCTCGACCTCATGCAGGCCGCGATCGAACTCGGTCAGCGTCAAGCGTTTAGGGGTCGTGTCTTTGGGCGCCAGCAGCGGATGCAGTGGGTGCGCGCCGTGGGTCCAACCCAACACGGCCAACGACCCTCCATGTCGCCCAGCGAGCCCCAGCAGCATCCGGGCCACCGCCTGAGCGCAGTCGGCGCGGGCGTTGGGCCCCCACGCCAGCACCGTGAGGTCGCTCTGAGAGCACGCCGCCGCCAGGTGGCGGTCGTTGTCGGGGCCAACCGGGTCGGCGTGGCGCAAAACGGCCCCGGGATTCGTCGACACCAGCCCATAGAGGTTGGCGATGTCGACACCGCCGTATCCCCAGGCCCGAGCGAAGCCGATGCAGCGGCGGACCGTCGGGTCGGTGTGGTGTTCGTCGGCGTCAGAGCCGTTGAGGATCACCCAGGCAAGCCGTGGTCTGTCCGAATCCCACACACGTACCAACCGGTACCGCCAGTTGCGGCCGGGGCTGAACGCCGCCCACGACTCGCGACAACCGGTAGCATGATGCAGCTTTCGGGGAAACGTCATCATTTCGTGTCCCTAGCTCGGTGGAACCATTGCGTCTTTCACGGTTCGCCGCCCCAGGGGCCTTCAGTAGAGGTCTCGATGTTGTGGCGCCACAAATCCCGTTTGTGGGCTGCGGGCCATCCGCGAATCCTGCTGCGACGCAGCGCTAAGCCAGCTTGGCCGAGGTGCGATCCCACAACTCGCGCGCAAGGTCGGGATCGTAGGCCGCCCGGTTGGCTTTGGCGATCCTGCCCTTCGAGTAGTACTCGCCGGACGTCCAATCAACACCGGGGGTGCTCGACGCCAGCCAGACCATCTGGTCTGCCCCCTCGTCCGCGGTCACGGTGAACCGGGCCGTTATCGGCACGTGGTACTTCATGAAGGTCAGGATCCGCGATCCCGACGCCTCGCCGAAGTTGGAGTCGACGTAGCCCGGATGAAACGTCGCAGCAGAGAGCCCGGCCGCATGGTATCGACGATGTAATTCCTTGGTGAACAAGATCATTGCCAGTTTCGTCAAAGCGTATGCAGTGCCGGGCCGACGCTGCGCGGTGTTCTCCAGGTCGGTGACGGTAACTCTGGGCAGCAGCTTCTGCGAGTTGCTTGTCGTGTTGACAACGGTGGCGCGAGAATCGACCAGCATATCCATCAATTGCGTGGTGAGGAGAAACGGCGCCAGGTAGTTGACCTGAAAGGTGATCTCGTGACCGTCGGCGGTCTCATGGACTTTGGTGAACATGCCGCCGGCGTTGTTGGCCAATACGTCGACACGTGAGTACTCGGAGCGAATTTTGTCTGCCAAGGCTCGCACCTGAGACAGATCGGCGAAGTCGGCCACAAAATAGTCGGCGTTCAATTCCGCGGCCACGGCCGCGGTCTTGCTTTCCGACCGCCCCACCACCACAACGTTTTCGCCACTCCGTCGCAACCGGCGCGCCGCAGCGGCCCCGATGCCGTCACTGGCACCGGTAATGACAATCGTCCTTTGCGTCATCGCCTAGTCCTCCACGGGGAGTGTAGTGAGCGCAATGGGCGGGCCGCGTTCACTTCAGCGAGTAGCGAACCGGCAGGTGTTTGAGGCCGCCGACGAAGATGGTGGCAACGAGTTCCGGGTCACCGGTCAGCTCAATGGATTTGAGCCTCGGCAGCAGCTCGGAGAAGAAGCTGTTGACCTCCATGCGGGCCAGGGCGGCACCCATGCAGAAATGCACGCCATAGCCGAAGGCGACGTGTTTGTTGGGGTCGCGCCCGACGTCGAAGCGGAACGGGTCGTCGAAGACATCCTCGTCGCGGTTGGCCGACACGTACGACAGCAGCAGGGATTCGCCTGCGGCGATGGGTATTCCGCGCACGACGGTGTCCTTGGCGGCGGTGCGCATGAACTCTTTGACCGGGGTAACCCAGCGAATCATCTCCTCGGTGGCCAGCGGCATCAGGTCGAGGTTGCCGCGCAGGCGCTCGAGCTGGTCCGGGTTTTCGATGAGCGCCTGCAGCCCGCCGGAGATGGTCGCGCTGGTCGTGTCGTGACCGGCGGTGGCGACGATGAGGTAGTACGACACGGTGTCGATGTCCGACAGCGGTTCGCCGTCAACGCGGGCGTTGGCGATTGCGGACGCGAGATCCTCCGTCGGATGCTCCCGGCGTGCGGCGGTCACCCCGTTGAAGTACTGGAACATATCGAGCAAGACGGGCAGCTGTTCTTCGACCGTGGTGCCGCGTTTGAACTCCGAGTCATCGCTGCCGAACAGCTCCTGGGTCAGCTTGAGCATGCGCGGGAAGTCGGCCTCGGGCAGCCCCAGCAGCGACATGATCACGTAGAGCGGGTAGTTGACGGCGACCTGCTGAACGAAGTCACATTCGGGGCCCACCGCCATCATCTTGTCGACGTAGATCTTGGCCAGTTCGTCGACGCGAACCTTCAAAGCCCGCATCGCCTTTGGGCGAAACCAGTCGGAACCGATGGCACGCACCACCCGGTGCTGCGGGTCGTCCAGGTGGATCAGGGTGCGGACGCCCACGGCTGCTTGCTGCTCGTCGCCCTCTTCGGTCGTCAGGACCGGGCGCGGCCAGTTGGTGAACAGCGCGTTGTCGCGCTCGATGTCCATGATGTCGGTGTGTTTGGTGATCGCCCAGAACGGCCGGTAGTTCGGCACCTCGACCCACGACACGGGTGCGCTGGCGCGCAGATGAGCCAGCGCCGCGTGCAGCCGCTGCTCGTCGGTGTACGCCAGCGGGTCTGCCAAGAGCTTTGCGGCCTCGTCCATCGTCGTTGTGCTCACTCGCGAAACTCCTTCAGTGCGGCGGTGATACAGGACTTGGAAGCTGTCAAGAAGATCGGTAGGACGCGGTCAACGATGCCGTCACAGCGGCTTGTCAGGGCCGCGGCGATGGTGTCGACAGGGCCCGCGACGGCGAAAGCCGCGAGCATCTCGTCGTCGATGAGCGAGCCCATGGCGTCCCACTCCCCTTCCAGGGACAACCGGCGAAGTTCGGGGTGCAAGTCGCCCCAGCCATGCAGCTCGAGGACCTTCTGGTAGGCCGGTGTCGATCCGTAGAACGCGATCTGCTTGCGCACCGCGGCAGTGGCGGCCGCCAGTTCGGCGTTGTTATCGCCGGTGGCTACGAGCACTTCGCAGGACACCTCGAAGTCACTGCGATCGCGCCCGGAGCGCTGCATGCCGCGCATCAGCGCCGGCAAAGTCACCTCTTCGAGGTAGCGCTTCGAGACCATGGGGTGGCCAAGGTGGCCGTCGGCGACCTCGCCGCACATCTCGGTCATCGCCTCGCCGACGGCGGCGAGGAAAACCTTCGGCGCCGAATACGGTTGCGGCTCGGGCGTAAACATGGGCGTCATGATCTTGTGCGTGTAGAACTCGCCCTCGAAGCGGAGTTTTGTGCCGTCCTTCCACGCCGACCAGATCGCTTGTAACGCGGAGATGAATTCGCGCATCCGGCGCGCCGGATGACTCCACGGCATGCTGAAACGCTTCTCGATATGGGGCTGAATCTGGGTGCCCAGCCCCAGGATGAAGCGACCCTGCGAATACGCCTGCAGGTCCCAGCCGATGTTGGCGACGATCATCGGATTGCGCGCGAACGCCACCGCGATGTTGGTGCCCAACTCGAGTCGCGAGGTGTGTTCGGCGGCCAGCAGCAGCGGCAGAAATGGGTCGTGGCTGGTTTCGGCGGTCCAGCCCCCGTCATACCCGTCTTGTTCCAGTTCGCGGGCCCGGTCGGGCACCCGGGCCAGTTGATTGGGGATGCCCCCGTCGAGCTTGAGGCGGGGGGCGCTAGCCATGCGGGTAACTTTACAGTAAGCAATCCAGTATGTGACCCTGCTCATCTAGTGGCGATCGCAAGCGCGGCGTAGCCGGGCGCTGGGGGCACCTCCCGCGTGCGGGGGACGGGTCGCCACCGTCGGACTAGGTGCGCACAGCATCTGCACGAGGTAGGACAGAAGGATGACAAAAGCCCAGGATTGGGACGCGACGCTCGAGGATCTCGACAGTCGCCGTCGGCACGCGCGCGCCATGGGCGGGCCCGAGCGCCTCGACAAGCACCGCGGCAAGGGCAAGCTCGACGCCCGCGGACGCATCGAACGGCTCCTCGACCCGAACACGTTCCGCGAACTCGGCACCCTCGTCGGCGGTGAGATCGCCGCCGACGGGCTCGTCGTCGGCTCCGGCTCGATCAACGGCTCGCCGGTGATGCTGGGCGCCGAGGACTTCACCACAATGGCCGGCAGCATCGGACCGGGAGGCAACTCCAAGCGATACCGCATCGCCGAACTGGCGCTGCGCGACAAGATTCCGCTGGTGATGCTGCTCGAAGGCGCGGGCTTTCGTCCCACCGGCGGGCATTACGGGCGCACCCCGACCGACCTGCTCGCCCAGGCGCAGTGCTCGGGTCGCGTCCCGACCGTCGCCGCCGTGCTCGGCCCCTCGGCCGGACACGGCGCACTGGTGGCCCCGGTGTGCGACTTCCGAATCATGAGCAGGCAGGGCGCGATCTTCACCGCCGGGCCTCCTGTCGTCAAAGAGTCCACCGGAGAAGACATTTCGAAGGAGGACCTCGGAGGACCGGACGTCGCCGTACCCAGCGGGGTGATCCACAACGTCGCCGAGGACGACGAGGCCGTGCTCGACGACATCCGCCGCTACCTGTCGTACTTCCCGTCGAGCGCATGGTCGTACCCGTCGCCGCTGCCCGCCGATCAGACCAGCGAGCCGCGGCAGACACCGGAGCTACTCGACATCGTCTCCCGCGACAACCGCCGGGTCTATGACATGCGCGCCGTCCTCGACGTGGTCTTCGACCGGCCGGACTGGTTCGAGGTCCAACCGCTATTCGGCAAGGCGATCATCTGCGCGCTGGCCCATCTCGGCGGCCACCCGGTAGCGGTCGTCGCCAACCAGCCCCAGGTGCTGGCCGGCTCCATCGACGCCGACGCCGCAGACAAGGCGGCGCACTTCATCATGGTGGCCGACTCGTTTCACCTGCCGATCGTCTTCCTCGCCGACAACCCCGGCATGCTGCCCGGCAGCCGGTCGGAGCGCAGCGGCGTGCTGCGCGCCGGTGCGCGAATGTTTGCCGCCCAGACCGCGGCCACCACGTTGAAGCTGCACGTCACGCTGCGCAAGGCGTACGGGTTCGGTTCCATGGTCATGTCGCTGCTGGGGTACGACCACCAGGTTGCGACCTTCGCCTACCCGGGCGCGACGATGGGTGCCATGAGCGCGGCGGCGCTGAGCAAGGCGTCGCACGCCGGTGAAGACCTCTCCGCCAAGCTGCGCAACGCCGAGTTACAAGCGTCGTTTCGATCGGCCGAGCACATGGGCTTCGACGAACTCATTGATCCGCGCGAGACGCGTGACGCGCTGCTCGCTTCCCTACAGCGAGGTCTTCACAGCCGGCAAGCCGCCGCCGAACCCGTATGCCGCACCGCCATCGTGCCGTGAGAACTGCGGTGCCAGTACCCGGACCTGACATCGGGTCCGGCGCCAACCATGAGGCGACTCTCGAAAGCGATAGCGCCGGTGCTAGCGGATTTGCGGTTCATGTGCACCCCGACTCGGTGCGCAAATCCCACTCAAATCAGTCGCAGCCCAGCACGTCAGACGGCTGCAACCACTTCAGCTCAGCAGACGTAATTTTCGCCGCTCGCCCGTACCGTGACGTCGCTGATGTTGATTCCCCAGGGTTGGTCAATGACGTGCACCACCGCGTTTGCCAGGTCATCGGGGGTGATCAGCCAATACTCCACCGAGTCAACGTCCATCTGCTCGGGTCGAAGGGCTCCGTTCTGCAGGTTGCCGACATTCTCGAAGAGCTGGGCGCCTTTGTGTCCGGCGAGATTGGTCCCGAGGACGCCGGTCGGCTTGACCGTGGTCACCTTGATCCTGCCCTGGGCCTCGACCCGCAACGAATCCGAGAGCACATCGACTGCCGCCTTGGTCGCGCTGTAGACGCCGGAGCCTTCGGTCCCGGCGTTGCCGTAGATGGACGAAATGTTGACGACCTGGCCCCGGCCCTGCTCGATCATCGTGTCGTAGACGGCCGAGATGCCGTTCACCACGCCCTTGATGTTGATGTCGATCGCCTTGTGCCATTTTTCCCACGCACGCTCGTGGTCGGCGAAAAACGCCAGCGGCATGACACCTGCGTTGTTCACGATCACGTCGATGGCACCGTAAGTGTCGACGGCGTGTTGGGCCGCCGCTTTGACCTGGGCCATGTCAGCGACGTCGGCAACATGTGCGGTGCCTTCGAAGCCGGCGGCCCGGATGCCCTCGAAGACCTCGTCCAGGCTTTCGGCGTTGACGTCCACGCCGACAACCTTCGCGCTGCCTGCGGCACACTTTTCCGAAATCAGCCTGCCGAAGCCGCTGGCTGCGCCGGTTACGATAATGACCTTGTCCTTCAAGTACTTTGACATACGTCTCCTACCCGTCCCGCGGGTGAGGTGACGCTCGGTAGGCGGCGACGATCGGCTCGAGCTCGTCTGGCGTGGCGCCGTGCATGATCACCGCGTCCGCGCCGTAATCGAACTCCTCGCGGATGCGGTCCACACATTGTTGAGCCGATCCGGTGGCCGACGCCTCCAGCCACTCGCCGGGAATCAATCCGGCGATGTGCTCAATCTGCTCGGGCGTGGCCTTGTGGTCGATTCCCCCGGCGATCGAGGTCACCACGGGGTCTTCCCGGAATCGTTGCAGTACAGCGTGATCCCAATCATTGGTACGCACCATCAAATCACCGTAGCCCTGAAGGTAGGTGGCCAAGCGGGCGACGGTCTTCTTAAGCCGCAACTTTTCGGGAAGGTGGTCGCCGACGGTCGCGAAACACGACCACACCCGCACGCTGGCCGGATCGCGGCCAGCCTGCTCCGCGGCGTCTTTGACGGTCTTGACGCAGCGCTGCAACGTCTCGGGGGTGAAGTAGGTGTGCAGGATGACATCGTCGAACACCCGACCGCCGAGCGCAAGCGTGTTGGGCCCGAAAGCCACCAACGCCAGGCGAATGTCTTCGTCGAAGTCCGTGTCGAGAAACAGGATTGGGTACTTGCCCATCGGGCCGTCGTGGTTGAAGATCACCTCGCCATGCCACAGTCGGCGCATGACCTGGGCCCAATCCTGCATCTGTGCGGTCGTCACCGCGGGGATGCCGAACGCCCCGTAGATCGCGGCGATGCCGCGGCCGACACCCAGCGTGAATCGCCCGCTGGAGAGGCGGTGCATGGTGGTCGCCCACGATGCGGTTATCAACGGATGACGGGTGTTGTGATTGGTTGCGGCGGTGGCGATCTGCATCCGGTTGGTCACCGCACACGCGGCGCCGACGAGCGACGAGGCCTCCTTGACGTTCCACCGTTCGGAGATGAACGCGGTGCCGAAGCCCAACTCCTCGCCGCGGCGCGCCTCGTCCATCAAGGTCGCCGGCCCCTCACCGCCGGCCCCGGCCAGCAGGTAGTAGCCCAGCTCGTCCAGTGCGCGCTCGTTCAATTCCAAACCCCTTGCTTGTAGCCGCAATTCCAGACCTCGGTGATCTTGCCGTCAACCACGCGGAACACCTCGATGCTGGCGACGTTCGTTTCGGTACCGTCCTTGGTGGTCATCGACGAGTCGTAGACGATCGCGACATGCTCACCGTCGTCGCCGGCGACGACGATATTCAGATCGAAGTGCAAGTTCTCGAACATCTCCCAGACGTCCCTGACCCGGCTGACCGCCTGCTCGCGAGTCAGGGTATGTGCCTCCCCTACTTCGTGCCGGACCACAGTGTCGGCGAATAACTCCTCGGCCAGCGCCAGGTCGCGCTCGTTCCAGACGACGAGGTTGTAGAGCTCGACCACTTCGCGGGCCGTGCGCACGGCGGCCATCACTCGGCCACGTCGCGCAGGAAACGCTCGGTGACGCGCTGAACGCGGCGGGAGAACAGGTGACCGACGTGGCTGCCGTCGTACCAGTACAGCTGGCCACCCCAGCGCTCCTGCAACGCAACCGCAGGCTCGCGCATCGCCATCCGGTCGTGCCACGCCCCGACGATGAGCCGGCGGGACGGTGGTGGCGCAGGGTCGACCCTCAGCGGATCGATCACCGCGGTCAGCTTCGACACTTCCTCGGATCCCAACAGGTCCCGGAACCCGTCGCGGGATGGCCCCCAGCGCGCCAGGTGTCGCGCGATCATCGCGTTGAGCCCCAGGATCGGGGTATACAGCGCCACCGCATCGACCTGCCTCTCAAGATGGGAAACCAGCGCGGCCACCGGGGTGCCCATCGAAATCCCAGACACCACAACGGTCGTGGCTTGCGGTTGCGCCCAACGGACGACGGCGCGGACCTCCGACACCGCGCGCATCATCCCCGCGACATTGCCCAGCGGATCCACGTCCGGGTAGGCCGGCCATTCGCGGCGTCGGCAACCGTGGCCGGGTTGCACCGGCATGGCGACGTTGAATCCCAGCCCCTGATGTATTCGGCCGATTCGGGACAGCAGCAAGTCTTCTGTGCCGCCCTGACCGGCGCCATGCACCCATACCAGCCACGGCCTTGGGCCGCCAGGGTGCCGGCACAGGTGCACCACCGCGCGCGCCGGCCCACCTAAGCCGGCGGCTTCGAGCGTCGCCGGCAGGCTCGGATCATGTTCGAACGTCATCCGTTCATACACCAGTCCGGCCCCAAAACCAGGCAAGCGCCCCCGCCGTATTGAGGTCGCCCGCAACGGTTTCGGCTCGGCATGCGCACCCTCGATGCCCAGCGCCGACAATTCCTCGGCCGCCGCGGTGCATGCATGCACCGGCCGAATCGCCGGCGGGCCGCCGGCCAGCAGCGAAAAGCCGCTCAGCACAAGCTCGTCCAGCATGACCTCACCGAACTGACGCACCCCGCGCGGCGACACCGGCGCCCAGCCTGTCGATTCGTTAAGGCCGGCCACCGTACGCGGCAGCAGCATGCCCAGCTCGCGGGCCAGCTCCCTGCTGAAGCCCAGCCCCCGTGTCGCCCACGACATGCCACTCACCTCCAACCCGCTAGGTCAGCTTGAAACCGGTGTATCCGCCGGCCGCGATTTCGTCGCAGCGGCGGCGGTATTCGGGGATTCCGCCCGTATAGCCCATGTACATCCGTTTCTTGCCGGGCACATTGCCACCGTTGTACCAAGAGTTGCAGGACGGGTGCACTAGCACCGTCGGCGCGACGAGCGCGGTGGCGTGGTCGATCCACTCCTGCTGAGCGGTGGCCAGGGCCTCGATGGTTCGAATCCCGTTGGCGTGCAGGTATGCGATGCAGTCACCGATCCACTCCACATGCTGCTCCAGCGCGGCGACGAAGTTGGTCGCCGCACTCGGGCTGCCGGGGCCCTGGACCGTGAACAAGTTCGGGAAGCCGGCGACCGCCAAACCGAGATAGGACAGCGGCCCCTGGCTGGCCCAGAATTCGCCGAGCTTCATGCCGCCGCGGCCGCGGATGTCCATGCGGCTTAGCGCACCGGTCATAGCGTCGAACCCGGTCGCATAGACGATCGCGTCGAGTTCGTACGAATCGTGCTCGGTGCGGATGCCGGACGGTGTCACTTCGCGGATCGGCGCCTCGCGGAGGTCGACGAGGGTGACGTTGTCCCGGTTGAACGTCTCGTAGTAGCCCTGGTCGATGATCGGTCGTTTGCAGGCGAAGGGGTGGTCGGGCACAAGCGCGGCCGCGGTGTCGGGATCCTTGACGATCCGGGCTACCGCCTCGCCGTACAGCTTGGCGGCCATCCGGTTGGCATCGATGTCGAAGAAGATGTCGCCCCAATTCAACGCGCCCAGCACGCCGTTCTCGTCGATCGCGCGCAACTGCTGCTCGCGCGTCGCGGACTTCAACGGCGGCCTGCCGAGCATCTCGAGCAGCACCGAAAAGGCGCTCAGCCGCGCCGCGCCGACCGGGTGGGCCCGTTGGGCCGCTCGGATCTCGTCGTAGCGGGCTTTCATCCCATCCAGCTCGCCGGGCTCGAATCGCCGCACGCGCCACGGCAGCGTGTAGGCGGGCGAACGCTGGAACACATAGAGCTGTAAGGCTTCCCGGGCCACGATAGGAATGAGCTGAACACCGGTCGAGCCCGTGCCGATGACGCCGACGCGCATTCCGGTGAGATCGCAGCCCTCCTTCGGCCAGCGGCTGGTAAACAGCGATGTTCCGGTGAAGGTCGCCATCCCGGGGATGTCGGGCTCCAACGGCGCCGACAGGATGCCGGTGGCCGCGATGACGAACGAAGCGATAAAGGACTCACCCGCTTCGGTTCGCACCACCCAGGCGCCGGCTTCGTCGTCAAAGGCCATCGCGACGACGTCGGCGTCGAACTGGATGTCGCGGCGAAGGTCAAGACGGTCGGCGACGAAGTTCAGATAGGCCTCGATTTCGGCCTGGGCCGGCATCGACTCCGTCCAAACCCATTCCTGTTGAATCTCGTCGGAGAAGCTATACGAGTACTCAATGCTCTCAATGTCGCATCGCGCACCCGGGTACCGGTTGAACAGCCAGGTGCCGCCGACGTTTTCGGCCCTCTCCAGCACCCGGATCCGTAGTCCGAGCTGCCGCAGCCAATGGAGCGCGTACAGGCCGGAGAACCCCGCGCCGATGACCAGGGCGTCGAAGCGCGCGTCGGCGTCAGTCGACATCGCGCCCCTTCAGCCGCCAAAGCGCTTCCCGCAGGTCAGCCGCGCGAACGCCCTCTCCGCCCATAGAGCTCCCTTGCCACATGATCGACGAACTGCTGAAATCTATACTGTAACGGATTTAGTATCAACGAGTGCGGGAGGCGCCGGCGTGAAAGTGCCGTTCACCTGGAAAGTCACCGGGTGGTTCATGGTCGGGTGGTCGCCCGAATTCCCGATCGGCGAGGTCCGGCCGCTGCACTACTTCGGCGAGGATCTGGTCGCGTACCGAGACGAGTCCGGTGAGCTGCATGTTCTCGAAGCGCACTGCAAACACCTCGGCGCGCACATCGGCCACGGCGGCAAGGTGGTGGGCGACTGCGTCGAGTGCCCGTTCCATGGCTGGCGCTGGGGACCCGACGG
>Ga0318543_10000091_pt1 | contig 15976 bp, 14 predicted proteins | sample GRESIP168b4f24_FD_203487 | JGI IMG/M metagenome (GOLD analysis project Ga0318543, IMG submission 203487) | Tropical soil microbial communities from Luquillo Experimental Forest, Puerto Rico - GRE.SIPMG.168b4f24 | ecosystem: Environmental > Terrestrial > Soil > Tropical forest > Bulk soil... | reverse complement strand
CGAGGCGGCGGAAGCCCGCGCCGTCGCAATCATCAGCGACCGGGGCGGGACGACCGTCATCACAGCGGCCGATCCGGGTTTGTCCGTGGTGGCGCGCCTTGGTGGCGACGTCGCCGCCACCCGCGACTGGGTGGCGACCGTACTTGGGGACCTTGCCGCCGATAACGACAACGACGCGCGCCTGCGCGAGACGTTGCGGGTGTATCTGGCTTGCGGTTGCAGCTACAAGCTGGCCGCCGAGGAACTCAACTTGCACTTCAACTCGGTGAAGTATCGCGTGGGCCGGGCCGTGGCCCGGCGCGGTCGGGAGATCGGCACAGATCGGCTCGACGTCGAACTCGCTTTGCTCGCCTGTCACTGGTACGGGAGCGCGGTGCTGCAGCCGAAATGAAACCGGGGCCGCACCTGTGCAGGCGGGCCCCGGTGGGGTGGTGGCGGCGAAGGTCATGCGGCGGCGGGCTGAAAGGCCCCGAGCGTCCGGGTCGGCCGGTTGGTCCCGAGGACGACGTGGCCGGCGGTGATGATGGCCGGGACGAGCACCGGGAACAGCACGAGGACGAGCATTGCGGCGATGGCCAGGAGGGTGGTGATCATGATTTTCTCTCATTTCTCCGACGGGCGGAACGTTGGGGTAGGTTGTGGTACTTGGTAATTCGAGTCTGTGTCAGCTGGCTTGCTGAGGCGCGGCGCTGCGCATGACGAGAAAGGTACCGGCGCCACCGCGGCGCAGGAATGTCGCCGACCGACCAACTTGGGACGCGTTGTTGTCTTCCGGCGACAAAGATGTTGCGGCGGGACCCGTCACCGCGCGATCCCGGCCCGTACACCAGCGGTTTCACGCCGGCTTTGTTCGCGATACCTGTGAGCGATGCCGAATTGTGTCGCCGTGGACATTTTCTTGACGGCGATTTTGGCTAATGATGTACAGATGACGAATAGCGATCGCACCGTTTTCGAAGGTCCACTGCAGCAGCTTGCTCGCAGTGGGTGGCAATTGCTTCTGCTCACCGGTGTCACGGCGGTGGCACTCGGCGTCATCGTGCTGGCCTGGCCAGGCAAGACACTGCTCGTGGCGGGTGTCCTGTTCGGCATCTACCTGGTGGTTACCGGAATCGGATATATGTTTGCCGCATTCGGCACCCACTCAGGTGCTGCAATGAGAGTGCTGGCGTTCATCACCGGCGTCATATCGCTGGTGCTGGGTTTCTTCTGCTTCCGCGACAAATTCGAGGCGGTCACGCTGTTGGCCTTGTGGATCGGCATCAGCTGGGTGTTCCGCGGGATGACCCTGCTGGCCGCGGCGCTAGCTCTCGACCACATCCCCGGACGCGGCTGGCAGGTGCTCTCCGGCCTGATCATCGTTGTCGGCGGTGGCGTGATGATCATTTACCCGCTGGATTCGATCGGCATCCTGACCCTGGTCGCGGGCTGCTGGCTGATCGCGATCGGCATCGTTGACGTCATCACCGCGTTCTCGGTTCGCCACCGCGCGAAAAACGTGGCGAAAACACTCGGGGCCGCCGCTTAAGGCAGTCGCCGTTCAACCTCGAACGCCAGGCACAACTCGGCGAGGTCCGTTGGCCGGGCGAGCGATCGCCCGGTCAACTCCTCGATGCGGCGCAGGCGGTGCCGCACGGTGTTCGGATGGCAGTAGATCTTCGCCGCGGTGTCGTTGGCGGAGCCGCCGGCTTCCAGCCAGGCCTGGAAGGTATCGAGCAACACCGTGCACTCCTCGGCCGGCAGCGCCATCAGTTTCCCCAGTACCGACGACCTGATCTTCGCCATGACCTCCGGAGCGCTGACCGCAGCGACCGCGAGCGTGGAGTCGTCGAAGACGGCGACGAGCGAGTCGTTCGTGGGTTTTCCGGTGACCGCCAGCCGGGCGAATCGCAGCGCGTCGCTGGTTTCGGACAGCTCCTGGAACGGCGGGCTGATGCCGACTCGCGCGGTCGCCGCCTGCCGGAGCACCTCGGCAACCGTGCCCAGGGTTTTTGCCGTGGCGCGGCCCCTCAGATGGACGATGCCGACCTGCAGGTCCGGCAGCAGTCGCCAGGCCGACCTTATGTCACGGATGGACAGCTTGTTCTCGATCGTGGGCAATCCCAGCTTTCCGATCGCAGGCAGCTCCGCCGCCACGACGACGTACGGTCCCGAAGTGGGTAGCCGCAGCAGGTCTGCCGCTTCCCACAAACTCTGTGTGTTGGTTATCCGTTGGGACAGCAGCGCTTCGACCAACGCCGATCGCTCTTCCTCCCGCTCTAGGATCTGCGCCGTCAGTTGTTGGCGATATGCGGTGCTCATCGCCTGCGTAAAGGTGTCCTGGGCGAAAAAGATCCGGGCGGTGGCGTCCAGCATCGAGTCGGTGGGTATTGCCGCAGCGCGCGCCGCCGCGAGGGTCTCTTCCCACATGAATCGGAAACCGATCCGGTAGGCGGTCATCACCGCCGGCAGCGGCACTCCGGCGAGCGCCCGTGCCGTGCCGGTCTGCTCGGCCGGCGACACGTCGATGTCCGCGTCCCCGGCTAGCGAACGAAAGACGAAGGTCAGATTCGCCACACAACTTTCGGCTACTTGATCCTTCGTGACCACGCTGCCGTCGCGGTACGCGTCGATCTCTTCGCAGAGCAGGTCCGCCATCGCCTTTCCGAGTCTCGGGGCCCGGGGCAGTATCAGTTTGCCGAGCTCGACGATGTGGGGATCGGGTGTGGCGTCCCGCTGGGCGCCGGCGCTGTGCGATACCACGCTCATATCCCCAAACCATAGGCTTCTCACCCAGCCACGCGGCGTGGATGCTGTCGTTGTGCTCGGGCACAGTTCGCGGCCATCGATCGTGTAAGCACCGACATGGACCTCAACATGGTTCCCGGGCACCTTGGAAGATCGACGACTGCTAGGGGCGCACCGTGGACGAACATCTAACCACCCGCGAACTCGCGGACGGGCAACTTGATCTGTCGCTGGAAGGCGCGCAGCTGTACGCGGAGTATCGCCGGCTCGCCGAGGAGCAGGCGGCCTTGCGCCGACTGGCCGGGCTGGTGGCCCGTGGGGTCGGACCGTCGGGCGTCTTCGACGCGGTGGTCAAGGAAATGCGCCGGTGCCTGCTCACGGAGACCGCGGGATTGTGGCGCTACGAGACCAACGCCGAACTCACGCTTTTAGCAGCGGATTACCGTACGCCGGTGCCGGTGGCTTGGCCCGTGGGGACTCGTACCCCGATCGACGGCAACACCCTGGCCGCGATGGTGCGACGCACTGGCCGGCCAGCGCGGATGGACAGTTATGACAATGTCGCCGGGTCGATCGCGGCACGCGTGCGCGCCGCGGGCTTCCGCGCGGCGGTGGGAGTGCCGGTCTTCGTCGACGGACGGGTGTGGGGCTTGGCGACGGTGGGTTCGGTCGAACCGGGGCCCATGCCGGCCGAGACCGAGGCCGGCATCGGCGGCTTCGCCGAATTGGTCGGCGCCGCCGTGGTGGCCGGATACCGCAACGAGCAGAAGCGGCAGATGTTCGATGACGCGTCGCGGCGCCCGCTGTTGATCGACTCGCTACTTGAGGGTCGAGTCTTCAACGACTGCAGCTTGCACGAGGTAGCCGGCTATCTGCGGTTGCCGAAGGACGGTCCGTTTGTGGTCATCGTTGGCGACGTTGGCCCCGGGAGCAGCGAGCCGTTGCCGATAATCGAATCGAAGTTGCGCAGTCTCGACATCTATTCGGCATGGCGGCTGCTGCCCGATTGGCAGGTGGGGATCGTGCACGTTGCGTCCGAGCGGCAACTGGAGAACCTAGTCGCGTTGGTGTCTCGGACGGCGGTCGACCGCGTCGGGGTGAGCGCGCGATTCAACGATTTGCGCGAGACGCCGCAGGCTTTGCACTTCGCGAAGATGACGTTGCGAGGCGGGTCCGACCCCGCTTCCCCGGTCGCGGTGTTCGACGGCAGCATCTTGGCCACCGCCACCCTGGCCGCACCCGAGGTGATGGCCAAAGCGGCCACCACTGTTTTGGCCTGTTTTGACGACCTGCCCGACCAGGAGCGCGAGATCTTGTTCGAAACGTTTCGGGTGTGGGAGGAAACCGACGCCTCGGTGGCCGCATCCGCCGAATTGCTCAGTTGCCACCCCAACACCGTGCGCTACCGCTTGCGCCGAATCGAGAAACGCACCGGACGATCCCTCTCGCGGCCAAGGGATATCGCCGAGCTGTGTTTGGCGTTCGAGGTCCAGCGCAGGCTCACCTGATTCCGATGGGAAGCCCACCGCCGGAAGGTGACTCACCGCCGTTGTTGTAACCGCCGATATCGACAAATGCGGTGGCAACGAGGAGACTTCGAACCGGCCATGCAAAGCGGAAGCGGAGCGGGTGGAGCCCATGTGCGAGAGAACGACATGAACGGACCCGTGCGGAGCTACGGCTGGCCGGCACTGATGGTGGACGAATGGGCGGCCACACGCGACACCCTGCATATGTGGGCCCAGATCGTGGGCAAGATCCGCATGGTTCACATGCCGCTGATCAACCACTGGTGGCAAGTGACGTTGTATGTGAGTCCACGGGGGTTGACCACCGGCGCGGTTCCATGCCGAGATGCGGTGTTCGACATGGAATTTGATTTTGTCAGCCATGTGCTTGCGATCCGGCATAGCGACGGGGGCCAGAAGGCGGTACGGTTGGCCGCCAAACCGGTCGCCGAGTTTTACGGGGAGACGCTCTCGGCGCTCGACAGTCTGGGCCTCGAATCCCATATCGTCGGCAAGCCCAACGAGGTAGACCCCGCCATTCGGTTCGCGGAGGACTACCAGCACACCGAATACGATCCCGATGCGGCGCGCGCATTTTGGCAGCAACTGGTGCAGGCGCACCGGGTCATGACCAACTTCCGCGCGGCGTTCGTCGGCAAGGCCAGTCCGGTCCAATTCTTCTGGGGCGCTTTGGATTTAGCAACGACACGATTCTCCGGGCGGCCCGCGCCCTTGCATCCGGGAGGAGCCCCCAACTGCCCGGACTGGGTGATGGCTGAAGGGTACTCACGCGAACTGAGCAGCTGCGGCTTCTGGCCCGGAGGCGGCAAAGAAGGCGCGTTCTACTCCTACGCCTACCCGCAGCCGGTAGGGTTTCCCGACCACCGGATTGAACCCGACGCCGCCTACTTCAGCAACGAGCTTGGGGAATTCCTGCTGCCATACGAAGCCGTGCGCACCGCCGATGACCCCGACCGCGCCGTCGCCCGGTTCTTGCAGACCACGTACGAGGCGGCCGCCGAACTCGGCGGCTGGGACCGCGGCGCGCTCGAGGACGACCCGAATCGCCTGGCGCCGGAGTTCGTGCGCCACGCCTAGACGCTAGGAGTGTGGGACAGTGCGGAACTCGATGACTGACTCCGCACGTCTTGCCGCCCCCCGCAACAACAGCGCCGGCCATCTTCGTCTCCTGAGGACAACCGCCGGCCGCCGGTCGGCGCCTAACGTGCCGTCCATGAAAAGCGACAGCCTGCTGCACCAGGTCGCTGACGTCGCAGACACGGTGTACCGGCGAGCCGATGAGGTGTCGATTGTGCTCGCCCGCGCAATCCGCCGCGAGGTATTGCTTTACGAGACGCTCGCGGCGGTTCCGTTTGACGTGGTGGCTGCGGGTTGTGCGGCCAACGTGCGAGCGGTCTTCGGAGGGATCGCCGCCGGCGGGGAATTCGAGGTGACCGCGGCCAGCCGGCTGGGGGCCGAGCGGGCGCGCGACGGGGTGCCGTTGCCATCGGTGATGGAGGCGTATCGGGTGGGTTTCCGGCGGGCGTGGGAGACAGTTGCGGCCGAGGTCGGGGCGCGGCCCTACCTCACCAGCGACGTGTTGCGCACGTTGACCGCCGAATTAATGACCGCTCAGGACGTTTTCACCGCGGCAATGGCCGCCGGCTACCGACAGGAGCAGACCCGCCGGGTCGTCGGTGACGAAACCCAGCGGTCAATGCTCATCGACGCGCTGCTGCACGGCCGGCTGTTCGAGCAGTGGAGCCTGTGGGAAGCCGCCGACTACCTTCGGCTGCCGAGTACCGGTCCGTTCGTGGTCGTCGCCGCCGATGTCGCGGTCCACGGGGTGGACCCGATGCGGGATATCGAGGCGAAGCTCCGCAGCCTGGATGTCTCCTCAGCGTGGCGGGGGTTGCCGGACGTCCAAGTGGGGATCGTGCATGTCAAGACCGACCGCCACCTGGCCGCGGTGCTGGCGCTGGCGGCGCGGGTGGCCGTCGGCCGGGTGGGCGTCAGCGCCCGCTTCGACGATCTGCGCCACACCGCGCGGGCGCTGCATCAGGCTCGGGTTACGTTGCGGGGCCGGGCGGACCCGGACTCGCCGGTGTCGGTTTTCGACGGCTCCATCCTGGCCACCGCCGCGGTCAGTGCGCCCGAAGTGATGGTCGAACTCGCGAACCGCGTGATGGAGTGTTTTTCGGATCTTGGCGACGAAGAGCGGGAGATCCTGTTCGAGACGTTTCGGGCATGGTTGGACCATGACGGGTCGATGCGCACCGCCGGGGAGATTTTGTTCTGTCACCCCAATACGGTCCGCTACCGGATGCATCGCATCGAGCAGCGCACCGGCCGTTCCCTGGCCCGGCCGCGCGACGTCGCCGAACTGTGTCTGGCTTTCGAAGTGCATCGGCGCCTCCTGTAGCAGCCCGGCGGGTCACATGTTCTTGCGGTCGGCAACGAAGAAGTAGCCGTCCTCGTCGACCCGACCGACATCGCCCGTCGAAAACCAGCCGCCGACAATGGCGTTCGCGGTGGCTTCGGGCGAGCTCCAGTAGCCCTTCATCACGTTGTGGCCGCGGACCTGAATCTCGCCGGGGCTCCCAGTCGGCACCTCGGCGGCGTGTTCGTCGACCACCCGCATCCGCACCCCGTCGATGGGTGTGCCGACGGAGCCGACCTTGCGCACCGAGCCGGGATGATGGAAGCACGCCGCCCCGGACGTTTCTGCCAGCCCGTATCCCTCGAGCACGGTGGAATCGAACCTGTCCTCGAACCGGCGCAGCACCTCCACCGGCATGGGACCGCCCGCCGAGATGCAGACGCGCAACAAACCGAAGTTCAGGTCGTCGCCCGTGGTGGCCCCGAGCATCGACGCGTACATCGAAGGCAGGCCTTCGAAGACCGTGACCCGTTCGTCCGCAACCATTTCCAACGCCGTGCCCGGGTCGAACGTGGGCAGCAGCGCCAGTGACGCGCCCGTCGAGATGGCCGCTCCCAGAACGCATGTCATCCCGAATGCGTGGGACAGTGGCAGGCAGCCCAGCACGACGTCATCGGGTCCGATGTTGAGCAGTCGGCGCGCGATGACGGCCTGGTGGCAGGCCAGGTTGCTGTGGGTGAGTTGGACCCCCTTGGGCATGCCGGTCGTGCTGCACGTGTGCAGGATGACCGCGGTGTCATCGCCGGCGCGGGTCACCGGCCACGCCTGGCCGAGAAAGTCGTCGGTCAGCCATTCCAGCGTGCGCCCGCCGACAGCGATTCGGGGCACATCGGCGGCCCGCGCGCCGGCGGTAGCCACAGCCCAACATGATGGCGCGAAGATCAGCAGGCGCGCGCCCGTGTTGGCCAAGAAGAACGCGACTTCGCGGGCGTTTCGCCGCGGATCCATCGGCACCGCGACCGCTCCGGCGTGCAGCACGCCGTAGAGGACCATGGCGAACTCGGGACGGTTCGCCAACATGACTCCCACCCGATCACCGGGGCGGAGACCGCGGTCGATCAGGTAGGCGGCGAACCGCGCCGCGTTGTCCGCGAGCTCGGAAAACGTTGTCGTCACCCGGTCACAGCGCAGCGCGGGACCGTCGGGGTACATGTCTGCCGACTCGACGAGATAAAGGCTCAGGTTGGTCATGAAAACTTCCGCGCGGAAGGATGCGGTTTCATTGATGATGGAATCGGGCGCGGTGCCTGTCGATGGAATCAGTGACAACGAGTGCCGCTTGCCGATGTTGCACCCAACAACGCGGGCATCGCGTGACCCGATCAGTGTGGCTTACGTCATAACGGCATTGAATTGATCGGTCCCCGGCGTTGTCGAGTTCATGGCCGGTCTGACCCCCCTCACAGCTGGGCGTGCGCCTCTAGCGCCGCCAGCATCCGTCGTCTCGAAGCTGGAATCACAGGTTGGTGGGGAAGCGCTCGATACCGGCTCTAGGCCGGATTCCGACGCGTGGACGCCGGTGGAAACCGCCATTGCGACTATCCCGGTCGACGGGCCCGTGCACGACATAGCCGTCAGCCCTGACGGCGAGCATGTCTATGTCGCCCGCGCCGACTCGGTTGTGGTCATCGACGGCCAGCACCGCATCGCGGGGAGGATTCCCCTCGACGGGGCCGCCAAAAGCCTGGTGACGAACGCCGGCGGCGATCAACTGTTTGTCGTCGACTACGACGGGTCGGTGGCCGCCGTCGATACCCGCGACCACACCACGCAAATGGTATGGGGCGACCGCGCTTCCGATATGGTGCTCAGCCCGGACGGACGCCACCTGTACGTCGCCCACGATCAGATCACCGATGGCGGGACCGGCGTGGTATCCGTGATCGACATCGTTTCCGCGACAACCGTTGCCGTTGTGCCGGTGAACGACGTCGCCGCACTGGCGATAAGCCGGGACGGCGGCCGCCTGTACGCGGTCTCATGCGAGCGGCACACCTACTACCAATATCCCGCGGGCCGGCTCACTGTCATCGACACGGCCAGCCACGCCGTTGTCGAAACGATTGCCGTCGGCGCCTGCCCGGAAACAGTCGCCGCGAGTCCTGACGGCGCTTATCTGTACATCACCCACTACGACACGAATTCGGTGTCGGCGGTGAACCGCACGACCGGCAGTGTCACCGCGCTCGCCCTGCGGGACGCTCCGCTGGCTGTGGTGTTCACCCCGGACAGCGCGCATGCCTACGTGTGCAACGTCGGTTCGCTCACGGTGATCGACACGGCGTCCCATGACGCGGAGGACATCCACGTCGGTGACCTTCCGAGGGGTTTGCGGCTCAGTCCCGACGGAAAGCGCGCCTATATCACCAACCTCGGCGATGGCACGCTCTCGGTCGTCGACACAATCACGAACTCGGTCGTAACGAGCGTCGACGTACCGGGCCATCCCGAAGCGGTGGCGGTCAGTCCCGACGGGGAACGCATCTATGTGGGCGACTATTGGTCCGGTGCGGTCGCGGTGATCGCGGTACCTTCGGTGTCCAACCTGCACACCGACGCCGCCGGCTGAACACAACGTCGCATCATTTTGGATTTGAGTGCCCGCAATGCGGCCGCGGCGGCCCCGACGACCGGAGTGGCTCCGGCCGCCGCCGATGAGGTGTCCGCGTTGACGGCCGCGCAGTTCGCCGCGCACGCCGAGATGTATCAGGCGGTCGGCGCCCAAGCGGTGGCGGTCCATGACTTGTTTGTCACTAACCTGGCCGCAAGCGTCGATTCTTATGCGGCCACCGAGGCCGCGAATGCGATTGCCGCGGGCTGAACATCCGCAGCTATATCTGCGGTTCCCCAGTCTGCCAACCTAATTCGAGCGCGAGCACGCTGTCTCTCGTGCACGCTAATATTTGAAACCGCATTCACAGCAAACCATTTGGCCGATCCTGGCCAATGGGAATTCGTTGGCCACTGTCAGCACGTGCGCCGGGTGGCGATGCATCGGCGCGCGGCTAACCGAAGGCGTCACAACGCCGCCTTTTGACGATCTGCCTGCGAAGATGTGCGCCATCACATCGATGCGGCCACGTCGTTGTTCACGAGGACATTGTTTTGCGAGCTCACCGGGGGCAGGATTAGAAAGCCCATGACTAGCCCGTAACCAGCCATCTCGAGTTCATCCCGGAGGCACCATCATGACCGCCCTAAGCGCCAATCTAGTTGCGTCGAAGGAGCGCTACCCAAACCGCACCGCGCTGCGCTGCGACGACCTGCAATTCACCTACGCCGAATTCGACGCAGCAGCAGCCCGCGTCGCGACGCTGCTGGAGCGCGCCGGGGTCGAGCCGGGCGACCGGGTGGGCCTGATGTTGCCCAACACCCCCGCATTCGCCCTCGCGTTTTACGGCATCATGTACCGCGGCGCCGTCGCGGTCCCGATGAACCCGTTGCTGAAGGCTCGCGAGGTGTCGTATTACCTGTCCAACAGCGGTGCCAAGGCGTTGTTCGCGACACCGGCCTTCGCCGAGGAGGCCACCGCCGGTGCCGCCGAGGTTGGCGCAGAGTGCTGGGTCGTTGACGACGCCGGGCTGAAGAAGCTGATCGCCGACCTGCCCGAGCAAGACTCCCCGGTGGAATGCGGCGATCACGACGTCGCGGTCATCCTGCACACGTCGGGGACCACCGGTAAGCCCAAGGGTGCCATGCTCACCCACGGCAACCTGAGCCGCAACTGCGAGGTCAGCGTCCGCACCCTCGTGGAAACCGGTCAGGACGACGTGGTGATGGGTTGCTTGCCGCTGTTTCACGTCTTCGGTCTGACCTGCGGGCTCAACGGCACTGTCTTTGCCGGTGGAATGTTGACGCTCCTTCCCCGATTCGAACCGCGCAAGGCCATCGAGATCATCGAGCGCGACGCAGTCACGGTGTTCCAGGGCGTGCCGACGATGTATTCGGCGCTGCTCAGCGTGGCAGACCAGGCCCCACCCGGGGCAATGCGGACTCTGCGGACCTGTGTCTCCGGTGGCGCGGCACTGCCCGTCCAGGTCCTCGCCGACTTCGAAAAGGCCTTTGGCTGCACGGTTCTCGAGGGCTACGGGCTCTCCGAGAGTTCTCCGGCGGCTGCCTTCAATCATCCGAACCGGCCCCGCAAGCCGGGTTCGATCGGCACGCCGATCGAGGGTGTCGAGATGCGGGTGGTCGACCTGGACGGAGTCGAGGTTCCGCAGGGGGAGGCGGGCCAGATCCAGATCCGCGGCCACAACGTGATGAAGGGCTACTGGAACCTGCCCGAGGCCACCAAGGAAACGATCACCGCCGACGGCTGGCTGAACACCGGTGACGTCGGACGTGTTGACGAAGACGGCTACTTCTACATCGTCGACCGGACGAAGGACATGATCATCCGCGGCGGGTACAACGTCTACCCACGCGAGATCGAGGAGGTGCTCTACGAGCACCCGGCGGTGGCCGAAGCCGCCGTCATCGGTATCCCGCATGACTCGCTCGGTGAGGAAGTGGGTGCCGCAGTCGCGCTCAAGAAGGGAGCCGCGGTCACGGCCGACGAGCTGCGCGATTACGTCAAGGCCCGGGTCGCCGCCTACAAATATCCACGCCTGGTCTGGCTGGTCGACGCCCTGCCCAAGGGGCCCACCGGCAAGCTGCTGAAGCGCGAGATCACCATTCCGACGACTGAAAGCACACGATAAACATGGCGACCGGCAAGGATTCCACGACCAGAGTCGACGAGCTGGCTGCACCGCTCGACCTGCTCCTCACCAGCGCCACCAAACCAGTTGCACGCCGGATGACGCCGAACGCCACCTGGGCCCGCTTCGCCGGCAATCTCGCACAGCACCCAGGGGCGGTGGCCGACCGGGTCGGCACGCTGACTCGTGAACTCGGCAATATCGCCATCGGCAAGTCGCACCGCGGTCCGGCACGCGCTGACAAACGCTTCAGCGATCCCGCGTGGCAAGAGAATCCGATTCTGCACAGGATCATGCAGGGCTATCTGGCGGGTTCGGAGACCGCTGAAGGATTGCTTGCGGACGCCGCGTTGGATTGGCGCGACAACGAGAAGATGCAGTTCGTCGTAGATAACTTTGTGGAGGGGCTGGCGCCCAGCAACAACCCGCTGATCAGCCCGCTCGGCTGGAAGGCGCTGATCGACACCGGCGGTCTCAGCGCGGTGCGGGGCGTGAGAGCCTTTGCCCGAGACATGCTTTCGAAGCCTCGCGTGCCGGCAATGGTCGAGCCCGACGCCTATGCGGTGGGGGAGAACCTGGCTGTCACCAAAGGGGCCGTCGTGCTGCAGACCTCGGTGTTCGAGCTGATTCAGTACGCCCCGCAGACACCCAAGGTGCGCACCATTCCACTGCTGATGGTTCCGCCGGTGATCAACAAGTTCTACATCATGGATATCGCGCCTGGGCGCAGCATGATCGAGTACTTCGTCCAGCAGGGCCAGCAAGTCTTCACAATTTCATGGCGCAATCCGCAAGCGCGCCATCGGGATTGGGGCTTCGACACCTACGGCGCGGCGATCGTGCAGGCGATGGACGCGGTGGAGAAGATCACCGGGACCGACAGCACCCACCTCCTGGCCACCTGTTCGGGCGGCATCCTAGCGGCGATGACGGCGGCCCACCTCGCCGAGATCGGCGAGGGTGACCGCGTCGCCGGTCTGAACCTGGCGGTAACCGTGCTGGATGAGACCCGTGCAGGGTTCGCGGCGGCGGCCATGAGCGAGCGCGCGGCGCAGGCGGCGATTCGAGTTTCGGCGAGGAAGGGCTTCCTCGACGGGCGTGACATGGCCGAGATGTTCGCCTGGCTGCGGCCCACCGACCTGGTGTGGCGGTACGCGGTGAACAACTACGTGCAGGGCCGCAAGCCGGCGCCGTTCGACGTGCTGTTCTGGAATGCCGACACCACCCGGATGGCCGCCGCGCTGCACCACGACCTGGTGATGATGGGGTTACGAAACGCGCTGGTCACTCCCGGTGGGGTCAGCATGCTGGGCAGTCCCGTCGACCTGTCCAAGGTCACCGCCGACGCCTACGTTGTCGGCGGCATCGCCGACCACATCTCCCCGTGGCAGGCGACCTATCGCAGTGCCCGACTGCTCGGCAGCAAGGACAACCGCTACGTGCTGTCCACCAACGGTCACATCGCGGCGCTGGTCAACCCGCCCGGCAACCCCAAGGCGTCGTTCCGCACGGGCCCCGTCGATGCCGAAGACCCCCAACAGTGGCTGGACGCTGCCGAGAAGCATGCCGACTCCTGGTGGCCGAACTACGTGAGCTGGCTCGCCGAGCGCAGCGGCTCGGAGGTCGACGCTCCGAAAGCGCTTGGCGGAGAAGATCTTCCGCCACTCGGTCCGGCCCCTGGCACCTACGTGATGGAGAAGTGATTCATGCCTAGCGCGCAACGTCGCAGGGCCCTCACGGTCGCATCGCCGAGCGCGATCGGCGAGGAGCGCTACGTCGCCGCAGGCGGGCAGCGGATCCGGGTGAACGTGCGCCAAGGAACCGGCGTGCCGCTCATGCTGTGTAACGGCATCGGGGCCAGCCTGGAGGTGCTCGATCCGCTGGTGGAGCAGCTGAATCCGCGTTCAACGATAATCAGATTCGACGTTCCCGGGACGGGAGGATCGCCCACCTCCATGCTGCCCTACGGATTTCCCTACCTTGCCTGGGTGCTGGGCCGGGTGCTGTCCAAGCTGGAAATCGGAGTGGTGGATGTACTCGGGCTGTCCTGGGGCGGCGCGCTTGCCCAGCAGTTCGCCTTCCAGAACCCACGCCGGTGCCGGCGTCTGGTCCTGGTTTCGACTGGCACCGGCGCGCTGATGGTGCCGGCCCACCCACGGATACTGGCGAAAATGGTTACCCCGCGCAGGTTTTCGGATCCCGACTACGCCGCATCGATCGCCGGCGAGCTGTACGGCGGTACCGTCCGGAGGCATGGTGAAGACGTCGCGCAATTGTTCGTGCGGCAGCTGCGCGCCGGGTCGAAGATGGGCTACCTGCACCAGCTCCTCGCGGGTTCGGTCTGGACCAGCCTGTTCGGTTTGCCCGCGGTGCGCCAGCAGACGTTGATCGTGGCGGGCACCGACGACCCGATCATCCCGGTGGTCAACGCGCGAATCATGCACGCGTTGCTGCCGCACTCGCGCCTGTACCTACATTCCGGGGGACACATCGACCTCGTGCACAACGCGGAGGAACTCGCACCTGCCATCGACCAATTTTTGAGTGAACCGGGAGAGCGACCATGACAACGATGCCAAAGTCATTCACCTCGTTCGAGACACACAGCGCCAAGGAAGCCGATCCCGCCACCGCCGCGCTCGTCGAGGACATCGGCCGCGCCCGGGGTACCGACTACTTCCTGATGAAGGATCAGCTGACCGACCACGAATTAGAGATCATGGGCAAGGTCCGGGCGTTCGGCGAGGCCGAGGTTCTGCCGATCGTCAACGAGTATTGGGAACGCGGCGAGTTCCCGTTCGATCTGATCCCGAAAATCGCCGCGCTCAACATCGTCGGCGACCACAACCTGGGCGACCACGGGTGCACTCAGATGAGCGCCGTCGCAAACGGACTCATCACCTACGAGCTGTCCCGCATCGACGGGAGCATCTGCACGTTCTTCGGCGTGCACCTCGGGCTGGCGATGCAGTCGATCAACATTCTCGGTTCCGAGGAACAGCGGGCACGCTACTTACCGGCCATGGCTCGCATGGAAAAGATCGGCGCATTCGCGCTGACCGAGCCCGAACACGGCTCCGATGCCGTCATCCTCGAGGCCACCGCCGAGCGCCATGGCGATGAATGGGTTCTCAACGGCCGCAAGCGCTGGCCGGGCAACGCGGTGTGGTGCGACATCATCGTCGTCTACGCCCGCGACACCGCGGACAACCAAGTCAAGGCGTTCGTCGTTGAGAAGGAGAACCCCGGATACGCGGCGACCAAGATCGGCGGCAAGATGTCGCTGCGGATCGTGCAGAACGCGGACATCACCCTCACCAATTGCCGGGTTTCCGAAGATGCCCGGCTGCAGAATTGCAACAGCTTCAAGGATGTCGGCAAGGTGCTCGCCGGCACCCGCAACTTCGTCGCATGGGGCGGAGCCGGGAACGCCCTGGCCGCCTACGAGATCGCGCTGAACTACGCGTTGCGGCGCAAGCAGTTCGGCAAGCCGATCGCCAGGACCCAGATCGTCCAGTCGATGCTGGTGGAGATGCTCGGCGACCTCACCGCCATGCAGCTGTACGCCATCCGACTGGGCCGGCTCATCGACGAGGGCAAGGTCGAAGAGACGATGGCCGCGTTGGCCAAGTACTACTGCACGGTCAAGGGCCGCAACGTATGTCGGATTGCCCGCGACATCCTCGGCGGCAACGGCATTTCGCTCGACTTCCACGTCATGCGCCATCTGTGCGACATGGAGGCCCTGGTCACGTACGAAGGAACCGCTGAGATCCAGTCGCTCATCGTCGGCCGGCACATCACCGGGCAGAGCGCGTTCGCCTGAGCGTGCAAGCTCAGGCCGGGCGGATACGGCATGAATCCCGGCGCCTTACGTGTGCTGTACGAGGCGCTGTCCCGCATCGGGTTGAACCCGTCGCTCGGGGCTGCCGACATCGCCGACACCTGGATCGTGCCGTTCGTTGAAGGACCAAAGCGATTGGAACCGGGCCGCGCGCTCGACCTCGGCTGCGGTGCGGGACGCAACACCCGCTACCTAGCCCGGCACGGCTGGGAGGCGATCGGCGTCGACATGCTCGGTCGCGCCATCGAGAAAGCCCGCTCCCACGCCGTCGACGCCGCGGTGCAACCGCGCTATCTGCAAGGCGACGTGACCAGACTCGCCGACCTCGACATCGGTGACGGCTTCAGCCTGATCGTCGACAGCGGCTGCTACTACGGCATTTCCAACGACCAGCGGGACGGCTATGCCACCGGCGTCACCCGCGTCGCCGCCCCCGGGGCCCCGCTGCTCGTGGCGGGCTTCACAAAAATCCCCGGCATCATCGCCGGGATCTCGGAGGCCGATCTGCGCAACCGGTTCGGCGGTTGGGAACTGCGCACCGGCGCCTCAGTTCCAATCGGTGACCTCACGCGCCACACGCGTATCCCGTTTCCGTTGAAGGCAGCGCTGCGGACTGGCCGCCTCCGCATCCATCGGTTCGAGCTGACCCGTTCTGTCGATCCCAGCACCTAGGACGGTGCTGATTTAACGGCACGGGTTTCGGCGCGTCTGAGTGGGTTTGGTGTGGGTGTGCCGCGAGGATCGGTGTGTGGCGTTG
>Ga0318543_10000080_pt1 | contig 16478 bp, 18 predicted proteins | sample GRESIP168b4f24_FD_203487 | JGI IMG/M metagenome (GOLD analysis project Ga0318543, IMG submission 203487) | Tropical soil microbial communities from Luquillo Experimental Forest, Puerto Rico - GRE.SIPMG.168b4f24 | ecosystem: Environmental > Terrestrial > Soil > Tropical forest > Bulk soil... | reverse complement strand
GCGTCGAGCACTGCAGAGTGTAGACGTCGCAGGCCTCCATCGGGTCGCAGTACATGTATCCGCCGGTGAGTAGCAGCCACGCGATCGCGCGGTTGTGAAAGTTGGTGGCCCGCTCGGATTCCGCAATCTCATCGCTGACCGAGATCGGACGCCCGGCGAAATCGCTTTGGATCTGCAGGATCTGGCGCCAGCGATCGTCGGCGTCTTTGGCAGACACCAGGCTGGCTGCCGTCATCGCCCCCGCATTGACCATCGGCGACATCGGCTTGTCGTTGTGGAGTTCCATCGCCAGCACCGAATTGAACGCCGCGCCGGTCGGATCGGCGCCCACCTTGCGGTGGAACTTCCGCGGACCTACTTGCTCGATAGCGAGCGCGGCCGTGAGGACCTTCGAGATCGACTCCAGCGCGAACTCAGTTCCGGCGTCGCCGGCCGAAAACGTCTGACCATCAACGGTCGCCACGCAGACCCCGAACAGCTGCGGGTCCACCTTCGCCAACGCCGGTATGTAGCTGGCGTTCTTGCCGCGGCGGTTCTTTCTGTGCTTGGCGTGTGCGGCGGTGACCGCCTCGGCGATCCGTTCGGCAGTCAATTTTGTTTCACCGCTGCGTGTTCGGTCGAAGCCGTGGTCACGACCCGATGGATGAAACCAAGCTTCGCGACGACGTGCGGGTGGATGGAGAACGGGTATAGGTCGTCGCGACCCATCGAATTGTTGACCCGGTTGAGCACCCCCGACAGCACCAACCAGTCAGCCATAATGTCCTCGATGGTGCAGTCGGCGTAGGATTCCCGGGCATCGATGTCGCGGGACAGGTCCCATTTCACCCGGTCAGCTTCGACGACAAGGCCCGAATCCGCGATCGTGGCAAGTGTGCCGGTGATGTGGAGATAGTGGGCCCAGGTTTCGGCGAAGTCTTCCCACGGGTGGGCGGTGGCGTACTCCGAGATGAAGTCGTCCGGCCAGTTGGCCGGTGCCTCGCCGTCGTAGTGTCGCTGCAGTGCGGCCTGGTAGTCCTGCCGATCGTCGCCGAACAACGCGCGAGCGTCGTCGATGAGCGGGGTGTTCTGCACCAGCAGCATCTCGTAGTAGTGGCCGACCTCATGGCGGAAGTGGCCCAGCATCGTGCGATAGGGCTCATGCAGCTTGATGCGCAGACGTTCTCGGTATAACTCCAGCGACTCGGCCAGGTCGATGGTGATCACGCCGTTGGAGTGCCCTGTCATCACCGGCCGCCCCAGCGTCTTGCTCGAAAGCAGATCGAACGACAGCCCCCGGGGGTCCGCGTAGTACGGATGGATGGGCAGGCCCAGGTCCATCAGCTCGAAGATCAACCGCCGCAACGCCTTTAGCGTTGAATTGAGTTCGGACATCGCCTCGTTGTCATCGGGCGCCGGTCCCTCGCGCACGAAACTGTCGGGGTAGCAGCGGCCGGATCCCGAGTCGTCGGCGGTCAACCAGTTGCAGCCCCGCTCCCAGTGTGCGCACCGGGCCCAGCCGCGCTCGTTCACTGTGATCGTTTGCGACGGAATGGCCACCATCTGTCGCGACGGTTGGTGGTAGCCGACCGTCGCGGCGCACGTCGGGCACTGCTGCACCTCGAATGCGACCGCCTGCCCGCAGTTGGGGCATCTGAAGGCCCGCACGGTCAGGGCCCGCCGGTGCTGCCCGACTCGACGTACGTCCACGGCTGCTGCGGACGGTCCTTGAGATAGCCACGCTGCCAATCCCATTGCGGATGCTGCTGCAGGAATTGTTCGGCGTCGAACTCGGTGCCGTCGGCGCGCCCACACCGGGCCCACAGATTGAGCGCCTTGATGTCGGCCGAGGTGGCGACCTTGCCGTCCACGGACCCGAACGGTGTGAACGGGGTCAGCCCACTGAAGTGGCAGGGGTCGACGTCGGAACGCGCGCAAATGGTCCGGGCCGAGGGATGGATGTAGCCGAGGTAGGTGTCGAACGTGTCGGCCAGCATGCGCTTGCCGGCCTCGGCGTCGATGCGCCCGTTGTACTGGGAGAGCAATTGGCGCCAGCGCACCTCTCGCGCACCGTTGGGGGTGCGCACGTCGCTGAACCCGGTCCCGAAGCACTCCAGATTACGGATCCGCGGATCCACCACCGCGTTGTCGCCCCAGAAGTAGCCATCGGTCGTGCGGCTGAGGCTCTGATACAGCAGGCCCTCCTCGTAGCGCGCGATCTCACCGGTCTTGACGTCACCGATCAACCAGGAGTTGGCGTATCCGCCGTTGTTGTCGGTGTTCAGCGTCTCGACCCAATGGTCGATGTCCCGGGCGTACTGCGAGGCCTTGCGGGCGCGCACGAATTCCGGGACCCGGGTCTCGTCGTAGCCCTTGAACCCGTCGTAGCCACCGATCGTCGTCTCGGTGATCGCCAGTCCGGCACCGGTCAACCAGAAATCGCTCATGCTGGCGATCCAGCCCGGCGCGGTCTGCATGACCATCCGGTTGCCGTCGTCGGGGGTCATGTCGAGGATGACGTTCTCGAACTGGCCCTGCCAGAAGTCGGAGAAGCTGGTGTGACCCAGAACGATCGACCCGTCGACGGTCGCGCTGCCGGTCGCGATAAAGGCGCTGCAGTGGTTGCCCTCGCCGCCGGTCGGCGCCAACGCGGTGTAGCGGCCCGAGTTCTTGGGCCACCAATAACCGGTGAGTTCCATCCAGTCGTTGACGCCGAGCACATCTTTGAACGTGGCTGGCACGCCCGCAGCCGTCAGACCCGCGGCCACGCCTTCCATCTCCTCGCGCAGCTCGTCGGGGATCTTGTCGGCGTGGAGTTCGGCGGCCCGCTCCACAAAGAAGTCGTAGCCCATACCGATGTCCTGGTAGGTCATCTCCCGGTACACCCGGATCGACTCCGCGTACTCGTCGGCGACGAGAAAGCCGTACTGAAAACCGCGTACGGCCGGTGATCCCTTGATCGTGACGTGCAACCAGCCGTTGACGTCGCTGCGCGAGGCCTCGGAGAGCCACCCCCGCTGCTCGTCGGTGAGTTCGGAGGGTGTGCTTCTCGCCGGCGGTTCCGCCGGCCCGGGCGGGGGTTTTACGTTATGGCCCTTCGGGGTTGAAGCGATCGCCGTCACAAGCCCTCCTCGGTCAGAACCTATGCGCCGATGAGTTTAGTGCCGCCAGGTGGCTGACTGCTCGACGTCGCAAGGAATCCCGACAGAGTCGCCGTTGAGTACGCCGGTTAGCCGGTGTTGCGGTGCTTGCGCTGGGCGGCGAAGAACTCGGACCAGGAGACCACCTCAGGGTGCTGTTTGAGCAACGCCCGCCGCTGGCGTTCGGTCATGCCGCCCCAAACACCGAACTTCTCATGGTTGTCGAGCGCGTCGGCGAGGCACTCGGTGAGGACGGGACACTGCCGACAAATGGCAGTCGCTTTCCTCTGCGACGCTCCGCGAACAAAGAGTTCGTCGGCATCGGTGGCGCGACACCGCGCCTTCGATGCCCACGCGGCGCGAGCTTGGGCCTCTTTGCCTGTGTGGGCGGGGTTTGCATCCATCTTGGATACTCCTGTGCGCGGTTGAAGACTCCCGTTCACGACTATTCCGGCGCGGCTGGGCGCTGTCTGTCCGCCGGCCAGTCGGTGCGTTGGATGAATCGCGCGTCCCCCGATTGGGGGAAACGGCGGCAACCGCTTATGCGACACTGAACGGCATGTTCGGCGCGGCGGCGACCGAGAAAGTGCGCGTAGTCGTGGGCGAAGATCACCCGCTGTTCCGCGACGGCCTCGTGCGCGCGCTGACATCGAGCGGCGCGGTGGATGTGGTAGCTGAAGCCGATGACGGCGTCGCCGCCTTGGCGCTGATCAAGACCCATCTGCCGCACGTCGCGCTGCTGGATTACCGGATGCCCGGGATGGACGGCGCAAAGGTGGCCGCCGCGGTACGGCGTGATGACCTGCCGACAAGGGTGCTGCTGCTGTCGGCGCACGACGAGTCGGCGATCGTCTTCCACGCCCTGGCGGAGGGCGCCGCGGGATTCCTGCCCAAGGAATCGACGAAATCCGAGATCGTGCAGGGCGTGCTCGACTGCGCTAACGGCCGAGATGTCGTGTCGGCGGCCCTTGCCGCCGGTCTGGCGGGGGAGATCCGCCGCCGCGGCGAAGACCAGACACCGGTGCTCACCCCCCGCGAGCGTGAGGTGCTGAATTTCATCGCCCAGGGTCGCAGCATCCCCGCGATCGCCGCGGAGCTGTACCTGGCGCCGTCCACAATCAAGACCCACGTGCAACGGTTGTACGAGAAACTCGGCGTCGGTGATCGCGCCGCGGCTGTCGCGGCGGCGATGCGGCGCGGACTGCTCGAATAGCATGGGCCGCTCGCTGGCTCGACTGGTCGACTTCATTGCGGCCGAACCCGTCCGCCTGTCGGCGATTCTGCGCCTGCCCCTGATCGGTTTGATCGTCTTGCTGGTCTCGGTGTGGGAGGTCGAGCACTGGTTGCCCTTGGCTTATGCGGTGATACTCGCGGTCTATAGCGTCGCCGCACTGGTCTGGGTGGTGGTGGTGCTGCGCGGCCCGGTGCCGCCGTGGGCTGCCTGGGTCTCGACGGGTATCGACGTGCTGACCGTGGTGGCGCTCTGTGTGGTGTCAGGTGGTGCCACTGTGGCGTTGCTGCCGGTGTTCTTCCTGCTGCCGATCTCGGTGGCGTTCCAGGATCGCCCGGCGTTGGCGGCCGTTGTTGGAATCTTTACGGCCGTCGGGTATCTCGGTGTGTGGATCGTCTACTCCAAGCGCGACGACACGGTTGAGCTGCCGAGCATGGTGTACACCCATTTCGGATTGCTGCTGTGGTTGGCGGCGGCGATGACCGCCCTGTGTTATTTCCTGACTCGCGCGGCGGCGCGCGTGGCGGCATTGCTCGAGATGCGCCGCACGCTTGTCTCGGAGGCGATGCGCGCGGACGAGCGCAACTCCCGAGCACTGGCCGAGCGACTGCACGATGGGCCGCTGCAGGATCTGTTGGCGGCGCGACTCGAACTTGACGCAGTCCGCGAACGGCGTACGGATCCGGGCCTCGACGCCGCCTACCAGGCAGTACAGGACACGGCAACCCAGCTGCGCGGCACCGTCACCGCACTGCATCCCCAGGTGCTCACCGAAGTGGGTCTCACCGCCGCGCTGCGTGAGCTCATTCGCGACTACGAGCACCGCGGGCACTTCGCCATCGAAGCCGATCTCGAAGAGGTTGGTCAGCCACGGTCACAGTCGCTGCTGTACCGGGCGGCCCGCGAATTGCTCGCCAACGCAAACAAACATGCGCAGGCAAGCACCGTGCAGGTCCGCCTCGCCCGAGCGGGCGACGCGATAACGCTGAGCGTCGTCGACGACGGGATCGGGTTCGATCCGGCGATCCTGAATCGATGTGTCGCCCAAGGGCATATCGGACTCGCGTCGCTGGGGGTCCGCATTGACGCAATGGGCGGATGGATGAAGCTCACCTCGACGAACGGCGGTGGCACCCGGGCATCGGTGACCGCGCCCGCCGGCGCCGACTGAACACGCTCCGGCGCCCGCTCGCCGCCGCTTACCCCCGAATGGGCCCGGGCACATTTGCGGAATGAAAGTGGTTGAACCGTACGATGTCGCGGGGAGCAGACGGACGACGGTATTCGGTTACGCGACAGGAAGTGCCGATGGAGAGCATGTCGGAGCTTGGTGCCCCGCAGTTCATAGATGTGGAGAGCGCGCGCATCCGTTATGTGCGCGGTTCGGGCGGTGACGGGAAAACTCCCGTGCTTTTGCTCAGCCCATTTCCGGAGAGCCTGTACGCCTACGACCAAATCTGGGCAGACCTGTCCCAGGCGGCGCCGCTCGTCGCGCTCGACCTGCCCGGCTTTGGTCAATCACAAGGGCGGCCAGAGCTGATGACGCCACAGGCGATGGGAACGTTCGTGACCAAGGCGCTCGCCGCGCTCGGGCTAGAACGCGTCCACGCCATCGGGCCCGATGTCGGCACCTCTGCACTGCTATTCGCAGCAAGTCAGAAGCCCGACCTGTTCGAATCCCTCGTGGTTGGCTCCGGTGGCACCGACGTCGCGCGCACGGGCGCAGGACTAAGGGACATCATCCTCGCCCCGTCGACCGATGGCTTCGCACTGATGGACGGCGCGGATTTTGCAGCCGGCGTCATCGATCAAAGGGCCCGGACCAAGCCGGCGCCTTTTGTGCTGAACGACTATCGGGCGTCCTATTCCGGCAGCCGTGCCGTCGAGGCGATGGCTTACCTTCGCGCCTACCCGACCTATCTGCCGCTACTACAGGAGGCGCTTCCGCGCATCCATACCCCCGTCCTGAGCGTCTGGGGCGCGCATGATCCCATCGTGCTGCCCGAAAGTGCGCAGGTACTTGATCAAGCGTTACCGCATACGCGCTCGGTTGTGCTTGATAGCGGCCATTTCGTCTGGCACGACCGCCCGAAGGACTATGCGACCACCGTGCTCGACTGGATCAACGGCGGCTACACGACCGTCTAATCGGTGATGTCGGTGAACCTAATTAGGATCCGAATCATGCGGCGCACCTCTATTTCTGTACGGACCGTCAGCGTGGTCGCCATGGCAATCGTCACGCTGGCCGTGACATGTTGCGGCTGCACCGTTTTAGCGTTTTTCACGGTGCCGCGCGCATACGCGACCGATGCAAACTATCGATTAGTCCAGGAGCCCGATGCAGGCTACGCGCCGATAATCGGTCTGATCAGCGGCGCGGCCCGCTCGGTACGCATCACCATGTACGAACTCACCGATCCCGCCGCGGTGAGTGCACTAGTTGACGCGCACAACCGGGGCGTGGACACCAAGGTCATTCTTGATGCCGCATTCCACGGCCACGAGACCAACGCCGAGACCTTTCAGGAACTCAGCGACGCGGGAGTCGGCGTCAAATGGGCCCCCAATGGGGTTATTTATCACCAGAAAACGATCACCGTCGACGACGCCACCTCGGCAGTCGGCACCGGCAATCTGACGCCGCAGTACTACTCGACCAGCCGCGACGCCTGGGTGCTGGACACCAACCCCACCGACGTGGCGGCCATCGTCGCCACATTCGACACCGACTACACCGCACCACCATCCGGGCGTCCGCCCGAGGCCACCCCGGCGCCTGACCTCATCTGGTCACCGGCAGCCCGCGCCAGTTTCCTGCAGCGGATTGACCACGCCGCCCACAGCGTCGATGTCACCAGCGAGGAACTCAAGGACCGCGCCGTGCTCAGCGCGCTGGATAAGGCGGCGCGCCGGGGTGTGCAGTGCCGGATCGTTCTCACCGAAGACCCCGCGTGGGCCCGTGGCATCGCAGAAGTCTCCGCTGCGGGCTGCTCGGTGCACCTCTTTCCCGACACCAAGTCTGGGCTGTACATGCACGAGAAAATGCTGCTCACCGACAACACTCAACTCGTGATCGGCAGCCAGAACCTCTCCACCACAAGCCTTTTGGAAAATCGCGAGTTGTCTCTGGCGCTCGACACCACAACCGCGCCGGACGTTGTCGCTGCCGTCGCCGCCACCTTCGACGCTGACTACGCCGCCGCGCCCGCACAGTAGGCGCTGCCGGTTCGTGTGGGCTCGTGGTAGCCGCGCCAGGTCAGTTTTCACCAGAGTGGGCTGGGTCCGATTCGCTTGCAGCCCTTGATCGTCGGTGCAAACCTAGGGCACGTAGTCGGTTCCGTTCCAATGTAAAACCTGGCTGGTGACCCTACCTGCCGCGCAGCTAGGCGTGCAGTCGTTGTTGAATTGGCGGATCGTGTACTGGCCGTTGGGGCCTGGGCCTTCCAGGTTTGCGTAGTAGTAGGCGCGCTTGCCTTGATAGTGGGTGTTGCCCCAGCCGATGTCTTGGAATCCGTCCGGGGTGGGTACCAGGACGAGCACCCCGTCATATCTGCCCGGGTTGTCCGTGACGAAGGCGTTGCCCGTTGAATCGGTCACCGGGTTCGCGAAATCGAAGGCATTGCCGTTGACATCGACCGTAATTGTGGGCAAGACCTTTCCGTTGCTCGCGATCGCGGCGACACACCCAACTTTCGGGCCTGTCGCGGAGTCCAGGATCAGGAATAGCCGGACGGTGCCCAGCGATGGGTGCGGAATGTCTATATGGGCCTTGACGCTGCCCTTGCAATCCGGGTTTGGAGGCGGAGCGTCGGGAAGACTCACCGGCGGCCGCGAGCTGGAACTCGCTGAGGCCGAGCCCGAGGCCGCGGACGGGTTGTGCCCGCCGCCTCCGCACGCGGTCAGCAAAACGGCCAACATTAGTGCGGGCCACACGCTCCGCTTCGCCGATGCCCCATCCATCATCTTGCGGCTCCTTGACGTCCGGTGACCATCCACATTGTTCAGCCGAGGTTGTACGAGTCTCGCGAGACTCGGAAATAGTGCCCGGTGCTGCCGTCGGTGCATTTCATGCCCGACGGCTGGCTTTCGCAGGTGATCGTTCCCGCGGAAATGGTCTGGCCGTAGTTGAGGGTCTGCTCACCGGGCACGCGCAACGTGTCGCCGTGGCACATCATTTCGGCCGGTTTGCCCTGTTGCAAGCCAAAGCGATTGCCCCAGGAGATGTGCTGGGAGCACGGCGGTCCCGGCGGCATCTGGTAGGTGTAGTCACTGACATCGCAGGCGACGTCGCTGCTGCCCAAAAGGCACGAGATGTTTCCCGACGGGGATTGGAACGGGCGGTTATCGGCGCGCGCGGTTGCCGGCAGGGCGATCGGCGCCGCGACCGTCGCAGGCACGACCAGCGCGAGCGTCGCAGTCTTCATGGTCCCCATGAACATTTGCTGAGCCTAAGCCTGACCCCGGCGAGCAGACACAGAATCGCACGGGGAAGGCCCGCGGAGTGCGATTCTGCGTCTGCTCGCCACCGCTAAATGTCGGAGGGGCTGCGTACGTTGGCGGCATGAGTAAGTCCAAGGCGAGCTCGGGTGGCGGGTTGGGCGCGTTGTTGGCGGTGGCGCTGGTCATCTGGGTCATCGTCAAACTCTTCTGGTGGCTAGTCGGTGCGGCGGCCCTCGTCGGCCTGTTCTTCCTTGCGCGGGCCATCGCGCGTGAGAGCAGCAAACGCGCCGAACTCAAAGCGGCCCATCGGGCCGCCGTTGCCGCTCGCGCCGACCAGCAGCACACCTGGGTGTTGCAGGGCGATGATCGCGGTATCTACGGCGTCGAAGGTGCCGAACTGATGCACTACATCTATCCGGCTTTAAATCCACGACGGCGCGGGGCGGCTTAAGGTCAGCCCTTCGCCGCGACCACGAAGTAGCCGCGCGGCACGGGCGACGAGCCACCACAAATTTCGACCGGTTTGCTCCCAAACTGCGCGAACTGCCTACGTCGTCCCCGAGCTGGCCGTATATTTTCCTACGCCTCGTGCGGCCAGCGCGCAGGCCGAAACACCAGCCAGGACGGGGAGGGCGATGAATTTTTCGGTGTCGCCACCAGAGATCAATTCGGCGCAGATGTATAGCGGTGCGGGCTCGGGGCCGATGCTGGCGGCAGCGTCGGCCTGGGATGGGTTGGCCTCTGAGCTGGATTCAGCGGCGAACTCGTTTTCGTCGGTGACCTCAGGGTTGACCACTCAGGCGTGGCAGGGTCCGGCGTCTCAGGCGATGGTTGCCGCGGCCGCGCCCTACGCCGGCTGGTTGAAGACGGCGGCGGCCCAGGCGTCGGGGGCCGCTGCGCAGGCCCAATCGGTGGCGGGTGCGTTTGAGTCGGCGCTGGCGGCCACCGTGCACCCGGCGGTTGTGGCGGCCAATCGTTCTGACTTGGTGTCATTGGTGATGTCGAACCTGTTCGGGCAAAACGCCCCAGCGATCGCAGCCACCGACAGCCAGTACGAGGAAATGTGGGCCCAGGATGTGGCCGCGATGGTTGGCTATCACGCTGGAGCGTCGGCGGCGGCGGCACAGTTGACGTCGCCAACGCAGTTATTCGAACTTGTTCTTTCAAGTTTCACCAACGTCGGCTTGGGCAACATCGGCTTCGCCAACGTGGGCTTCGGCAACACCGGCATCGGCAACGTCGGCATTGAAAACTTCGGCACCGGCAACGTCGGCATTGGCAACTCGGGCGGCTATAACGTCGGCATTGGCAACAACGGCAACAACAACATCGGCGAATTCCTCACCGGCAACAACCAGATTGGTATCGGCTCGATAGCTATGCCCGGGTAGATGCGGGTCTGTTCCTAGCTGCCGCCGTCGTGCACAACGCCAGCAGTTGGAGAGCCCGCACGCCTGCGAGCATTATGGTGACCGGCGTCGCTTCTCCGGTCGTTGGCGGGGATCGAACGGGTACCCGTAGATGGCGGGAATCCAGAGGGCCATAAGGACTTCGACAGCAGCCGCAGGATTGGGCAAGGTCGGTTCGACGCCGCGGGTGCTGATGTACAGGGCGCGTTCGGAGGCCCAGATCAGACCGACAGCGATGACGTCAGCTGGCAAGCCCTGAGGGGCGGTTCCGGCAGTTCGCTCCGCCTCAATCTGACCGACAAGGTCGTCTCGGAAGCGATGCATCGCCGATAGCCAGAGTGCCTCGAACTCGGGAATGGTAGACCAGTTCTCCTGCACTGCGCGAAGTACCGCCCCATGTTGGGCCCATATATCCGCAGCATCCGACAAGATTGCTCTGAGCGTTAGCTCCGGAGGTTCAGCGAGATCGCGATCCAACCAAGGCTGGATAACATCGACAATTGTCGCAATTGCCCTATTCAGCAATGCTGCAACCACGTCGTTCTTCGAGCGGTAGTGTAAGTAAAACGTGGGACGCGACAACCTGGCCGCGGACACGATCTGAGCAACGCTCAGCTTCTGCAGCGTCGCGCTCTGCAGAAGCCGTTCGGTAGCCTCAAGGATTGCCCGCTGAGTGGGCGAAAGGCTTTGTTCCTGAAGCAGTAAGTCTCGCTCGACCCGGTGTCGTCTCGCCTGTCGTCGCAGGGCGATTAATTCGGATCGTTCGGCGTCATCGAGGCTCATGTCCTCGCCAGTATCCGTTCGTTTCGGCGCCTCGGCCAGTCGCAGGGGCCGCACGAATGCTATCCGGATGGTTCGGGCATCGGAGCCGCCGACATCGTTGGAAAGGCCAGGAACCGCTCCAGCTCACGTGCCGACGTACTGTCAGCTACCAGCCGGGCACACCCGTTACACCGCATCAACTGCGATCTGTCGCCTTATGGATTGGAGAGTGGTCACCGACATCAATACAACCCAGATGAAGAAGACGAAAAGCGGAATGTAGAAGGCGAGAACGCCATTCCACGCCAGCGGTCCGGTCTTGGTGAAAACGATAAAGCCAGCAGGAAGAAATAGCACGGCGGTCCAGAGATTCACATACGCGACCCACCGCGGATAGGTGCGTGTGGCAGCGTTGTCCTCGAATATTGGAATGGCGATCGCGACACACCACACCGAGAACGGCACCCAGGGCCACAGGAAGGTGAACCAGCCGAGGTCATTCAGGGCTTGGGTAACATCAGGTGAGGTCACGCCGGGTCGGTAGGCTGCGGCCTCCCAGAAGATGCCGCAGAACACCGCGATCACGGCACAGACCGCCATTGATGTCAACTGGAGGTAGGTCATCAGTGGTTGCCGGCGAGATTCGATGCGGCGCGTCCGAGCGGCCACCGTTGTTCCGAAAGTTAGGAACATGCCGGCCACCATCAGCACCAGGAAGAACCCGACCCGGATACCACCGGTGTGCTCGTTGTAGAACGCGGTGATCGCCCCAGCGTCCTGGGCCGGCGACGGTGGGGGCAAGAAACGTGCCAGCGGTACAAACGCGACAAAGAAAAGCACGGTCATTATCGGCCCGGTCCAGGCACCGGCACGCTGCAAACGGAGATTTTCACGTGGTCGGCCGTGGTCCAGGGCTCCCTGGTGCTCGGTACTCGGCAACTGATCATGTTTCGCGCTCATCGCTTCACCAATCCAATCGTTGTTGAACTCACGCGGATAGACAGTATGTAAGCCTAATATAGACACACTGTTAAGTGGTAGAGGTAGTTGGGATCAACCTCGTGGCCAGCTACGCGACACCACCTGCTGTACCGACGTCCCTTGGTGGTTCCTCAGCCAGACGATCCCGGACATCTAATGTGGGTCGTCACTACGGACATGTCCGATTGTTACCATCGCGCGGTGAGCGATCGGCCCGGTTGGCTGCGACCCGTGTCACGGCGTGATGTCGTGAAATACGCCGGTGTCGCGCCGGCGCTGCTCGGCATCAACGCGCTGGCCGATGCCCCCAGCGCGGACGCCGGCGTCGCCGGGATGGGCGTCTTCCTCGATCCGGGCCACAACGCCGTGGCCGACGCCTCGATAACCCAACAGGTCCCCAACGGCCGGGGCGGCACGAAGCAGTGCAACACCTCGGGCGCCGCTACCAACGACGGCTACCCGGAGCACGCGTTCAATTGGGCCGTCGTCGCGCTGATCGGTGGTGCGCTCAACGGAATGGGCGTTCGCACCCAGCTGTCGCGGGGCGACGACAGCTCCGCTGGCCCCTGCGTCGACCAACGTGCGGCATTGGCCAACGCGATGCACCCCGACGCGATAGTGAGCATCCACGCCGACGGCGGACCCCCGTCCGGCTCCGGATTCCACGTGAACTACTCCAGCCCGCCGTTGAACGACGTCCAGGCCGGGCCGGCTGTGCAGTTGGCGCGCACTATACGGGATGCCTTGGTGCAGGCGGGTTTTCATCCGTCGACGTACGTCGGCTCCGACGGCCTGTACGGCCGGGCAGACCTCGCCGGGCTGAACCTGGCCGAGTATCCCGCGGTTCTCGTCGAACTGGGCAACATGAAGAACGCGGACGAGGCCGCGCAGATGCAAAGTCCGGACGGCCGGGCGCGGTATGCCAACGCCGTCACCCAGGGGATAGTCAATTTTCTGAACGCCAAAGCCCCGAGCGGCTAGCCGGCCTTCGGCATATCTTGACAGCGCCGGTTCACTCGGACGTGTCTGGTGCGCGCGGTTGCGGTTGTGGTGGCGCTGTTTGTGATGGCCGCGATCGTGTCGTTGACCGCCGTCTTTACCTACCGCGAAACAATGCCGCGGAACAGCTTTCAGCCGATCCCTGCGGTATCTGGTGAACCCGCTTCTGGAGTTAGCTACCTCCGTCGGCAAAGGCGTCGCGCGTGTTGACAACGTGTCGCATAATCCCTGCAGGAGGAGATGGCGGTGTCTGCAGTGGACTCACGGGTGGGAACGACATTCGGCAAGTACAAGATCACCGGCGTTCTCGGTAAAGGGGGAATGGGCGAAGTCTACGAGGCGTATGACACCGAGATCGGCAGAACGGTTGCTCTGAAGATCATCAAAAGCGAGTTCGCGCATGACCGTAAATACCGGATGCGGTTCGAGCGAGAGTCCCACGCCGCCGCGACATTGCAAGAACCGCATGTCATCCCCATTCATGGCTACGGAGAGATTGACGGGTCCCTGTTCATCGACATGCGTCTGGTCCGTGGAACGGACCTACAGAGCCTGCTCAAAAGTGGACCGCTCGACCCGCAGCGAGCCGTCGCGATAATCACCCAAATCGCGTCGGCCCTCGACGCGGCACACGCCGAAGGGCTGATTCATCGTGATGTCAAGCCGCAGAACATCATCGTCGCATCGGGCGATTTCGCTTACCTGGTCGATTTCGGCATCGCCGAAGCGGTCGACGACACCCGCCTCACGGCGGTCGGCGCCGCGATCGGATCGTGGTCCTATATGGCGCCCGAGCGTTTTACGGAGCGTGACATCACCGCGGCCGTAGACGTCTATTCGCTGACATGTGTTCTGTACGAATCGCTTACGGGCCGGATGCCGTTTGCGAATGATTACCACGAAGCTGCGGTTGCCGCGCACTTGACTTCGCTGCCTCCTCGACCGAGCGTCACAAATCCGAGAGTTCCGCCGACATTCGACGACGTCGTCGCGCGCGGCATGGCTAAGGAACCCGATGATCGGTATGGGAGCGCGGGCGGGTTGGGCCGGGCGGCAAGTCGGGCGCTGCAAGGAGCCGCACACGCACCACCTGGCCCGACCGAATACGCTCGACCGCCCCAGTATCAGTCGTGGCCGCCACTGCCACGAACGCCATTTGACCCGCGCGCTTTCCCGCCGGCCGGCCCGCCACCCCGACCCGAGCCCGTCATCTCCGGCGAACGGCCACGCGACCGCCCGCGGTGGGTCGTCCCAACCGTCATCGCGGTCTCCGCGGCGCTGGTTGTTGGGGCGATCGGCGTCGTCATCGGTCTTCTGGCAAAGCTGCATTCCACGCCGGCCTCATCCCCCGCGCAAGTGACACCGATGACGTTTCCCAGTGCCGCGCCGAGCGTAAGCACGTCGCGACCGGTTTCGACGATGCCAATGCCGTCGCGCCCCGCACCTGCACCTGCCGCACTTCCTCCGCTGGTGACCGGTCCGGATCAGAGTGTCAGCCACACAAGTTGCGACCCGGGTTATCGGCTTACAAACAGGGATGGATTTGGGACCCATGCCGGGCGAGGCTCCCCGGAGACGTCATGCTATTTCGCGAATACCGTATTGGTCTCGTATTGGAACGCGTACGGCAACGCCAGCACCGCACCGCGCACCGTATCGGCCCCGGGAGCCGTCGACTGCGTTACTGTCCCGGGTGCGCGTTGTGACTCGCGGAAACCGGCGAACTTCCTCATGCAATGCAGCGGTGACGGTTCGAATCCTTGGATCAAGTGCGTCGGCGGAAAAGACGCGGTGGTGTATCTCTGGTAGGCCTCTGCGACAACAAAATTGAGTAATTGAAGCGCTAGATCAGCTGGGCGAACGTCGTCACGACGATCAGTATCAGCACGGCCGCCCCGATCGCGTACACTTGGCGCCGGGGAGTGATGCGGGCCGGGATTGGCTGCTGCTGCAGCGTCCGCTGGCGTCGTAAGGCGATCACGTAGGTACCCAACGCCACGGCGGTGGCCAGCAAGGCGGGGATGAATGCCGTCGGCCCGGTGTGGCGGTGCAGGTCCTTGATCGCCAGCAGTGCGCCGTTGGCCAGGAACGCGAACGATGTTCGCGTCCAGGCCAGCACCGTCCGCTCCGCCGGCAGCGTGTTCGCGAACTGATTGCTCATCGGCGTCGAGTCGCTCAACCCATGACCACCTTCGCGATCACCAAACCGAGCGCGACCAGCCCCACCACGCTGAGACCCACCGCCAGGTAAGCCGGCGTGGGTTGACGAGGCAGTGGTTGGCCGCGACGCATGGCGCGGTCGGCCTGCTGCCAACGCCGCAACCCCATTCCGCTGGTGAGGACCGCCAGCGCCGCGAGCCCCACGCCGAGCGCGCGGCGCGCGCCGGGGACCGTCAGCTCCGGAACGAGCTGCACGAGGGCCACCGCGGCCGCGAGCAGCCCCAGTGACGTGCGCTGCCACGCCAGGAAGGTCCGCTCGTTGGCCAGGGTGAAGCGGTAGTCGGGCTCGTGCTCTTCGGCGCTGTTATCGGCCACGGGCTACCACGCCGCAGATTCTAACGAAGGGCGTGGCCCGCCACACTGTCTTTCACGACCGCGCTGCATGATGGGGCCGTGATCAAGGCGCTGCTGTTCGACGTGCAGGGCACGGCGACGGATTTTCATTCGACTGTCTGCGAGGAGGCGCACCGAATCAGCGCGGGGCGGCACCCGGGCGTCGATTGGGCCGAGGTGGTGCGGCGTTGGCGCGCAAGCTACTTCACGGTGTTGGAGGCCGCGCAGGGCCGGGGCGGTGGCTGGGTTTCGGTGCGCTCGGTGTATCGCGATGCTTTGGATGCCGTGCTGGACGAGCTCGGCATCACGGGGTTTTCGAGCGCCGAGCGCGAGGAGCTCACGCTGGCCTGGCAGCGGTTGAAGCCGTGGCCCGACGTGGTGCCGGGGCTGACCCGACTGAAAGGCAGCTACACGCTGGCCACCCTGTCGAACGCCGACGTGTCCGCCGTCGTCGACATCTCAAAGCGGGCGGGCCTGCCCTGGGATGCGATCTTTGCCGCGGAGATGGCCGGGGTGTTCAAGCCCGACCCGGCCATCTATCGCATGGCCGCGACCTACCTCGGCCTGGAACCCGCCGAGATCATGATGGTGGCCAGCCACAAGTACGACATCCGCGCCGCGGGCCGTCTCGGTTTCGCGACCGCCTTCGTCGCGCGCCCGCTGGAATTCGGGGCCGATGGCCAGGCGGACGTGGCTTACTCCGACGAGTTCGATGTCAACGCGTCCGACTTCCTCGATCTCGCAGGACAACTCGGCTGCTAGGGCGCTTAGCATAAGACCATGAGTGTGGGATCGATGAGAACACGCGCGGTGTTCGTCGAGGTGGTCCTGGTCGTATTCGGCGCCTACTCGGTGTTGCTGGGCCTATTCATGGTGGTGGCGCCGGGCGAATTCTGGGCGACCCTGGGGGCATTCGGCCCGCGCAATGACCACTACATCTTCGACAACGCATCGTTTGAGTTGCCACTTGGTCTGCTGCTG
>Ga0318543_10000074_pt1 | contig 16917 bp, 17 predicted proteins | sample GRESIP168b4f24_FD_203487 | JGI IMG/M metagenome (GOLD analysis project Ga0318543, IMG submission 203487) | Tropical soil microbial communities from Luquillo Experimental Forest, Puerto Rico - GRE.SIPMG.168b4f24 | ecosystem: Environmental > Terrestrial > Soil > Tropical forest > Bulk soil... | reverse complement strand
GGCTGGCGTGAGGTGGTCGCGGGTGTAGAGGCTGAGACGGCTGCTTTCAGAGAGCTAGGCATCCAGACAGCGCTAGCCGGAGACAAGGCTGTCACCGCTGCTCGCAAGGAAGAGATCTTCAACCAGGCGACGTTCACCGGGCGTCGCATGGTGTACGCCGGAACACTGGCACTGGTAGCTGCCGGCGCTGCCGTGGTCAAGCTGGGATGGAACTACCAGAGCGCCATGCAGCAGGCAAGTGTGGCTATGGCCCCGGTGTTCAAGAACACAGGAGCTCTGAACAAGGAGCTACAGCATCTGTTCCAGGTCACTGCGTTCTCACCGTTCCAGTACAAGGATGTCACCACCGCGTTCCGCTCGCTGTACTTCGGCCTCAAGTACGCACCAGGTGTCACCGACCCGGTAGCGACCGCCAACAAGACGCTGCAGTCCTTGCTTGACGCTCTGTCAGCTGCCGGCAAGGCGACGCCTGCTAACCTACAGCGCGCGTCGATCGCGCTCCAGCACATGGCCTACTCGGGCAGGCTCACAGGCTACGCTGTCAACCAGTTGTCCCGTGACGGCATCCCGATGCTGCCGGTGCTCAACAACCTGCTGCACATTACCGGCGACGAGATTCACCGTATCGGATCTCTCAACGTTCCTGTGCAGCAGGTGCTTGACGGCATCAACAAGTTCATCGAGACGCACCCTGGCTACAGGATGGCGGCGTTCCGGCAGGCCACGATGACGCTGCACGGTGCGTTCACAACCTTCAAGGACCTGCTCAGCCAGGCGAGCGCAAGCAGCGGCGCAGGCATGTTCGGATGGGTGCAGAAGTTCCTCACCACGACAGACAAATCTCTTTTCTCGCATCTGTACAGCGGCAAGCCGGTGACGATGACGGACTTCTTCAAGGCAGTAGACACCGGTCTGTCTCCGAGGACCCACATCGTCTGGGATCTGCTTGAGTCACTGCGCGGTATTCTCGAGGGCATCAAGGAAGACTTCACCGCACTGGCGACCGCCATCTGGATCGCGCTCACGCCATTGTGGTTGCTCGAGAAGGTGCTCGGTGTCCCCGGTGCGAAGTACGGCATCGGTTACGCGCTCCAGGTCGTCAGCTTCTTCATGGGCATCTACATTGGGCTGTTGCTCTTGGCCAAAGGTTACGAGTACGCTCTCGCCGCAGCGGGTGTAGTCCGCCTCGCCGTCACGAGAGGATTGGCTGCTGCCGAATGGGTGGCTGACGCGGCTCTGGCTGCTTATGTTGTGACGATGGGTATCTACAACGCTATTGTAGACTGGGCGATCTGGGAGACTCTAGCCCTGGTGTTCTCGCAGGAGGCACTAGCTGTCGCCACGGAAGAGGCGACGCTCATGACGATTCTTCAGGAGTTCGCGATGGGGCTGTGGGCTGCGGTCGTGGGACTAGCAGACCTGGCGGTAGCAGGCCTGATCATCACGATCGAAGGACTGACCGCTGCCTTCGTCACGCTCGACCTTGTCTCGGTGATTGGCTGGGTCATCCTGCTGGCCGCAGCGGTCGTTACTCTGTACATGAGGTGGAAGTGGTTCCACAATGAGATCAACGCTCTCGCTGACTTCCTGCGTAAGCATTGGGTGCTTGCACTTATCGGACTGGGTGCACCGTTCCTCGCCGCCACGATCCTCGTGATCGAGAACTTCAACAAGATCCTGTCGGTGGCGCAGAAGGTGTACGACTGGTTCACCAAGCACAACCTGCTTCAAGCGGCAGCCAACTTCATTCTGCCATTCGGACTCGGTAACGTGGTCGGTGGAATGATGGGTGGGCACGGTACTGGTCCCACCGGTGGCGGTGGCGCGTGGTACACGCATCCTTGGACATATGCCAAGTACGCTGACCCGAGCTACTGGCTTGGTAGAGGCATCGGTGCGATCCCCGGTCTACAGGGTGGTGGCCACGTCATCACCGGTGGTCTGGCCATGGTAGGTGAGCGCGGCCCTGAGCTTCTCGCGCTCCCATCGGGCGCGAGCGTTCACTCTAGCGCGCAGAGCCTAGCCGGTGCAGGAGGCTTCACAATCAAGATCTTCCCGCAGGCGATCATGCTGGATGGCAAGCAGATAGGAACAGCCCTGGCAACAGCGGTGACTGATGCGGAGGCTAGGCAATGAGCAGCTACGGGCTGGGCAGCGAAGTTGCAGCTGATCACTATGTGACGTTCAGCTCATCTGCCGGACACCGGGTCAAGATGCTTCTGGATGCAGCGGCCATCGGTATCACAGGAGGCCACGGTGGCTGGGAGGTCATTCAGCGACCCAAGCGCACGAGCATCACGCGCTGGAAGGGCAAGGACCCGTACACGATGGATGTTCCCATTGTCTTCAACGGGATCACGCCGTACAGGAATACGGAGGCTGACATTCAGACTCTGATCAAGATGGCCGAGCCTACTGGTCACCTGAAGCAGCCGCCGACGCTGAAGCTAATCGGGGCTGCCTTCCCTCTCACCGTCAGCAATCGGTGGTGGGTGATCACTGACATGACCTGGGACACCAGCAACGCCACCTGGTACCGCTTCGGACACATTACCGGGCGCACGCGGCAGAGCGTAGTGGTGCATCTTCTCGAGTACATCGATGAGCAGATCATCATCACGCAGCCGTCACCTGCCGTACTCAACGCGGCGCGCGGCGGAGACAAAGTCGTGAAGAGCTCAGGGCTGACCGCGAAGCAAGAGGCGCAGAAGCACTACGGTGATCCGTCCCTGTTCAACATCATCATGGAAGCGAACCCTTGGCTGCCGATTGACACGCGCCTTGGCATCAAGGCAGGACAGGATCTGATCATCCCCGACCCGAAGACAAAGAAGAAGAAGTGACCGCTGCCTCCAGAGTCATAGCTCTACAAGCTGCCCCGATGCCCGATCAGTTGGAGGCGCTGGAGCATGACGTTGACATCCTTGACTTCCAGCTGGAGATGCAGAACCAGTGCGGGATCGATCTGACCAACACGATCAGTGCTGCCACGATCGAGCGTACCATCGAGGGTGCGAGCACGCTGACGGTCATCGTAGAGGATGATGTAGACCGTACGATCCAGAACAGCGGTCGTCTCGGTCGGCACGTAGACGTAGAGCTTGATGGTCTCTTCTTCACGCTGGTCGGTGTCAAGAAGCAGGCGCGACAGCTGACCCTGGTATTCGAAGATCAGGCGATCAACGTGCTACGCTACTACAACACGTTCATTCAGGCTGACCGTAGCAAGGTGACGCGTGCTGAGTTCGTGCTCCGCATGATCCGTGAGGTAAAGGAAGTGCCACTCACCTGGGTGATCCCAGAGTTGAAGGTCATCCAAGAGGTCAGCGATGTCCAGCCTGGACAGGTGATCGTGAATCCTGACGGCACACCAATGGTGGCGGTGAAGACTGACAAGGCTACGAAAGCTGACGCGAAGAAGAATCGCAACAAGGGTATCACCCCGCCTGCTCCGCAGGATACTCACGGCCTGACGGTCAAGAGCGTCGCGATGGACACAGAGCAGTGGGACAACGCGGTCACGATCATCAACACCGGCGTCGCGATGAAGATGAGCACCAAGGTGATTGTGTGCTCTATCATGACCGCCATCGACGAGAGCGTACTCCGCAACCTAGTAGGTGGTGACCGTGATAGCGTCGGTGTCTTCCAGCAGAGGCGGTCTATGGGATGGCCTGCCACCCGAAACGTGGCTACAGATGCGGCAGCGTTCTTCAACGCGGCGCAGCCGATCGACAAGAACAATCCTGGGATCAGCTATAACGATCTCTGTCAGAGTGTGCAGCACAGCGGCACACCGTATGCCTATGGTCAGTACTACGACGAAGCTGCCCTGATCGTGCACGCTTATGGCCTGGATGTGAAGTCCGGTCTCGTTGATCCGAAGTACACCGTCTCGGGTGGCAACAACATGCAGGCTCCCGACACGATCCCGGACTACAGCACCGGCGCATTCTTCTTCACGCGGGGCACGCTGTCTACGGACAGCATCGGTGAGACGCTGTTGACCAAGGAGGACAGCTGGACGTGCATCAAGCGTCTGGCCGACGAGGTCAACTGGCGAGCGTTCTGCGTCAGCGGCGTGATCTACTTCATCGACGACAAGGACCTGTTCGCGAGCAAGCCGTTCATGGTCATCAGCGAGGACACCGATGGCATTGACTGGATCGACTACGACTACGATGAGGGCAAGCGCAAGGCTACGGTCACGGTCACCGCGCATCTGTCGCGCTGGAGCGCACCTCCTGGTTGCACGGTGCAATGCATCAACAGCGGGATCGTGAATGGCAAGTGGCTGGTACAGGACATCAGCCGTAGCCTGTACGACCACATCGCCACGATCACCATGATCAAGCCGCAGCCGGTGCTACCGGAGCCCACCACTAGCTCTACGTCCAAGATCATGGATGGCAACACCGGCAACAAGAAGGCACAGCCAGGTGGAGCACGCGCCGGTAGCGAAGGACCGCTGGGCTCTGTTCAAAACAAGATTGTCTCCTATGCTCGGCAGCAGCTGGGCGTCACCTACGTGTACGGTGCAGAGAAGCCTGGTGTAGCATTCGACTGTTCAGGGCTGGCTCAGGCAGCCTACAGCGCCGCGAACATCAGCATCCCGCGCGTAGCACAGGATCAGTTCAACGCCGGCACTCCCATCTATCCTCCGGATGTGCTCAAGCCAGCTGATCTGGTGTTCTTCGGTTCTGACTCCAGTCACATTGAACACGTTGGCATCTACATCGGTAACGGAGCGATGATCGACGCGCCGCACACCGGAGCGGTTGTGCGCGTAGATGATGGCTTTACCAGCTGGGACAATCCACCCTACGCCGGAGCGGTGAGACTGTGGCAACAATAACAGATCTGATCCCCGAGGCACAGAAGCATGGCAAGGCTGTGATGCAGGGCACGTGGTACGGCATCATCGCCGCCACACCAGCCGGGTTCGACAAGAAGGTGTACGTCATCATCCCGGACATCAGCAAGGATCACAAGTGGGGTCCGTACCAGGCATCCGAGGGTCACCATCGGCACCATCTATGACGCTACACCCTCTAACCCGGTACACGGCGACATTTGGAACTGTCTCGTAGACGGGAATGTCGGAGTGAGGTGGCAGTTCATGTACAATGCTAACTCTACCTCTCCGTATAAGTGGGAGTTTATCGGCGGCTCTCCGTACAGATTTGCCGTGGGTGGCTTCAGCACTTCTACGGTGAATGGATGGGTGTATGGTCCGAACCAGTACACTACACCGCCGCATGCAGGAGACTGGGTTGCACATGCTGTTGCTGAGGTTGATAACGGCAATGTTGCCGGATCTATGACATATCTCGGAATCCAGATGGGCGGGATTCTGGGCGGAGACAATGGCTTCCGTCACCCGCAGTGGACGGTACAGGGTATGTCAGCTAGTGTGTACACCGAGGCAAAGTGGACCAATCTTCCGGCATCACAGGGTACTGGTCTCGGGTACTATTGCGTAACATACGCGGCTAGTTTCTCTGATCAGATAATGTCCCTCCAGCCCGTCAGGATCTCCTAATGGTCAGTGTGCCTCACTTCGACATGCCCTTCCGCTTCGGCACCGGCGGAGCGCATGCTGCCGTAGTAGAGCAGAATACCGGCGACGACGTCACCAACTGCGTCGAGGCCTGTCTTCGCACCACACGCGGTACAAGGATGTTTGTGCCAAACTTTGGAATCACCGATCCGCTCTTCGCCATCAAGCAATCACCCTTCCTAGCCATCGAGCAGATGCAGGCTGAGGTGCAGGAGAACGAGCCGAGAGCCTCCACTCAGTTCACCGACGTTGGTTCGCTCGACGCTATGATCGCCAACATCATCGTGGAGGTGTCAAATGAGTAGCACTGGCTACATCACCTACCCGATCACCACCGATGCTCGCGATCTGATGCAGCGAGCTTTTGACTACCTGGCCCTCAAGGTTCCCGGATGGGTGCCTGCTGAGGGGAACCTGGACGTGTGGATGATCGAGGCGTTTGGTAACGAGGCTGCCGACATCCAGACTCTGGCCACCGAGGTACCGAAGAGTCTGTTCCGGTACATGGGTGCAAAGCTGTTCAGCTTCCAGCCGATCGACGCCGTATCAGCTACCTGTAGCACGACCTGGACGATGGTGGACAATCTGGGTCACACAGTGCCGGCAGGTACGCAGGTCTCGATTCTGGACGGTAACGGCAACTCTATCCCGTTCACCGTCTTGTTCGATCTGATCATCCCCGGTGGCAACACGTCCGGCACCGCAACGATCTCAGCGTCCACTCCTGGGGCAGCCGGTTCTGGTCTTGGCACTCCTGGCGGAGTTGTGAACCTGATTGATCCGCTTGTATTCGTGCAGGGTGTAACGCAGGTAGCGGCCACCACCGGAGGGATCGATGCTGAGACGGATGACGCTTACCTTGCTCGTCTCAGCAACGAGCTTCAAACCCTGACGCCGCGCCCCATCATCGCTCGTGATTTCGGGATCCTTGCACAGAACGTGCAGGGAGTGCAGCGCGCCATGGCCATTGATCTGTACAACCCTTCCGACGGTACGACGAACAATCAACGCATGACTACGGTGTACTGTCTGGACTCCACGGGCACGCCTGTCAGTTCGGCGGTCAAGACTGCGGTACAGACGTATCTGCAATCTCTACGCGAGATCAACTTCGTCGTGAACATGGATGATCCGACCAAGTCTGAGGTGAACGTAGTCGTGGCGGTCACCATGGCCGTAGGCTACACCGCAGCCGACATCATCTCGCGAGTGACCACGGCCATCATCAACTTCCTGAACCCTGCAACTTGGGGTATCTCTCCGTCAGATAATCCTGCGAATCCGATCACATGGATCAACACGCCTGTGATCAACCGTCTTGAGCTAGCCTCCGCCATCACAACCGTGGTCGGCGTGAACGTGATCACGAGCCTCACGCTCGGTCTTCACAGCGGGTCGCAGGCTGCAACTGATCTGGCCCTGCCAGGCAAGGCACCCGTTCCCTTCACAGTGGCAGCTGACATCACGGTGACAGCGAGCTAATGCCTGCCCCGACCGACGCTGGCTCTTTCGCTCAGGCCATGTATGGCCAGATGACCCCTGTTCAGAATGCGGAGGTTCAGACCGGCTATGCGCTACTCATCTTCCTTGGCGCGATCGGGCAGACGCTGCAAGACCTGGATTACCTTGCGCACGCTCCAGATGCGAGCCATCCTGTATGGTTCAATCTCATCGACCTGGACGCGGTTCCTGATGCTGGTGTGCCTTGGCTCGGTCAGTTCATTGGTATTCGCGCAGCCCCTGGCCTAACTGTCGCCCAGCAGCGGCAGCAGATCCGTGACCACATCAGCTGGCAGCGCGGTACACCAGCGGCGATTGCGTCGGGTGTGCGCCTGTTCCTCACTGGGACACAGACGGTACAGATCGCAGAGCGTGATACGGGGCCATACCACTTCACGATCACGATCAATACCGCAGAGGCTCCGGCTGATACCACCGCGCTGGTGAACTACGTCAACAACTTCGCAAAGCCAGCCGGTCTGACCTGGACACTTGTCGTCGGTACCGCGCCACCGGCGACATACGGATCCATCTACACGCGCGGTGATACATATATCACCATGTATCAAAGCTTCCAGACATACAACGACGTCCACTAGGGGAGGAACATGCTCAGCACACCCAGACGGGCGATTCAGTACCCAGATCCTGCTGCCAAGACTGATCGTGCTGACATCGCCACCCATCTCAGCTATATCGCTCTTGCCGCTGATGTATCTACCCTTTACAATCAGGGTACGGACGCTGCGCGTCAGGCAGCTGCCCATCAGGCTCAGGGTGGCCGGTTCTGGTGGGCCACCGATACCAAGGTCATGTGGTATGACGATGGCACCACGTGGCAACAGGTCATCCCGACGACGCCGGTCAACACGCAGGTGGCGAGCTACACACTGACGCTGGCGGACAACAACGGTATCGTCGAGCTCAATGTCGCAGGCGCGAACACACTCACGATCCCGAATGACACACTCGCGAACTTTGCGGTCGGTTCATCCGTGACCGTCACCCAACTGGGTGCAGGTCAGACGACGCTGGCGGCTGCCGGCGGTGTTACGCTCCGTTCCTACAACAACAGCCTCAGGATCGCCGGTCAGTACGGTATCGCCTCTGTCATCAAGCGTGCCGCGAATGACTGGTACGCTGCCGGGAACCTCGTGCCGTGACCAAGCCTGGCGTCCTCTGCGTTGATCGGGTCAACCCAACTGTGGCCCTGACCAGCCCTGCCGCTGGTACGGTGTCGGGCACGATCACAGTCGCAGCCACTGCGGCAGACAACGATCAGGTCGCCTCGGTTCAGTTCAAGGTGGACGGTGCTAATCTAGGCAGTCCGATCACGGTGGCACCCTTCCAGATCAGCCACGACACGCACAACCTGATCAACGGAGGACACACTTACAGCGCCGTTGTTCTAGACCGCGTTGGCAATCAGAGCAGTGCATCGGTCGGTGTTACGGTTGCGAACAATCCAGCAGTTACGCTGACCAGTCCTGCTAATGGCTCTACGGTCAGCGGAACGATCACTTTGGCTGCGACGGTGACCAACTATGGCACGGGCCTGAACGTACAGTTCCTGGTTGACAACGTGAACAGAGGTGGTGCGCTGTTCACCCCACCGTTCTCGATGAGCTTTGACACAACTCAGCTAGTGAACGGGAATCACCAGATCTCTGTCCTCGTGAGCGACGGTCAGGGCAACCAGACCAGGATTGACTATACGGTCACGGTCAGGAACAACCCGATTGTGGGGATCACCACTCCTGCTAGCGGAGTGAGCGTCTCCGGCGTGATCAATCTGCAGTGCTCAGTCACGCAGTACGGTACCAGCGCCACCGCTCAGTGGAAGGTTGATGGTACCGGCATCGGTGCGCCTGTAGGCAGTCCGTACAACACAACCTATGATACCCGTGCACTCGTGAACGGGAACCACACATTCGCGGTGACAGTCACTGACGCGCAGGGTAACGCCACAACCCAGAGCGTCACGGTTGCATTCCACAACCTGCCGGTCGTGAGCCTCAGTCCTTCCGGAAATGTCAGCGGTACGATCACTTTGTCCACCACCGTCACGCAGTACGGCTCTAGCTGCACCGTTCAGTTCCGCGTAAATGGCAACAACGTGGGTGGCGCGCAGAGCGGTGGCAATGGGACATACACGCTCGCATACGATACACACCTACTCGGTGCCGGTGGTAACACGATCTCGGTGGTGGTAACGGATGCCCAAGGCAACTCTACCACGGTTAGCCAGAGCATCAACGTCACCAACAGCATCCCCGGCGCAGGGACCGTCACGCTCGGGAACCACGCAGAGTGGAATGACGGTGAGGGCTACTATGACGATTACCGTCACAGTCCACCGTCATATGATGACTCGTCAGACGGTAACTGGATCTGGACGGCCACCGGCGCGAAGTACACGCCTGTCTACCTGCCAGGCAACCCAGACCCGACACACTACCAGATGCGGGTGTGGATGCACGGCGACCGTGTTGAGGGTGGTTCAGACGGCAACGTCTGCTACATGGACTTCCAGGTGGGCGGCTCTGGCTGGGTGAATGTCTGGGCCAACGGTCCCACCTGGGGATTCAACCTAGGACCGCTCTGGAATGTCAACGGCGGCGAAGCCTGCTACGCTCACTGGTACTGCTCCAGCCCTGGGTGGAACACCTGCTTCTGTCAGGGCATTGGCTTCTACTATGACTTCGTGCTGAAGTCTGGCTACAACTCGTAACGCTGAGCAGCGTAACGCTGACTAGCGTAATGCATAGTTGAGCCAGTTCAGCTCATTCTGTAGCCGCTGAACTGCACCCTTCGCCCAGCGCTGAGTATCAGCGTCCTGCACCAATCCCCAGTTCGCGATGTAGGTGAGCCGTGTGCGCAGGACAACTTGGTGTGCTTCCCACCATTTGTCCCAGACCACTTGGGCAGCCTCTTTCCGTACATCCTTGGGAACAGCCTTGGTGGTCTCACCACCCCAAGCTTCGAGGCACTGGCGTGCTACATGGGCCACACGGCGGCAGCGTTTCTTGTCCTCACGTAGTTCAATGAGCTCTGCATCGCCTCCGATCCGACGCGGGATTTGGGAGGCTGCTTGTGCTACGACGTACAGGGTGAGAAGACGTTCCCTTTCACCCCTCTCTATCTCCACTGGGTTTTCGTCCCTAATCGCTACTCCAGGATCATAGTAGGCTGCTAGGAACGCGGACGAGGCTTTGGAGGGGCCATTATCCATCGTTACCCCTATTTCGACCGAGGAATTCACCCGCCGAGACTTTCGACGATGGAGGAGCCATTACCCATCCCCGCATCCACGCTCGTTCATGTACGCTAGCCACCGTTCCGGCGACCAGTTCGGATTCGGAATCACGTGGATTACGTCGTACAAAAGGTCAGATCTCTCGATCACGGTGAGGATCAGATCTGCCTGAGACAACGAGACGAAACGGTACTCAGCCTCAAGCAATCCATAGATGCGCCTGATGTGCAAGCCGGTCATCTCCTTCAGCCAATCACGTGGGCCCATCACCTTGCCCCACTGCGCATCCTGCGGGTACTTCGCGGCAAACTCAGCTTCCCACTTCTTCAGCACATCAGACAGCTGTGTGCCGAACACGACCTGAGCCTCACCCTGGCCGCCATACTTCTTTTCTTCCGCCTCTACCTCGGCACGCAAAGCAGCGAGCCGCCGCTCAGAGATCGGTGCCATCCTCTGAGCGTGCAGCCTCGCCGTATGCGCGCCACGCGGGTGGCGCTGATATGTCATTTTGGCCGGTCTTCGTCCGACCAGGTGATGCCGGCGTTGGCGTTGGCCATCCACTCTTCCACCTCGATGGGCGGGATGACGGCAGTGCCTTCCGCCCACCGATCCGCACCGATGCCAGCCTCAGAGAACGCTTGTACGCGATCACGAATGGTACAGCCGCGATCGATGGTTCCCATGAAGACGCAGTGCCCCGCCTTGTAGCAGACCGGCGCGAACGTAGCTGGGATCGGTGACGCCAGCCAGTCTGACTTCGCAGCGGCGTAGACGCCATCGTTGATCATCGATGGCTTCTTGTACATGTAGCCTTTCTTGTTCCTGATGGACTTGATGATGCCGAGAAAGACGCTGCGCCACTCGAACTGCGCCTGAGTGCACAGCCGATTGCCAGCGTGCTCCAGCAGCCCACGCAGGTTCGTCTTGTAGATCACGCGCGTCGTGACGCAGTGGGGTAGGATGCTGCGAGCGTCTTCGGCGGGGATGCCCAGGGCGATCAACTTCTCGTAGGCATCCTCGACGTCCTGCATGATGTCGCACCAGATCTTGAATGCCGGCTCGTCACCGGCTGGGCCTGGTACGATGTGCGGCGGTAGGGCTGCCTCATGTGCGAAGCCACGCTTGACAGCGAACCGCAGGCTTTCCTGCGCGTACACGGCAGTGCGCTGCCGCACAAGCTGATGAGTGAAGGAGCGCGTGACCCCTTCGATCATGAACATCAGATCGATGAACTCCCATGGTGCCTTGAGGTGAGTCTTGATGCTCTCGTCCCAGGCCCATAGGCGCTGCTCGTCCGTGATATCCTGTAGGTCATAGACCGGGTCCCCACGGTACATGCGGAACCCGGCTGCGAGTGAGCCGAGCGGATCCGGCGTGGCGCTGAGGAGGGTAACACTTGGTACTACAGTGGTACCCTCCTCGCGCCGGATCGGCACCGACTCGTACATCGCAGCGTCACCATACCGCACGATGTCCGAGCCGCTCATCGCTAACCCTTCTTCCGCGCCACGACAGCCTTGGCCGTCTTCGTTTTCATGTAGTCGGCCATCTGAGTGGACTTCGGCCGCAGCTTCGCGACCTCTCCAGTCAGAGCAGGCTTGAGAACAACCGCTGCCTTGACAGGCGGGCTGTCGGTGTCCTTGACGGACTCGATCCCTCCGAATCCGACAACGGAATCACCCTTCTTCCAGCGTGCTCCCTTGGCCTGCGGTGCCTTGTAGCGCCACGTGATGCGGACGACGCCAGGCATGGTGAAGTCCTCACCAGCCTCGATCTCGTCCGCCGCGATCAGCGCGATCGCGTCCATCACGCTCTTGACGAGACCCGGCTTGATGCCGGTCTCCTTCTCGACCTCTACTGCCAGTTCGTGCTTGGTTAGCGACATGCTCCCTCCTGTTAGACTACGTTACAATCCGCAGTCGTGTCGCGTGTTGGGCCACGGGGTCCATCCCCGCGCCGCATAGCCGTTCCTTCCGGCTTGTAGCTGTGCCCAAATGGGCCAGTGATCTGCCGTGCCCCACCTCCGAAGGAAGGCACCCCCGTAGGCCTCCATGAAGTTGTAGTCCATTTGCAGGCCTCCATAGTATGGCCCGTTCGGATCTGTCCAGCTTCCTTCGTACTGGTGAATGCACAACAACCCGTTCGTCACGTAGTCCGAACGCTGACCCGAGCCGTTCGACGCGTGCGAACTTGCTACCATAGTGAACGCCACGCACAGCGCGGCGAGGATGACGTGTACCCTTCTCACAACCCTCCTGCTGTGGATTACTCGGCCTCGCGAGCGCCCATCCCTTCTCGCGGCAAAGTGCATGCCTCTCAGTTATGGTGAGTGCCATGCTCCCAACTCTCACTTACTCGTCCTCGTCGTCCGACGACTCTTCGTCGTCGGCGTCCTCGGCACCCGGAACCGGCTCGCCCTCGGGCAGTCCGGTCTCCGGGTCGTTGGGCGTGTTCTCCGGCGCTGTGGTCGGCTCCGGCGTGCCTTCGGTCGTCTCGTCTCCCACGTTCTCTCCTCTCATTGTTTGGTGAAGCGTCCATTCGCATCACGAGTTCTCTTAGCCAACCAGGCTTTTTGTCCCGGATCAGCCCATCTATGCTGCTGACTCTGGCTAAGCCTATCGTGGTCTGCCGGATGCTTCAGTCGATGCTCCCTTGTACCCACCTGCTCGAGATGCTTTGGATTGTAACATCCCTCATTACGACAGGTGTGGTGTACCTCTTTCGTTCTATCGATAGACCCGTATCGGATGAAGAATGCCACCCGATGCGTTATGTACATCCCCTTGCTTGGTACCAGGAAGCATCCGTACCCTTCACCGAATGTCTTCCCCTTCCAGAGAACGCAGGCGTTCCCTTTTGGAAGCCTTTTCACGAGCCGCAGAAACTCTTCGATGACATCTGGGGTGATTTCCTTGGCTAGCATTCTGGATCGATCACCCACATTTCGCTAATGCTCACCTGACGAGTCGGCATGTATCCAGGCTTGACTCCGCGTACCAGGATAAGGTCCTTCCCTGGACGTATCCCCCACACCTTTTGACGCAATCTCGGATAACGCCAACGGTCAACTCGTAGACCTAGCTGATCGCTCTCGTCGTCACCGACCATGACGCACCATTTGTCGAGGTGGGGATCCTTGATAGGTCTGCCGTTCAGCATCGGGTGCTTGGGGTCGCTCATGTCGAGCTCAGCACCCTTCGCCTGGTTGAACTCAAACAGGTCGCGCTCGTTCCGCGTATAGATGCAGCCGAGCCACACGACCTCGATGTCCTGCCCCTGCTCGTAGGGCAGGTCCTGCGCCACATGCGTGGGCATCGGAAGGTTGTCTAGGTCACCATGTTCGATCTCGTTTTTGACGGCAGCTATGGCCTTGTCGAGCCATAGCGCGCCGAACGGATCATCACCCGCGTCGGAGAATGCCTTGATCTTCTGCATCGTGATGGGGCCGACACCTTTGACCTGCAACAGATCTGGCCAGTCACGCATGCCGTGTTCCGCACGATACGCCACGATGGCACCGCCCACCTTCTCGCCGATGCCCGGTACCTGGCTGAAGCCGCTGATGAGATCGTTGCCCTCGCGCTCCCAGCCGATGCCGCTCACGCGCGGGTGCGGAGGCTTGATCGTCACCTTGCGGCCGAACCGCTGCGAGTCACGTAGTAGCCTGCGTGCCTTCTCAGCATCCGTAGTGACGTTCAGCCGGCACATGTAGAAGACCTCCGGGTGATACCGCTTGAAGTACATGGTGTGGTACGCGATCATACCGTAGCTGACTGCATGACTCGCGTTGAAAGCGTAGGAGCCTGCCGTGATCAGCTTCATCCAGATCAGGCGCGCTAGCTCTTCTGTCATGACGCCGTCACCACCGTGCAGGTGCATGGCACCCTTCAGCGCCTGTTCCCATTTACGGTTGAACTCCTGGTCGCCTGACTTCTTGCTGATGATGCGGCGCACCTCAGCGCGGTGCGTCCAGTCAAAGTCAAAGATCGCGCCCAGCAGCCTCAGGATCTGTTCCTGGTAAACAATCTGACCATACGTGCTATCGCAGATCTCGCCCATCGCCGGATGGAGTTGGTCAGGTTCTTTCCGGCCCCATTTGATGTCAATGTAATCATTAGCGGCGCCATTATGCAGAGGACCAGGACGACCCAAAGCTGTGACGTCGTAGACATGCTTGAAGTGATCCGGCTGAAGTGCACCGTTGACGTAGCGGCAAGCGCGACCGTCGAACTGGAAGATGCCAACGACATCGTTCTCCTTGAATCCTAGGATGACGGCGGGATCGTCGAGTGGCATGTTGTAGAGCGTGTCGAGATCCCAGCCCATTTCCTTGCGCATATGGTCTAGTGCCTCGATCGTGCTCAGGCCGAGCGCGTCTATCTTGAGGAGTCCCTTTGCTTCTGCGTCGTACTTATCCATGCTAATGACCTGACGCGTCTCACCCTTGACTTTGCGCTCGTAAATAGCGGCCACATCCGTGATGGGACCAGTAGAAATGACCATTCCCGCCGCATGGACTCCAAATCCAGCGTAGTTGCCCTCAAGGTCAAGTGAAGCTCCAAGATCCGGATATCTCTCAAAAACCTCGCGTGCCTGCGGGAACTGCTCAGCCGTGTCTTCCACCGTGGCGCTGGCGCGGAGGTCGCCTGATGACCGTTCGATGAGAACATCTTTGATCTTCTGTATCTCCCAGTCGGGGACATGGTACACCCTGGCCGCCGCGTCCAGGCTGTTCTTTCCTTTGAAGCGTGTGAAGGTGCCGATCGTGCTGACCTTGCCCGTGCCGTACTTCTGCTCCATGTACTGCCAGATATCGTTACGGCGGTCGCTGCTGAAGTCAATGTCCACGTCGGGCAGGTCCTGGCGGGTGACGTCGATGAACCGCTCGAAGACCAGGTCAGGGTACTTCATGGGGTCAACCTCGGTGATGCGGAGCAGCCAGCAGATGAGCGAGCCTGCGGCGCTACCGCGTGCGGGTCCTACCGCGATGTCGTGATCCTTCGCCCAGCGCACCATATCGCTAATGACGAGGAAGTAGTCGATGAAGTCTTTGCCCTCGATGACTTCCATCTCGTGCTTGAGCCGCGCTTTGTATGCAGACAGCTGCGGCTCGGACAGCTTGTTACACCGGCGGTACCGCCACCCGTCCAGGATCCAGTCCCGCCAAACCTGTAGTGCGGTGTCGTACTGAGCAGGAAGTGGGAACCGCACCATCTCGAGCGATGGGAGCTCAACCGTACAACGGTCGGCTACTTCCCGCGTGGTAAGGATCGCGCGTATGGCTTGCCGCTTGGTGAGTCCGGTACCCATCAGCTTCCGCACGATCATCTGATCCGTCCATGGCGGACAGAGGTTGGCTGAGTAACCCCACTCGCGAGCCATGTCTTCCAGGCTGCGCTTCTCGCCTGGCCGTAGGTTGTGCAGGATCTGCTGCATCTCTTTCTCTTCCGGCACCGTGTAGTGGCAGTCGAATGTCACCACGTATGGTATGTGTAGCTCCTCCGCAATACGCACAAGCATAGGATTTGCTTGCCGAGTCTTCTCAAGTTCCGGAAACGCCTGTAGCTCGATGTAATAGGCATCGCCGAACGTGCGAAGATATTGAGAAGCGAGGCGTCGCGCTCGTCCAAAGGAAGCGTCAGCCTCAGCCACGTGTTTCCCTCCCACGGCGGCTGTAGAAAGTGCAGAGCCTTGACATCCACTAAGTATGACCAACCCGCGCTTATGAGCCGCAAGCATTCGTCCGTCTGCCGTTGGCTCATAGTAGTAACCTCTTGAATATGTATCAGAAACGAGGCGGAGCAGATTGCGATATCCCTCCGCGTGTTCGGCCAGAATGGTAAGGTGATTCTTTCTTTGTGTAGCCTGTTCACCTAGCTCTCCCGTGTAGAGTTCAACTCCGAAGAGCGGCTTGACTCCATTCTTGCGGGCTGCCGACTCAAGCTGGACATGCGAAGAGATATTTCCATGCTCGGTAGCCGCAAGTGCAGTGAGGCCAATCTCTCCTGCCCGCCTGCAATGCGCAGACGGCAGAGCGTAGCCGTCACCGTAACTGAACGTCGTGTGGTGGTGAAGTGAGGCAAACGTCATCTCCCTCGTGCGTTGAGGAAGACGAGCCGTCCGCTTCACCTTCCGGTGGATGATGGGCGTGTGGTGCCCGTGCCCGTCGCGGTGGACGGGCACATGGACACTCAGGAACTCGTGTTCCCTCTCACGCTTCGCCATCAGGTCGTACCCTCGGCGATCCTGATTGCGAAGTTCGCGTAGTTGATGATGTCGGCGAACTCCTCGACCATGTTGGCAATCACGTCTGCCCGCATGGGCTCGGTCAAAGATCCAGCGAGCAGATCCAGCGCGTTGAGAGCTCTGTCAATCTTCGTCCGAATCTGGACGGCCTGATCTCGACAGGAGTACTGCTTCCAGAGCGCGTTCCGCAGTCTCTCACGGTCAACGTGTACTTCCCACGCCATGCGTGTGACGCGCATGTAGTCGTGTGCGTCCTCTTCCGAGAGCGCGCCCCTGGTGTCATAGGTCTCCTCGATGAGTGTCATGAGTGTGCCTTCATTACGTCTTTCGCTCCCTTGTACACATCGTGTAGAAG
>Ga0318543_10000052_pt1 | contig 18321 bp, 21 predicted proteins | sample GRESIP168b4f24_FD_203487 | JGI IMG/M metagenome (GOLD analysis project Ga0318543, IMG submission 203487) | Tropical soil microbial communities from Luquillo Experimental Forest, Puerto Rico - GRE.SIPMG.168b4f24 | ecosystem: Environmental > Terrestrial > Soil > Tropical forest > Bulk soil... | reverse complement strand
GTACAGCCGACCGCTGGCGCTCTCCCGCCCTGCGGCCTTGCGGCCTCGGGCGCTCGCGACCTCCCGTCAACCGAGGCGCCCGCAGAACCGGGACCGAATGGCGGGTGCGATGTGTCGGATGCCGAGCCGTAAAGCGCTGGTGTCGAGGCGGCGGCTGATGATTCGATGCTGGGCATCGGGGTGCCTGCTCCCCGGAGGCTCCGACGCCGCCCACAACGCAAGCGGCAGCGCCGAAGCTCCTGGTCAGAAGCGCAAGCACCGTGTCCGGTTTATGTCCGTTCGCGAGACAGACTCAATGCGGCCGTGCAGCTCAATGCGGCGCATACGACGCACAGACGCAAATAAACCGCAGGTCAGTGGCTATCCCGTCCGCCTGAAAAGCCGAAGGTCGGCGGTTCGATCCCGCCCCTGGCCACTGCGAGAAAGACGGTTTCTCTTCGACGTGCGACCCATCACACACGCAGAACTTCGCCGGCGGATCGGGCGGCATCTGGGTAGCCCAAAACGGTTGCTAACCCTGGCGATCTGGCATCGAGCCTTACCACTCCACGCCGGTGGAGACGCAGAACTCATTTTGCTCGGGGTCTGACATTATGACCCATCGGGTTCCGCCGAAGCTCTGCACGCCTTCGTCGATGCGACGAGCGCCGAGTGCCTGCAACCTCTGGACCTCGGCCTCGACGTCGTCGACCACGATGTCGACGTGCATGCGGTTCTTGCCCGCTTTAGGTTCGGGCACCCCCTGAAGGAGAAGCGGTGACGCGATGCCCGTCTTTGGAACCAGCACAGCCAGATTCGCGTCGGTGTAGTAGTCGCGATAGCCGAGCGCCTCGCGCCAGAACTTCGCGAGCCTCTCCGGTTCTGCACAGTCGAGCACTATTTCCATCGTCGCCTTGTGTCCCATCGCTTGCCTCCCCGCTTTCAGGCCAGGCGCTCGTCTGGCATATCTTCGGCGACAAGGCCTTTCACCTGTTGACCGTAGATGACCCGGCCGCCGCCGGCCCAATTGCCCTCGCGGATTTCGTGGATCAACGTCCAAACATGAAACGCCCGCGATCCGTGCGGCTCGATTCCCGCCGCGGCGCACACCGCCGCGTGCACGTCGGCGGCGAGCTGTTCTTTGCGGTGCTGGTCCAGTGCGCCTTCGAAGACCGTCAGGACGACCCTGAATCGAGGCGTGCCCGGCCCGCGGCCGCCTACCGAGAGCTCGGCCGCTGCCATCGGATGCAGGTAGACCCATGTGTTGTCCCGCAGGAACGGTGTGTCCGGAGCGCGTTCGGCGCGTAGCAACGCGGTGACCAACTCGTCGGCCAGCCGGCTCAGGGCCTCGTCATCCACGGAGTCCCGCACGAACGTCAAATCGATCATCGGCATTGCAAGATCATCCCGCTAAGGCATACCGCCCGGCCACATTGACATCGCCGACATCGCCGGTGACATCGCTTCGCGGAAGGCTCGACGAACCGCGACAATGTTCAGATGCCTCGGACGCGACCGCTGTTTCAGCTCGCGGTGGCGATCGCGCTCGTCATGGCCGCCAGCGCCTGCGGCGCGGCCCACGTCGCCGTCCGGCCCGTCGACACCACCCTGCCGGCCGGACCGGGGGTGCCGCCCGTCAGCGACGCGGCGCGCGCGGCCGGATTCGTCGACGTCCGAAGTGCCGTTCCCGACGCCGTCATCGACCTGCGCTACGCGACGACGAACAATTTCACCGGCACGCAGTTGTACCCCTCGGACGCCAGATGTCTCGTGCATCAATCCATGGCCCCGGGCCTGGAGACGGCGGCGGCGGCGCTGCGCCCGCAGGGGCACGTGCTGGTGTTCTGGGACTGCTACCGGCCGCACGAAGTTCAGGCCAAGCTGTTCACCGCCGTCCCCAACCCGGCGTGGGTGGCCCGCCCTGGCCAGTATGCGCACAGCCATGAGTCGGGGCGATCGGTTGACGTGACATTCACCAGCGTGCAAGATCAGTGCCCGCCCCAGCGGCAAGTCGGCGGACTTTGCTTGGCGGACATGGGCACCGACTTCGACGACTTCTCCTCGCGGGCAACGGCATTCGCCACCCAGGGCGTCAGCGCCGATGCTCAGGCGAACCGGGCCCGGCTGCGGGACGCCATGACCTACGGCGGCCTGACGGTGTACTCCGGTGAGTGGTGGCATTTTGACGGTCCCGGTGCCGCCGTCGACCGTCCGATTCTCGACGTCCCGGTCGACTAGGGTCGCACGGTGAACGAGGAACGCCCGGCCAAGTCCACGCACGGACATCACGAGTCGGTGCTGCGCGGCCACCAGCGGCGAATGGCCGAGGACTCCGCGGCCTACCTGCTGCCCCGCCTGGAGCCGGGATTGTCCGTGCTGGACATCGGGTGCGGGCCCGGGACCATCACCCCCGACCTGGCCGCCTTGGTCGCGCCCGGGGCGGTGTTGGCCGTCGATCAATTCGCCGATGTCCTGAACGTGGCCCGCGGCCCCGGACGGTTGGCTGGCGATCCCGGACGGTGAGATCCTCTGCCGGCCATGGGCTCGGCGCCGCAAAGGCGCTATTTGGCCAGGTCAGCCGCACGGTATTGGCATTCTCTTTTTTTGCAAGTACGTTATTCATCGATGGATAACGCTGCTCAGACACCGTCGGGCATCCCACTGCGGCCCGTGTACGGGCCGGAAGAAAGAAGGGCGGAACCGGCGCCGCCCGGGGAGTTCCCGTTCACCCGGGGCAACTTCGCGTCCGGCTATCGCGGCAAGTTGTGGACGTTCCGCCAGTACTCCGGCTTCGGTACCGCCGAGGAATCCAACCGCCGCTACCGCTACCTGCTGGAACAGGGCGGAACCGGGCTGTCGGTGGCGCTCGACCTGCCCACGCAGTGTGGATACGACTCCGACGATCCCGAGTTCGGCGAGGAGGTCGGCCGGGTGGGCGTCGCGGTGGACACGCTGGCCGACGCCGAGATCCTGTTCGACGGCATCCCGCTCGACAAGATCAGCACCAGCATGACGATCAACGGGACGGCGGCGATCCTGCTGGCGTTCTACGTCGCCGCCGCCGAGAAAAGGGGCATTCCGCGCGCGAAGCTCACCGGGACGATCCAGAACGACATCCTCAAGGAGTACGCCTCGCGCGGGACCTGGATCTGGCCACCGGAGCCGTCGCTGCGGCTGATCGCCGACACGATCGAGTTCTGCGCGGCCGAGGTCCCGAGATTCAACGCCATCTCGGTGGCCGGGGCGCACTTCCGCGACGCCGGGGCCAACGCGGTGCAGGAGATGGCGTTCACCCTGGCCGACGGCGTCACGTACTGCGACACCGTGGTCGAACGGGGCCGGATGACCATCGACCAGTTCGCGCCCCAGATCTCGTTCTTCTTCTACACCCATGGCGATTTCTTCGAAGAGATCGCCAAATACCGTGCGGGGCGCCGACGTTGGGCAACCATCGTGCGTGAGCGCTACGGTGCGACGACGGACAAGGCGTCGATGTTCCGCTTCGGTTGCGTGTGCGGCGGCGCGTCGCTGTACGCCCCGCAGGCGCAGAACAACCTGGTGCGGGTGGCCTATGAGGCGATGGCGGCGGTGCTGGGCGGTGTCCAGTCGATGTTCACCGCGGCCTGGGACGAGCCGTTCGCGCTGCCCACCGAGGAGTCCACCACTCTGGCGTTGCGCACCCAGCAGATCCTGGCTTACGAAACCGGCGTGGCCAGCGTCGCCGACCCGTTGGGCGGCTCCTATTTCGTCGAGGCACTCACCGACGCCACCGAAGCCCGCCTCATCGAGATCATGGATGACCTCGAGCGCCACGGCGGCATGGTCAGCGCGATCGAGGACGGCTATCTGCAAGGCCTGATCGCCGACGAAGCCTTTCGGGTGCATCAGGACATCGAGGCGGGCACCCGCCCGGTGGTCGGGGTCAACCGATTCGTGTCCGAGGAGCCCGAGCCGGACGTCGTGACGTATGAGCTCGACGCCGAGGGCCGCGATCTGCAGCTCAAACGGCTCTCCAAGGTGAAGGCTGAAAGAGATTTGGCCGCAGTGCAATCCACTCTTGCGGCGCTGTCGCGCGCCGCCGAAGGAACCGACAACCTGATGCACAAGCTGATCGACTGCGCCAACGCCTACTGCACGGTCGGTGAAATGGTTTCTGCGCTCAAAGGCGTGTGGGGCGAATTCCAGCAACCGGTGGTGTTCTAGATGGCCGCGCGGATTCTGGTTGCCAAGCCCGGCCTGGACGGACACGACCGCGGCGCCAAGATCGTCGCCCGCACCTTGCGCGACGCCGGCTTCGAGGTGATCTACACCGGCATCCGGCAGCGCATCGAAGACATCGCGTCGATCGCCGTCCAGGAGGACGTGGCGGTCGTCGGGCTCAGCATCCTGTCGGGTGCTCACCTGGCGCTCACCGCGCGGACCATCGAAGCGCTGCGCGCCGCCGACGCCGCCGACATCGCCGTGGTCGTCGGTGGGACGATCCCGCACGCCGACGTACCCAAGCTGCTGTCCGCCGGCGCCGCCGCGGTGTTTCCCACCGGGACAGCGCTCGACGTGCTTGTGCGCGAAATCCGCGGGCTGACCGGCACCCCGGAACCAGCTACGGAGGAACCATGCGCGTCGGAGTGATGATCGGCGCCGAGCGTGGCGATATGGCCCGCAAGGTGGACAAGCTGGCCTCCGATATCGAATGGGCCGAAGCTGCAGGCCTGGACACCGCGTGGATGCCGCAGGTGCCCAACGACTTCGACTGCCTTACGATGGTGTCGCTGATGGCCGCGCACAGCTTGCGCATCGAGTTGGGTACCGCGGTGGTGCCGCTGCAGGCCCAGCATCCGATTGCCCTTGCCCGTCAGGCGCTCTCGGCGCATGCGGTGGCCGGTGGACGGTTGGCGTTGGGCGTCGGACCGTCGCACCACTGGATCATCCGAGACATGCTCGGCTTGCCCTACGAGAAGCCGGCCGCCTACACCCGCGACTACCTGGAAGTGCTCAACGCCGCCATTGCCGGGCCGGGACCGGTTGACGTCGAGAATGATTCGTTCACGGTGCACAATCCGCTGGCGATCGGGGCCGAGACCCCGATGCCGGTGCTGGTCGCCGCGTTGGGGCCGGTGATGCTGCAGCTTGCCGGTGAGCTCGCCGACGGCACCGTGTTGTGGATGGCCGACGAGCGCGCGATCGGTGATCACATCGCACCCAAGATCACCAAGGCTGCCGCGGATGCCGGGCGGCCGGCGCCGCGGATCGTCGCGGGTATTCCGGTATGCCTGTGTGCGCCTTCGCAAGTCGACGAGGCCAAGGAGCGCGCCAACCGCATCCTGGGCGAGGCAGAGGTGTCGCCCAACTACCAGCGCCTGCTCGACCGCGGTGATGCCCGTGATGTCGGCGATCTGTGTGCCGCCGGCGACGAGGAGGCAATCCTGGCCCGGATGCGCCGGTTCGCCGACGCCGGCGTGACGGACCTGTCCGTGCGATTGCTGCCCATTGGCGACAACCGCGACGAACTGGTCGCCTCCAAGCGCCGAACCCGCGAAATGATCGCCACGCTGGCAACGGAGTTGCGGTGACCACACAAAACCGGGGTCCGCTGGCGGGAATACGGATCCTCGAGGTCGGCACGATGCTGGCCGGGCCGTATGCCACCATGCTGCTGGCCGACCTCGGCGCCGAGGTCACCAAGATCGAGCCGCCGGGGGGCGAGATTTCCCGTGGGGTGAGCGACAGTTATTTCGCCAGCCTCAACCGCAACAAGTCCAGCGTCTGCCTCGACCTGAATTCCGATGCGGGACAACAACGGCTGGGCGAACTCGTCGCGGACGCTCATGCGCTGCTGGTCAACCTCAAGCCATCGGCCATCCGCAGGCTGGGGCTCACCTACGAGGCACTGCAACGCTGGAACGAGCGGATCGTCTGCGTCGCGATCACCGGCTTCGGGCTGAACGGCGGCGACGATCCGGCCTTCGACTACGTCGTCCAGGCGGGTTTCGGAATCGCCGCGCTGACCGGTGATCCGGACGGCCCGCCGACGCTGCCCGGCTATTCGTCGGCCGACAATTCCACCGGAATGTCCGCGGCGCTCGGACTTCTCGCGAAGATCATCTCCGGTACCGGAGGTCAAGTGGATGTGTCGCTGCGCGACGTGATGCTGTCGCAGCTGAACTACCACGCCGCCGCCTACCTCAACGACGGCGTCGAGCCCCAGCGCAGGCCCTACGGGGCACACTCGTATTATGTTCCGGCGCAACTATTCCCGACCGCCGACGGGTATCTGGCGCTGTTCATCACGCATGATGGCTTCTGGAAATCCTTTGCCGCGGAAGCAGGTATCTGCGGTTTCGAGACGATGGCCGAGCGGGTGGCCCGGCGCGATGAGGTGCTTGGTGTCGTCACGTCGGTGCTTGCCACCGACACCGCCATCGGCTGGGAGCGGCGACTGCGCCCGCTGGGTGTGCCGGCGGCCGCTGTCAGGACGTTGCCCGAGGCGCTCAAGGCGACTCCCGAAGTGGTTGTGCAGGCAGACGATTTTCGGCTTGTCGGCAACCCGATCCATGTCTTCGGCTACCAGCCCGACTACCGGCCGCCGCCGAAGCTGGGCTGACGAAGCCGCCGAGAGTCGAGTTGTTGCGCCGAAATCGCCGATTTCTCACAGCAATTCGACGTTCGGCGTCAAGGAGCGGGCGCGGTGATGTGGGCTTCGGCGAGTTTGCGGAAAGCCGCGACCAGGCGACTGCGGTCCCCGGCGCGGGTCGCCAACACGACATGGCTGGGCTCGACGTTTTCCAACGGCACCGTGGTGATGTCGGGGCGCAGGCTGTTGCCGTGGAAGCCGGCCGTGATGGCCACCGCTTGCCCGGCCGCGATGAGCTCGAACTTGTCCTCGAGCGCATCGATAAACGGGCCGTCCGGTGCCCGGCGCCCGTCGGGGCGGGGATCGATGCGCCAGAAGGCACTCCACGCCGGATCGGAGTGCCGCACCCGCGGCATGGGCTCGTCGGCGATGTCTTCGAGGGTGACGGATTTCCTGGCCGCCAGGCGATGATCGACGGCAACCGCCAAGACCCGGGGCTCGTCATACAGGATCGTCACGTGCAGCTGGTCGGTCGGAAACGGCAGCCGGGTCACCACCGCGTCCACCCGATGATCGAGCAGCGCATCACGCGCTTGGTCCCAATCCAGGTGCAGGACTTGCGCGTCGGCGTCCGGGTGCTCGCGCCGCAACTCCCGCACCGCCGGGGTGACGATCAGGCCCGTCGTGTAGCCGATGATGATGCGGCTGGGCTGGGCCGCTGCCCGGGCCTGCGCCGCGGCTTGGGAGGCCGAGCGCAGTAGCGCCTTGGCCCGCGGCAGGAACACCTCGCCGGCCTCGGTGAGCCGGGTGCCCTGCGGCGTGCGATCCAACAGCCGGACGCCCAGTTGCTGCTCCAGGCGGCGAATCTGCCGGCTCAAAGAGGGCTGCGCGACGCGCAGCGCGCTGGCCGCGCGGCCGAAGTGGCGGTGTTCGGCCACCACGACGAAGTACCCGACCAGCCGGAGGTCGAGATCCACGATCGGCGATGCCGAGTCGGTCATGCGTGGATTGTAACGCCTGCGGAAACGGTAACGGCCTCATCTAATGGATGTGAGCTGCTGTGATGCCTAAACTGCATCGCGCCATGTGGAATAGATCTTGGACACCTGGCCCTTGTGGTCTTTGACTTGATGCATACCCGCCCAACAAGACCCGAGAAGGAAATTCCATGCACGTCTTTGTCACCGGCGCGACCGGACACATCGGCTCCGCCGTCGTCACCGAACTCCTCGAGGCGGGGCACCAGGTCACCGGCCTGGCTCGCTCGGACGAGGGAATGGCCGCGTTGGCCGCTGCCGGCGCGACGCCGCGCCGAGGCGACCTCGACGATCTTGACGGCCTGCGGGCCGCGGCGGAAGCAGCCGACGGGGTCATCCACCTCGCCTTCAAGCACGATTTCGACGACTACGCGGGCGCCGCCCAGACGGATCTGCGCGCCGTCGAGACGATGGGCGAAGCGCTGGTCGGCTCCGACCGGCCCTTCGTGATCACCACGGGAACGCTCTTGCTCGCGTTCTTCGCCCCGGGACGTCTCGGGACCGAACAGGACACGATGGCCGGCGGACCGCGGATCGACTCGGAGAACGTGGCCATCGCGCTGGCCGAGCGCGGGGTGCGGTCGTCGGTCGTTCGGCTGTCGCCGTTGGTGCACAGCACCCTCGATCACCACGGCTTCGCCCACCGCCTGATCAGCATTGCCCGCGACGCGGGCCTCTCCGCCTACGTCGGCGACGGGTCCAACCGCTGGCCCGGGGTCCACACCCTCGACGCGGCCCGCCTGTACCGGCTGGCGCTCGAAGATGCGCCCGCGGGGACGCGGTTGCACGGGGTCGCCGACGAGGGCGTCCCGTTCCGTGACATCGCCGGCGTCATCGGCCGCCACCTGAATCTGCCGGTGGTCGGCATTACCGGCGAACAGGCGCCCGACCACTTCGGGTTCCTGGGTGTTTTCGCGTCCCTGGACAACCCGACGTCGAGCGCCCTTACGCAGAAGGTGCTGGACTGGCATCCTGAAGGGCCCGGGCTGATCGAGGACCTTGAAGCGGGCCATTACTTCGGCGAGTGAAGGAGGGCCGTGGATAACTCCGTGGTCGAAGCGGCCCGCCAGGCGTTGGGACCGGTCGGCGTGTGCTTGCCGGTCTCGTTCACCGGCACCCCACACGTCGACTTGCAACGCGAGGCGGTTGTCCGGCTGGAACGTGCCGGCTACGGCGCCGTCTGGACCAACGAGGTCATCGGCAAGGACGCCTTGGTACAACTCGCGGTGCTGCTGGCCGCGACCGACCGGATGGTGCTCGGCACGTGTATCGCCAACGTCTGGGCCCGGCCGGCTCAGACGATGCATGCCGCGGCCGCCCAGCTGGCCCAGGCCTACCCGGGGCGGTTCGTGCTCGGCCTCGGGGTCGGCTATCCCGAGCAGGCGGCCAGTGCCGGCCAGGAATTCGGTAGCCCGCTGGCCACGATGCGTGACTACCTTGACCGGATGGACAGCCCCACCTGGCCGCCGGCGCCCGACGCGGCCTATCCCCGAATCCTCGCCGCTAACGGCCCGAAGATGCTTGCTTTGGCGGGTGAGATCGCGCACGGGGCATTGCCGGCCGGGATCCCTCCCGAGTTCACCGCTCAAGCCCGGCAGGCGCTGGGACCGGACAAGCTCCTCGTTGTCGGGCTGTCGGTGGCTCTGGACGCTGACCAGGATCGGGCGAAAGCCGCTGCGCGAGCAATTGTTTCGCGCTCGTTGGGCGGGCCGTTGTACCCGGGCATGATGGCCCGGCTGGGTTACTCGGCCCGGGAAATCGGCGAGGTCAGCGACCGGCTGGTGAACGCGGTTGTCGCGCACGGCAATCCGGCGGCCATCGGCGTCAAGGTGCGCGAGCACGTGGCCGCCGGCGCGGATCATGTGGTGCTGCTGCTGCCCATCGGCGGCGACTTTGCGATCGGCGTGGACCAGTATGAGGAAATCGCTGTGGCCTACCCCGCGTAGGCCCGCCTAGCCCGTTGGGCCGTGCTCGGTGGTCGTCTCGAGCAATCGGGGGATCGGCCGCGGATCCAACTGCAGGGCATCGGACATGTGTAGCCGGCCTGCGTTGGCGATCATATTGTCCAGGATGGCCTGAAGATCCTCACCTTCGATTTCATAGATGGCGACATACGGGCCGTCGCCGTCGACGGGACGCAGCCGGCGCGCCGAGACGAACCCATCGAGAGCCATGAGCTCGCCCAGATGGACTTCGTCGTACCAGGTGTTGTACTGCTGTTCGCGGTCGGGCGAACTGGGTCGGCTCTCCACGAGGATGATGCCCTTGGCCATCTTGGATACCTCAGCCGCTTCTCTGGTGATTACTCGTAGCGCACGGTGATCGATGCGGTGTCCGGTACGCCCTGGCACGTCAGAATGTAGCCGTCGGCCACCTCGTCGTCTTCGAGGGCGTCGTTGACTCGCATGGTCGCGTGGCCCTCGACGAGCCGGGCCATGCAGGTGCCGCAATTGCCGGCCTCGCAACTGAACGGCGGCTCCAGTCCGGCCCGTCGCGCGCTCTCCAATAAAGTCTCGCCGGGAACCAGTGGGACCGAGACCTTCTTGCGATCGAGGTGGATCGTGACCGTGCCGGCCTCGGCGCCGTTTGAAGCGGGATCTGTCACCCGTGGGGTCTCCTCGGTGATCCGGGTGACCGTCGCCATGGCCGCCCCCTTCCGTACTTGCATTCTTCAGTATAGAGAATACTATTCTCGCTAAGCGATAGCATCTTCTCAGAAGTTTGAACAACTGGAAGGAACGGGACGTGAGCGAGCCGGCAGCGCTCGTGTTCGAGGAACGGCGATTCAGCCTGCCGCAACTCGACGCGTTGGCCGGCGGGCTGGCCGCGACCCTGGCCAAAGGCGGTGTCATCGCAGGTCAGCGAGTCGCCGTGATGGCCTCCAACCGGCCGGAGTTCGTCGGCGCCTTGCGGGCGATCTGGCTGCTGGACGCCACGGCGGTCCTCATCAGCCCGGCGTGGAAGCGCGACGAAGTGGACCACGCGCTTGCGCTCACCGATCCGGCGCACGCCGTTGGGGACCATCCGGTACTCGCCGGCCTGATGCCGATGCTGCATCTGGACGAACCAATCGCGCCGGGGGAGCCGTTGGCCGGCCGGCCGCCACCGGATGCCGATGCGGTGCTGGTCTTCAGCTCCGGCACCACCGGTCCGCCGAAGGCCGTCCGGCACACCCACGCGGCGTTGCATGAGGCGGTGCGACATTGGCGCGACGCGCTGGTGTTGACACGGCGCGACCGAATTCAGGTCGCCACACCGCCGTCACACATCCTCGGCCTGCTCAACATCCTCACGGCGTTGTGCACCGGCGCGTCGGCGCGGTTGCATCCCCGGTTCGACATCGACCGGATGCTGCATCACATCGAAAACGACCGCATCACAGTCGAAATGGCGGTCGCGCCCATCGCGCTGGCCATCGCCTCCCACCCCGAGCTGGAGTCTTACGACCTGTCTTCGTTGCGCTACATCATCTGGGGGGCGACGCCGGTCAGCCCCAGCGTCGCCGAGACCGTGACCCGCCGCACCGGCGTCGGCTGGGTTCCCGCCTACGGCACCACGGAACTGCCCGTCATCGCGTGTAATCCGTTGCAGGGGGCGCGGCTTGACTCGGTCGGGCGTCCGGTGCCCGGGGTGGACCTGCGGGTGGTCGCGCTGGAGACCGATCAGCCCGTAGGCCCGGGGGAGGTGGGTGAAATCCAGGCCAGGTCCATGTCGTTGATGGCGGGCTACCTGCCCGCCGAAGCGACCGCCGAGGCGATGCGCGACGGCTGGTACCGGACGGGCGATGTCGGCTGGCTGGATAGCGAAGGTTGGCTGCGGATCACCGATCGTCTCAAAGAGATGATCAAGGTTCGCGGCTTTCAGGTCGCGCCCGCTGAGATCGAAACGGTGTTGCACGGTCATCCGGCCGTCAAAGACTGTGCGGTGTTTGGCGTTCCGGACGGGATCAACGGTGAGGCGATCGTTGCCGCCGTCGCGGCGCGCGGACCGGTCAACGCCGCCGCGCTGACCGCCCGGGTGGACGAGAGGCTGGCGTCCTACAAACGCCTGAGCCGCGTTGTGTTCGTGGACGATATTCCGCGCCTGCCCTCGGGCAAGGTGCTGCGCCGAGTGCTCAAGGAGACTTATGGATGTACGTCTGACGGCTGAACAGCAGCAACTACGTGACGCCGCCGCCAAGCTGGCCGACGATCTCGGCCTTGGGGCGGTGCAGGATCTCGATGATGAGAGTCGAATTGGGCGCCTGGACAAACAGATTGAAACGACGGGCTGGAGGTCGCTGCGTTCCGACGGGGCCTCCGGCGTCGAAGTGGCAATCGTCGCAGAGGAATTCGGGCGCCGACTGGTCGACACGCCGTTTCTCGGGCCGGTCCTGGCCGATGACCTCGCGCGGCACGTCGGTGCCGACCCGCTTCGAGCGACCGTAGCCGTCGACGACCTGGTCATCGACGCTCGGGGCGCTCAGCGCGCCCTGATCCTGTCTGGTGAGAAGATCCTGGCGACCGAGCTGGCCGACGTTCGCACTGGCGCCGACTTGACCCGGGCCGAAGCGGACATCGTGGGATCGCCGGCGACACTCGGTGAGGTGAGCGCCGACGTCGCCGCGCGCTGGCTGGCCCTCGCGCTGGTCACCACTTCGGCGGACCTCGTCGGAATCGCCCGCGGCGCACAGGCGGTCGCCTGCGACTACGCGAAGATCCGCGAACAGTACGGCAAGACGATCGGGTCGTATCAGGCCGTCGCGCACCTGCTCGCCGAAAGCCTTGCCCTGATCGAGGGTTCGGTGAGTGTCCTGCGCCATGCCGCTTGGGGGGTCGACGAACTAACGCCGGCCGAAGCCATCCGGGCCGCCCAAGTCGCGAAGGCCTATTGCGCGCGCGCGACCCGCACTGTCTGCGAAACCGCCGTGCAGGTGCACGGCGGCATCGGCAACACCTGGGATTGCCTGATCCATGTCTATTTGCGCCGCGCGCTCACATCGACCGAATTGTGGCCGGTGACCCCGAAGGAGATCGACTTTGGACTTTCGTGATTCACCCGACGAGGCGGCCTTCCGGGAGCGGCTGCGCTCCTGGCTTTCGTCGAATGCGAAGCAATACTCCGGTTCCGGAGACGAATACTGGGAGCGCATGGCCGAGTGGCACCAGGCCCTGTACGACAACGGCTTTTTCGGCCTGTCCTGGCCGCGCGACTACGGTGGCCAAGAATTGCCGCCGGTATACGACGTGATCGTGGACGAGGAGCTGGTTCGCGCCGGCGCCCCGCCGCGGCCCAGCGTGGGGTACCTGGTCTACGGCATCGGCAGGCACGCGAGCGACGAACTGCGGAAGCGCTTTCTGCCCGGCATCATCAACGGCACCGAACGTTGGTGCCAGGGTTTCAGTGAGCCCGGCGCCGGCTCGGATCTGGCATCGCTGACCACCACCGCCACCCGCGAGGGCGACGCGTATGTCGTGCACGGACACAAGATCTGGACGAGCTACTCCGATGTCGCCGACTGGTGTCTACTGCTGGCCCGTACCGACCCCGAGGCCAAGCGTCACCGCGGCCTGTCGGCGTTCGTGCTCGAGATGAAACAGCCTGGCGTGCAACAACGCCCGCTGCGCATGATGAACGGGGTCACCAACGAGTTCGGCCAGGTGTTCTTCGACGGCGCAACGGTGCCGGCGGACCGGATGGTCGGCGCTCCCGGCGAAGGCTGGGCGGTTGCCATGACCGTCGTCGGGCACGAGCGCGAGCCGTCCACACTCGGCTACGCGGCCAGATACGGCAAGCTCGTCCGAAGTCTGTTCGCGCGTAACGCGGCCGATAAAGGTCCGGTGTCCGAGGAGCTCGCGTGGGCGGCGGTCCAGTCGGAAATGCTGACGCACCACGTTCGGCGGCGGCTGTCCGAGCAGCTGGACGGGGTGTCGCACGGGCCAGAGGGATCGCTCGACAAGCTGCTGATGACGTGGGTCGAGCAATCCGTCGGGCACGCCGCACTGGCGGTCGCCGGAACCCGCGATCCCGACTTGCTCAGCGCTTATCTGTATAGCCGCGCGCAGAGCGTGATGGGCGGGACATCACAAATACAGAAGAACATCATCGCCTCGCGAATCTTGGGATTGGGAGTCTGACATGTACGACATGCCTGCCGAAATCGACGTGCGTGCCGACGGGCCGCTGCGGATCGTCACCCTCAACCGGCCGGATGACCTCAACGCGGTCAACGACAATCTCCATGTCGGACTCGCGCGGCTGTGGCAGCGACTGACCGACGACCCCACGGCCCGCGCCGCGGTGCTCACCGGTAGCGGCAAGGCATTTTCGGCCGGCGGAGACTTCTCGTATCTCAAGGAACTGTCCCAAGACGCCGACCTGCGCGCCAAGACCATCCGGGACGGACGTGAGATCGTGCTCGGCATGGCGCGGTGCCGAATTCCCGTGGTGGCGGCCGTCAATGGGCCAGCCGTCGGGCTCGGCTGCAGCCTGGTCGCGCTGAGCGACATCGTCTATATCGCCGAGCACGCCTTTCTCGCCGACCCGCATGTCCAGGTTGGGCTGGTGGCCGCCGACGGCGGACCGCTCACCTGGCCGCTGCACATCAGTCTGCTGCTGGCCAAGGAGTACGCGTTGACGGGCACGCGAATTCGCGCCGAGCGGGCCGTCGAACTCGGATTGGCCAATCACGTGGTCGCCGACCCGGTTTCCGAGGCGATCGCGTGTGCGAAACGGATCATGGAGCTGCCGCAGCAAGCCGTCGAGAGCACGAAGCGGGTGCTCAACATCCATCTGGAGCGCGCGGTGCTGGCCAGTCTGGACTACGCGCTGTCGGCCGAGCACCAGTCGTTCACCACCGAGGACTTCCGAACCATCGTCACCAAGCTCAACGAGGGCAAGAACTAATTTCGGAACAGCCACCGGCGCAGCGCCGCGAATTTCTGCCGGTTTTTCGCCGTGGTGTTACGCCCGCGACTTGTCGTGTCGGCGACTTCTAGTGTCGGCGCGAGACTGGCGCCAGCGCGGTTGGCCAGATCCGTAGCGACCCTGCGAGGTCAATGCTTAGCCGGTGTCGCCTCGGGCCCTTTCGCGGCCAATGCCGCGAATACCGCGGCGTTCGCCGCCGCCCCTACGGCAGCGACGCTCAGATCGCGGGCTTTCACGTGGAAACCCACCGCGAGGGCGAAGTAGACCGTCAGCATCACGGTTGTGAGTCGTGCCAGCCAGGGCGTCCATCTCGCGGACAACAGACCTGCGGCGGCCGCGGCCTTGATGGGTGCGAAGATCCACCGGTATTGGTTCGGAAAATTGATCGCATCGAGCACTTGGGTGACGAACGGCAGCGGAATGGCGTCGCCGACAGCGCTCGCCGCAAGGTAAGTCGCGAGCAGGTCATAGGTTCGCTGCGAAGCCAATGTCTTCTCCTATCGCCGTGATGTCAACGAGTACGCGCAGACCGTACCGCTCTCAATCGTCGTCGTGTCGCCGCAGGAAGTCACGCATCACCTGATCAAACCGGTCGGGCTCCTCGATGAAGGGCATGTGAGCGCTCGACTCGAACAACTCGAACCGTGAGCCCGCAATGCGCTGATGCATTTCCCACATGTGCTCCGGCACGCACTCGTCGTATCTGCCCGCAATGATCAGGGTCGGCAGCGCGATCTCGGCCAGCCGGTCGAACACGTCCCAGCTCCGAATGGTCCCGACGATGTGAAAGTCGCTGGATCCGAACATCGTCTCGAAGATCTCGGTCCCCATGTTCCGGAACGCATCCTCAAGGTCTGCGGGCCAAGGACGAACGCGGCACAGATAGGTTTCGTTCCAGGTGCGGATTGCGGCCTGGTATTCGGCCGAGTGGGTCGTGCCGGCGGCTTCGTGGCGGTCGATGGCGGATTGCGTGGCCGGGTCCAGGTCAGATTTCAATCGGGACACCATTTCCGAAAATTGGGGCATCGACGCGGTGCTATTCGAGATGACGAGGCTCGTGGCCCCGGATGCCGCGTCGAGCGCGTACTGTTGCGCCAACATTCCGCCCCATGAATTGCCGAACACATGAAAGCGGCTGAGGCCCAGCGCTTTTACGACGGCGTCCATTTCGGCCACCGAGCGTTCCATAGTCCAAAGTCCGATGTTGGACGGGCACTTGGAATTCCCGCAGCCCAGCTGATCCCAGAAAATGACTTCCCGCTCGTCGGCCAACCGTTCCAGCGAACGCAGGTAGTTGTGCGGTAAACCGGGCCCGCCATGAATCGCTAGGAGCGGAAGCCCCGGTCCGCCGCCCACCCGTTTGAACCAAACGGCTCCGCCCGGGACCGCGATTGTTCCCTCCAGCGCAGTCGTGCCGTCGGCCTTTGCCAACTGTGCCTCCTGATCGTTTTCGACCCATGGTGGCGTCGGTAGGAGCAGTGTAGATACATGCTCGACGACGAAGGCTCTCCTCCGCGCCGGGCGGCCGCCCTTCTCAGGATTGCGGCTCGGATTCCGGCGACAGCAGCCGCTCAGCAGCCGTGTAGGGATCGTCGTGGCCGTCGACCACTGCCTCGGCGAGCGTGTCGAGATCCGGCTGAGTCCGCAGCCGGGTTTGCGCCAACGACAGGATCTGCGCTCGGGCCCGCGCCAACCGGCGGGCCCGGCTGTCGGTGCGGTGGTGATCGTCGATGGCGGCCACCAGATCCGCAACGCCGTCGCCCCGGGCGGCCACGAGGCTGACGATCGGCGCCTTGGTTTCGGCCCGCAGGTCCCGCACGGTCTGTTCGGCACCCTCCCGGTCGGCCTTGTTGACGGCCACGATGTCCGCGACTTCCAGCACACCGGCTTTGGCGGCCTGCACCGCGTCGCCCGCCCCGGGATTGAGGATGACGACGGTCGGGTCGGCGACGGCGGCGATTTCGATCTCCGACTGCCCCACCCCCACGGTCTCCAGCAGCACCACGTCGTAACCGATCGCGCCGAGCAGTCGGATCGCCGCCGGCACCGCGGCGGCCAGTCCACCGACGTGACCGCGGGTGGCCACCGAGCGGATCAGGACGTCGGAGTCGTTGATATGCGCGGTCATTCGAATTCGGTCGCCCAGCAGCGCGCCGCCACTGAACGGCGACGACGGGTCCACGGCGAGCACCGCCACCCGGCACCCACGCTCGCGGTAGGCGCCGACCAGCGCCCCGATCGTCGTCGATTTGCCCGCGCCCGGTGGTCCCGTGATGCCGATGACCCGAATCGTCGATGGTCCGATACTCGCCAGCACCTCGTCGCGGCGTTCGCCTTCGACCAGGCTAAGCAGCCGACCCGCCGCGCGCTGAGAGCCGTTGAGCGCTCCCGCGATCAGGTCGGTGATCGTCATTTGCGCATTATGGCGCAGCGACCTCGATGACCGTTGCGGAACCCATTCCGCCGCCCGCGCACATGGCCGCCACGCCTATTCCGCCACCGCGGCGGCGCAATTCGTGCACCAGGGTGACCAGCATCCGGGCCCCGGTTGCGGCAACAGGATGTCCCAGCGAGCAGCCGCTGCCGCTGACGTTGACCTCGTCGGGATCCAGGTCGAGCAGCTTGATGGTGGCCACACACATCGCCGCGAACGCCTCGTTGATTTCGAACAGGTCCACATCGGACATCGAAAGTCCAGCGCGGGCAAGCGCTTTCGGTATTGCCTCCACGGGCGCCAAGCCGGTGATCGCGGGGTCGACGCCGACGGACGCCCACGACCGTATGGTGGCCAGCGCGGGCAGCCCGAGCGCGTCGCTCGCGATGGTCAGCACGGCGGCAGCGTCGTTGGCGCCGCAGGCGTTGCCGGCGGTGATGGAGAAGCCCTCGATTTCGGGATGCAGCGGCTTGAGCGCGGCCAGCTTCTCCAAGGTGGTGTCGCGGCGCGGATGCTCGTCGACCGAGAACAGCCCGTGCGGCGTCTCGATGGGCACGATCTCCTCCTTGAAGCGGCCCTCGTCGATCGCGGCGATCGCGTTGCGGTGTGACCGCAGCGCCCAGGCGTCCATCTCCTCGCGACTCACGCCCGCCTTGACCGCGGCGTTCCAACCCACGGTGATCGACATGTCGAGGTTCGGTGCGTCGGGGCGGTTCGGGTGGGTCGGCGGGAACCAGTCGACCCACTCGCCGTCCGTTTGCATCCTTGTCCGCGGCGACGTCGACGCCGAGTTCACGCCGCCGGCGATGACAAGTCGATCCATCCCGGCGCGCACGCTTGCCGCCGCGCTCTGCACCGCCGCCTGGCCGGCCGCGCAGTGCCGGTTGTTGGCCAAACCGGGCACCTGGGGCAGGCCCGCCGTGATGGCCGCGTGGCGGGCGATCACGCCGCCGCCGTACAGGCCCTCGCCCAGGATCACGTCGTCGACCTGCGCCGGATCCAGATCCTTAGCCGCTTCGGCGACCACGTCGTGTGCAAGGTCGAATGCGCTGGTGTCGCGCAGCGTTCCCTTTCGGGCCGTGCCGATCGGGGTGCGCAGGGCGGACACGATGACAGCTTCAGGCACAGGTCTTCTCCAGTTCGGCGAGCACTTCAACAAGCATGAGCAGGGGCTTGAGAGCCAGCTGCACATTCATGAGAACAATATTCTCTCAGGTTGAGAGTACGAGTTGCAAGCAGGGGAACGCCGTCAGAGCTTTGCCTCGCCCATACCACTGCGGGCGCCGGTCTCGTGAACGCATGAATCTCGCAAGAATTCCGCGAAGTTTTGTCAAGCGGTGCGCCGCATCCTAAGTGTCGTCGGCACGCGACCGACTCTGCCACAACATAAACAC
>Ga0318543_10000050_pt1 | contig 18706 bp, 20 predicted proteins | sample GRESIP168b4f24_FD_203487 | JGI IMG/M metagenome (GOLD analysis project Ga0318543, IMG submission 203487) | Tropical soil microbial communities from Luquillo Experimental Forest, Puerto Rico - GRE.SIPMG.168b4f24 | ecosystem: Environmental > Terrestrial > Soil > Tropical forest > Bulk soil... | reverse complement strand
GGCTCGTATACGGCGTCGAGGTCTCCGAGGACATGCTTCGCCGCGCCCGATCCCGGTTCGCCGCACAGATCGCGGCCGGCAGGCTACGGGTGACGGATGGGTCGCTCACCTCCGTGTCCCTCGACGATGACTCGGTCGACGCCGCCATCACCGTCAACACCATCTACTTCGTGCCGGAACTGGACGCCGCCTGTGCCGAGTTGGCGCGCGTACTGCGGCCCGGGGGCCGGCTCATCGTCGGCATGGGTGACCCAGAGGCCATGGCGCGGTTGCCGTTCACCTCGTACGGATTCACCTTGCGGCCGGTCGCCGATGTGATCGCGGCACTCCAGAAAGCCGGCTTGGACGTCGTCGAGCAGCGCAGACTCGACGATGTCGCGATCCCGCACCACCTGCTGGTGGCGCGACACACTGCCATCTGAGTCTCTCAGTCGTTGGACCAGTCGAACTCGTAGAAGATCCAGTTGGTGTCGCTGAAGTTCAGCTCGATATCCGCGGCCTTGACTTCGAAGGTGCCGACGCCGCATTCGCCTTTGCGCCAAATGAATCCATCGGGCAGGACGATCTGAGCTTGATGCTCTTCGCCGGTCACCGGGTTCTTGAAGGAGTCACCCTTCGCGCGGCCAATGCCCTCCGCCGTCATCTCCACCTTCATGCCGGTGCCATCGAAACGAATGGGCGCCTTCACAAGGCCGGTGACCGAAAACGTCGACCCGAGAATGCCCCATGGGTCTCCCCCGAGTGCGCCCGTGTAGATCTGCGACAACGCGTTGATCTGCTCGTCGGTCGTCGCGGGATCGACGATAAAGACGGCCTTGCCGTCACCTTCGTGGATCGCCTTCGGCCATGCGATCACAGCTATCGCCTTGACCCCGGACAGGTCGACATCACCACAGGAGCCCTCGATGATTTCGTTGCCGACCATCGCCTGGCAGCTGCCGTCCGGAGAGGTCGGAAATCCGTGAAAATTGCAGCCGCATCCGGGCAGACAGTTACAGAACTCATAGCCACGCCCCTTCAGATACCACAGGGTGCGCTGTTCAGTCGTGGTCATGACATAGCTCCTTGTTGGACGAGATGGATCACAAATCCGGGATGGACCAGTAGCACAGCACCAAGAAGGACCAGCAGCGCCGCCGTCACACGCGTAAGCCGATCGCCGAAGGGTGCGACTTTCTCCAGCAGGATCACGACCGCGAGCGCCAGCATCCACGCCAATTGCATTGTGCCGAACGCGATCAGCAGGACCATCAGCATCCAGCAGCAGCCGAGACAAAATACGCCGTGGCGGCCGCCGGCAACAAATGCCCCGGCCGGACGGTCGAGGTGCTTGCCGTGCCGGAGGAAAAAGGCTAGCGGCGAGCGGCAGTGCCGCAGACACATCGCCTTGAGCGGCGTGAGTTGATACAGCCCCGCGCCCACCGCCACCACGCCGGCAAGACGACCAGCCCACGGATATCCGTGCGCTACCGGCCCGCTGAGGCGGCTCCACGCCAGAAAGGCGGGGATGCCCGCTGCGCTCCACAGGGCGAGATACCCGGCGACGAATATGACTACTGGAGCTGCGTTTCCGGCGGTTGCGGCGCGGGCATAGAGCCGAACGACCGGCAGGACCGCTGGCAGCATCATCGCGGCCATCATGGCCACCCACGCGACGAGGAACGCGCCAAACAACATCGCCGACTGGGTGTCCATGGACATTTCGCCGCGGCGCATGCCGGCGGCGCTGACCGATGACCACCACCAGCCCAGACCCGCCACACTCAGCAGGAGGGCTGGCAACCACCTATCGGTTGGTGATCGCCCACGCACCTCGCCGTTGCCCACCTGGCCATTCACTTCGCTGACGCCAAGCCTAAGGCCGCTACCCGAATCGCGCGAGAATGTTTCGTCAACGTCTCACTCTCCCTGCGGGTATGCCAGTCGTCGGGTGACCAAATGCGTTGGGTCGGTGAGGGTTTCCACGGCGACGCGGCCCTGCTCGTCGAGTGTGAGTTGCACGGTAACGGACGCGGCCGGGTAGCCCAGGAGCAGGTTTGTGGGTTGGCCCTCCAATGAGGTGAGCACCGCGATCGGGGCGGTGCCGTCCGAATAGGGCTCCTGTGACACGAAGAAGTTTGCGCCCATGTCAAGGCGGGTGGGCTCCGGGCCCGGGCGACGGGTGTCGCTGGTGACAGCCTCATAGACCGTCAGCTGCCCAGCTTTGCGGGTCGCCGAGACCGCAGCGGCCAGTTCGGCCGCGGCCGGTCGGGGCGGCCAGGACACCAACATCCCCGTGGTCCCACCGGCCCAGCCCGGTGCCGTGGCCCGCAGCAGCAGCGGGTTGTCGCCGGGCCGCCAGGTCGCTGGCGCCCAGTAGCAGCCGGTGCCACAGCCGTTCAAGCGAAGCGGCCGGTCGTCCAGGGACGCTGACAGGTCGTAGGCCTGGTCGGGTTGGGGGGTGTAGTAGTCGCCGCGCCGGGGCGCGGACAGTCGCACGAATAGCAGGCCGTCGCTGGCATTGACGCTCACGCCGATCTGCCCGACCAGCGTCCCGAGCGGCAACACCAGACCCCGCGGTTGCGGCGCAGGCGTCCCGGTCTGTGCCGAGCCGCTGGGCGGCGGAGTGGAGATCAATACCGCGGTGACGCCGAGCACGACGGCCAACAGTCCCGCTTCGACGCGCATAACGTTGCCTAGCAACGGGATTCGTCGAGCATCACGTTGGACAAGCCGGCCCGTCAGCGCCGCCAGCGACGCGGCGACCACGAGCCCCACTTTGACCAGCAGCACCCGCCCGTAGGTCGTCGAGAACAGCTGCGACAGCGGTACAAGCGTCACCGCGGTGAGAACCCCGGCGGTGACGACCAGCAGATAGGTCCACAGCGCGAGCCGCATATAACGCGTAAGAACCCAGCGCACCGCCGCACCCGCGCGTCGCCAGGCAACGACGGCGCGGGTGGTGTGCACCAACGCACCCACCCACACCGTGACAGCGGCCAGATGAATGCCCGTCAGCGCCGCCCCCCACGCCCCATGACTTATCCCGGCGTGTGAGCGGATGCCCTCGGCGGCCACGACAACCACTAGCGGCGGCAGTGCCCAGCGGCCAAATCTGATGGTGGCGGTGGCGGCCAGGAGTCCGATCCCTTGCACGAGCAGAACGATTCCGGCGCGGCCCTGCCACGCGGCAGCCAGGCTGCCCGCGTGGACTGCGCGCTGGATCAAAAGGCCCACCACTGCCGCGAGCGCCAGGGCCATGCCGGCCGGCGCCCACGAGCGCAGCGCGGGCAGCGCGGGTTGCTCCTCGCGGGCGGTAACAGTGGCGCGCTGAGCAATCAGTGCGCCGATCGCCTCCGCCAGCCCGGCTAGCAGCAGCCACCGCAACGCCGACGTGCCCCACGCCGGCGCGGTATTCCCGCCGGTGGCCGTGCCCCCAGTTAGGGAGGTCCCCACAGCGAAGCGGAATTCCTGTTCAACCTCATCACCGTCGCTGCCGGTCACTCGCCATCGCACCGAGTAGGTGCCGGGCGGAAGTGGATGCTGCGGGCGTGTTGTCACCGCCCTGCCGCCGCGCTGGCTGCTGGCTGCGTCCACTGGCACCGGCCGCCCTAAGGCGTCCAGCAGCACGATCGCGCCTCCACCGAAGGTCACCGATTCGTTGAACACCAGAGTGATCAATGCGGGGGATGTGTCGACCGCGCTTTGTCCGGCGGGATCGGTAACCAGCAAGGTCGGATGCGCCGATGCGGTGCCCGCGCCCGCACCCGCCATCGCAAGTACGGCGGCCGCAACCGTACCCAGCGCCAAGCGGCGCAGCAGCCTGGTCATGGCGCCGTTGTTTTTGCGCGGCGATCGGACATGCTGATCCCCTCCTCGAGTGGCGCGGAGGCCGGCGTGTGGTCAGATGTCGCGGTCACGGTGCAGTGAGGGCGTATGCGCTTTCTCGTTGAATCATCTACTATGTGTGTACGTAGATAGTACATCGTCGTTGGCGGCCTGATCGATTGGGCGCCTACCACAGCGCCGGTGACCAGACAGGAAGGATTGGCCGTGACGCAGTCCACGACTATCCACGAGATTTTCGACGAGCTGGCCGCCGACCGTCAAGGGCGAAATGGCTTTCCCAAAGCCTCGTAATGTAATTCAGGGAACCCGGAGGTACACATGACCGAAACACCCGAAGCCTCAAGCGAATCCACCACCGGAACGGCGGGCCGGGAACGTCCCAGCCGCCTCAGTCAAGCCGCGGCGGTGGTAGGCATCGTCGCTGGCGTTGTCTTCGTCGTCGCGGTGATCTTTTTCTCGGGATTTTTCTTAGGCTCAGAATCGGAGCAGCACAGAGGACCGCAGGTGATGCGGTGCGAGATGGGCGGCTCCGGCGGAATGGGAAGCATGATGGGCCCCGGTGGCATGGGGCCGATGGGGCCCGGTCAATCGCCGTCATCGGCATCGACGACTCCCCCGGCCCCGAGCACGCCTCGGCCTTAGCCACGCTCGGCAGCTGCCGGCGCATCCAGGTCGTTTTCCAGGATCCAGCAGACCGTGGATTGGTCATGTTCGGTGGGCGCGCCCCGCGACGCGCGGTCGAGAAGGCTCTGCAAGTGGCCTTCGAGGGCCACGAGTTCGGCGATCTGCGCGCGGACTTGGTCGAGGCGGCTGTTCAGAACCTGTCGAACGTGTCCGCACGGCGCCTCGCCGCGATCGTGGATCGCGAGGATTTGGCGAACCTTCTGCAGGGTCAGCCCGGCCGCTTGGCCACGATGGATGAATCGCAGCCGATCCACGATCGGGGGCCCGTAATCGCGATATCCGGACGCACTTCGCGCGGGCGGGGGTAGCAGACCCGAGTCCTCGTAGAAGCGGATGGTCTTGGTGCTGGTGTTAGTGAGTTTCGCCAGCTCGCCGATCTTCATGCGACCCTCCTTGACCTTCCAGTGCACTGGAAGGGTAACACTGGGTTGGTGTCATGGGATCGGAGGTGCTCGCGGTGAGCAAGGCTGTCGTGACGGTACCCGAGATCTCGTGCGCGGCTTGCAAGAGCGCCATCGAGGGCGCGCTCAACCCGCTTGATGGTGTTCACGCGGCCGTTGTCGACATAGCCGCCAAGCGGGTCAGCGTGGACTTCGATGAGGCCCTGATCGGTCGCGATGCTCTGATCGCCGCGATCGAGGGCCAGGGTTACGCGGTCGGCGCGGATGGCTGACGCTGTGACACAAACCACGACCTCACCCGCGAGCTTTGACTTCACGGTCGACGGGATGACCTGCGGGTCGTGCGCAACCCGTGTTCAACGGATCCTGCGCAGACAGCCAGGCGTCGAATCCGCGCACGTCAACTACGCCACGTCGGGCGCCCGTGTGGTGCTCGCCGGCCAGCCCGCCGATCCCGCCGCGCTGCGCGCCGCCGTCGAGCAGATTGGCTACCGGCTGACACCAGCGGAGGTGGTCACACCACTCGCCGCCACCAAGGAGGCCGCGGCCGAACGGGCGTGGCTTCATCGGGTGATCGTGGGTTGGCCACTGGCGCTGGCGGTGGGCTACTTGGCGATGTTCTCCGGGACGCTGCGCGCGCAACCGTGGGTGCACTGGGTCGAATTCGTCCTCACCACGCCGGTGCAGTTCTACGTCGGCTGGCCATTTCTGCGTGAGGCCGCACGCCAGGCCCGCCACCGCGCGGCCAATATGGACACCCTGATCGCGATGGGCACCCTGGCGGCGTATACCTTTTCCACCGCGCGGCTGCTGTTCTTCAGCGGCGACACGTATTTCGAAAGCGCCGCGCTGATCATCGCTTTTCTAGTGCTGGGCCGCTACTTCGAGGCGCGGGCAAAACGGCGGGCCGGCAACGCGATTCGCGCGCTCCTGGAGCTGGGGGCCAAGCAAGCTCGGGTGCTGCGCGACGGTGCCGAGGTGATGATCCCAGTCGAGCAGGTGCGCGTCGGTGACCTGATGCGGGTGCGGCCGGGCGAAAAGGTGCCCACCGATGGCGAGGTGATTGACGGGGCCAGCGCCGTGGACGAGTCGATGCTGACCGGAGAGTCAGTGCCGGTGGACAAGACTCCGGGATCCCAGGTGACCGGGGCCACGGTGAACACCAGCGGCGTGCTCACCATCGCGGCGACCGCCGTCGGGTCGGCCAGCGCGCTCGCTCAGATCGTCTCGCTCGTCTCGGCGGCGCAGGCCGGGCGGGGCCACGCACAGCGACTGGCTGACCGGATTTCGGCGGTGTTCGTCCCGGCCGTGATTGGCCTTGCGGCGCTGACCTTCTTGGGCTGGTGGGTGCTCGGGCAGGAACCGGTGGCCGGGCTGATCGCCGCGGTCGCGGTATTGATCGTGGCGTGCCCATGCGCGCTGGGGTTGGCTACCCCGGTCGCACTCATGGTCGGCACCGGCCGCGGCGCACGGATGGGCATCCTGATCAAAGGAATTGAAGTCCTCGAACGCACCCGTGCCATCAGCACGGTGCTCTTCGACAAGACCGGCACGCTCACGCGCGGCGAGATGTCGGTGACCGAGGTGCTCGCCACGGCGGGCACCAACCCCGATGACGTCTTACGCGGGGCCGGCGTCGCAGAAGCCGACAGCGAGCACCCGATCGGAATGGCGATCGCTGCGGCAGCGCGAGCCCAATTCGGCGCAGTGAGGCCCGTGCGCGACTTTGCGGCCCTGCCGGGCCACGGTGTGCGTGCCACCATCGACAACCAGACCGTCATGGTGGGTCGGCGCACGTTGTTTGTCGACGCGGGATGGACGATGCCCGCCGACCTGATCGGCGAGGCGCAGCGGCTGGAGGAGCTTGGCAACACCGTGGTGTTTGTGGGCTGGACTGGATGGATGCGTGGCCTGCTCGCGGTGGCCGACACCGTCAAGCCCGAAGCGGCCGGCGTCATCGCGCGGTTGCACCGAATGGGCCTTCGGGTAGCGATGATCACTGGCGACAACGCCCGCACCGCCGCAGCGGTCGCCGGAAGCCTGGGCATCGAGCGGGTGCTGGCGGAGGTGCTACCGGCCGATAAGCAGGCAGAGGTGGCCGCCCTGCAAGCCGCTGGTGAGGTAGTGGCCATGGTCGGAGACGGCGTCAACGACGCGCCCGCCCTCGTGCAAGCGGACCTGGGCATCGCGATCGGCACCGGCACCGATGTCGCCATCGAGTCCAGCGACCTGACCCTGATGCAGGCCGACCTGGGGGGCGTTCCCACCTCGATCGAGTTGTCGCGCCGCATCTTTCGCACCATCGTGCAGAACCTGGGCTGGGCGTTTGGCTACAACGTCCTGGCGATGCCGCTGGCCGCGGCCGGCCTGCTCAACCCGATCATCGCGGGCGCGGCGATGGGATTCTCCTCGATCAGCGTGGTCGCCAATTCCCTGCGCCTGCTGCGCTTCGACAACGGACCGACGGCGCGATGAGCGTTGCGGTCTGCCTGCTGCTGTACAGCTTCGCGGTCGCGACGCTCTCACCGTGGGTGCTGCTGCGCTTGACGCGGACGGGCACAGCGCCGCGCTTAGGGGTGGTCGCCTGGCTCGCGGCGATGGTCAGCGTTGTCGCGTCGTGGGTGGCCGCGACGGCGTTCCTCATCGCGTCGCTCGCGCGCGATTGGAACCAGCCGGGCCGACTCGCCACCGCGTGTTTCGCGGCGCTGCGACAGATCTTCAACGGCGATTACGGGCCGGTACTGCAGGCCGGGCTGGTCGCCCTGGCTGCAGGCGCGGCCACCGCACTGAGCCTGCTGGGATGGCGGTTGGCCAGGTCGCTGTCGCGGGCACTCGCACATAGTCGCGGGCACGCGGAGAGAGCCCGCGTGATCGGCCGACGAATCGATGGAGTGGACGCTGTCGTGGTGGATGCTCCCGAACGGGCCGCCTACTGCGTGGCCGGGCGCCCGGACACCATCGTCATGACCAGCGCGGCGCTCGACGCGCTCACCGATCGCCATCTGCAAGCGGTGCTCGCGCACGAGCGAGCCCATTTGGCCGGGCGCCACCACCACGTTCTGGCCTTCGCGCGCGCATTGGCGGTAGCGATTCCCGGGGTGGCCCTGTTCAGCACAGGCGCGCGAGTGATCCCGCGGCTGCTAGAGATGGTCGCCGATGACGCTGCCGCACGGAGCCACGGCTCGCAGACACTGCTAGACGCGCTGCTGGCGTTATCCCTGGATGCGCGGGTGCCGCAGGGCGCCGCTGCGGCCACCGGAACCGACGCGCTGGCCCGGGCCGAACGTCTGGCTACGCCGTCCACCGCCCGAAATCAATGGAGAAGCCGCATGTTGCTGACCGCCACAACGCTTCTCATCGCTGGGGCCCCGCTGATCCCCGCCGCTTTCATTGCGGTCGGCGCAACGTGGTGCTACCCAGGAGGGGTCTAGGACCGCGTCGCCCTGACGATGGGGCTGACCTGGTTGTTCCGCCTTTCTGAGGCGGGTTTGGTCGTGGTGACTTGCCATGGCCGCCGAGGCAGATCGCCCTCCTCGAAAGCGTGCACGTCATTGAGTATCCAGCCGTGGGCCAAAGCATCGACGAGTTGTCGCGAAAAGAAGTGCACGGCGAAACCACTGTGCTCGAACACGTCGTTACTGTGCGGGTCACCGGTCCGTAGTGGGCGTCGCCGGTGTGCCGAACGGTGTAGATGAATACGCCGCCTGGCCGCAGCACGCGGCGAACCTCATCAGCGACGGCATGGATTTCCTTGGTTGATAAGGCCATACACAGCGCCATGTGCGCGAAAACCACGTCGGCTGCTGCGTCTTCTAAAGGTAGAGGTTCGCGCAGATCGTGGACTACCAGCAGTTTGGATCGAGTGCGTGAAGAGAACTCAATCACGCCACGCCATTGGTCTTTTCGCCTGCCGTCATGGCCCGTAGCCAAGCCTGCGTGATCTCGTCAATGAGTTCGGCCTGGGGTGTGTCGAAGCCGATCAGGGCCTCGGCCAGTGGCCGGGTCAGCAGATGAACAACAATTGGCCCAGCGAGCATTTGGAAGGCCAGCACGGGATGCATTCGCCGCAGCCGACCGGCGTTCATTTGGTCGGTCAGGTAACGCACCAAGTCTGGCAGCCCGCGCGCCATGCTGTGACGCATCCCGTCAGTGGTGTCCGGATCGCCCTGGAGCAGTTCGAACACCATGCGCAGCAACAACCCAACACGGCCCTGCATGGCATCGGCGATTGCGTGCGCCACCGCCGGCATCACATCGTCCGGATGCCCGTCGGGCATGGCATCGAGAACGTCGGCCACTGGCTCCCACGGGGAGAACGCCCTCACTAGCTCGCCGAACAGCGCGGACTTGCCGGGGAACAATCGATACAACGTGGCGCGGGACACCCCGGCGGATACGGCCAGCTCGTCCATGGACAACGCCGCTAAACCGTGGCGGCCAACTCGGTCGAGCGCGGCGGCGAGGATGCGCTCACGCGGCCCCTGCGGAGGTGTGTGGCCGGCTTCGCGCAGCAGTTCCTGACGGCTCCCGAAAAGCCGATACAGGGTGCGCACGCCGACACCCGCCGCAGCGGCGAACTGCTCCATGGTGGGCTGCCGCCCACCCGAGCACGCGCGCCTGGCCGCGGCCAGCACCTTCTCCCGTGACTTCTCCACAGGCATGACGCTATAGTAGACGAGACATCTCATCTCATGCCGTGCCAAGGGAGTGTGTCATGGACGCCGTTAACAAACCACGGTCGATCATCCGAATCAGCAGTGGGCGAGCAGGCATGCCGCTCTGGTGTCGCCGCACACACGACCGCCTGCGGTGGTATCAGGTGGTCTACCGGCTCCTGTACCGGCTAGGGCTGAACGTCTGGCAGCGGGGCACACCGCCGGCAGATCTGATCACGATGGTGGACGGTCCTTCGCCACTGCCACCGGGGCGTGCCCTCGATCTTGGGTGCGGCACCGGCACTGACACCATCTATCTCGCCACCCACGGCTGGGATGTCACCGCCGTCGACGCGACGCCAAAGGCACTGAGTATCGCGCAGCGCAACGCAACCGCTGCCGGTGTCACCGCGCACTTCATCCACGGGGACGTGACTCGATTGGGTGAGCTCGGTGTTGGCAGCGGCTTCACGTTGCTGCTGGACTTCGGGTGCTTCCACACCCTGCCCGAAGACCGGCGAACCGCCTACGTCCACGGCGTCACCGACGCCGCCGCACCGGGCGCTACCTTGCTGCTTTACGGCTTCCGCCGGCCGCCCAAGGCCGCGCCCCTGCACGCTGGAGTAACCGTCGACGAGATCCGGTCTCGCTTCATCAGCAGCGGTTGGGAACTCGTGAAAGCCCAGCGCAGCTCAATCGAGACACCGGCTGCCCGAGGCGCCGACGAGCGCTTCGAACTCTGGTGTTACCTACTCCGCCGAGCCGACGCAGCGTGACCCCGCCGGACCTGCCGCCGCATCGGAGCTGGACCGATGATCGATCGTGCCGCTATCGCAGCGGACCTGGAACGCACCCGCACCGACTTCCACCACCTGCTGAGCCTCGTCGCCAGCGACGAGTGGAAGAAACCGACATCCGGGACCCGGTGGACCAACGAGCAACTGCTGTTTCACATGGTGTTCGGCTACATGGTCGTGCAGCGACTGCTGATACTGGTGCGGCTGTTCAGCCGCTTGCCCGAGGGGATCAGCCGGGATTTCGCGCGGGCGCTCAATGCGGCCACGCCCCCATTCGACCGGATCAACTACTACGGAACCAACCTGGCCGCACTGGTTTACAACCGAAAACGCATGGGCGCCAAGCTCGATCGGGTTATCGATGCGCTACAGCGGTCGCTATCCCGTCGGGACCAGAAGGCTCTTCGTCGAGGCATGCATTTTCCGAACCGCTGGGACCCGTATTTCCGGGATTACATGACCTTGAGGGACGTCTACGCCTACCCCGGCCAGCACTACGACCACCACCGCCGCCAACTCGCCCTGGCGAAGCTGACCTAACCGGGGCGCGACCCAACCGCCCCCGCCTGCCAGCAGTTCGTCGCTCGACTTGTCCCGTTAACAACTGTTGGTAGTCGGTTTGACTCGGTAGTCGGGTACAGGGTTCATCCTGGTGAGGTGAGAAGCAGCGAAGTTGCCACCAAAGCGCAGGTCAACGTTCAAACGTTGCGCTACTACGAACGCCGCGGCTTGCTGGCTGAACCGCAGCGAACCAGCTCCGGTTATCGGGTTTACACCCCCGACGCGGTGCAGGTGGTCCGGTTCGTCAAGCGTGCACAACAGCTTGGTTTCACCCTCGACGACATTGAGGATTTGTTGCATCTGGCCGACGGTGGTCCCGATTCGTGCCAGGAGGCGAAGGCGATGGCACGCAGCCGGATCGCCGACCTCCAACGGCGCATCGAGGAACTCGCGGGTATGCGTGACGCGCTCGCTCGCCTGGTGGATACCTGTGATCAGCCCCGCCGCAAGCGCGAGTGCCCGATCTTGCACGACATCCAAACAGCCGCCACCACAACGTCAACCGGCCGGGAGTGACCAAGATGCGCATCGAACTGCTCACTTCGCCAGGCTGCCCCAATGCCGCCACCGCCAAGGCGGCGATCACCGAATGCCTGACCGCGTTGGGCATTGATGTGCCGATAATCGACCGCGTCGGTAGATTCCCCTCGCCGACCGTCCTAGTCGACGGCGTTGACGTGATGCGTCCCGAGGCTGGGGTCCCGATGGGCGACGCGTGCCGACTCGACCTGCCGACACGGCAGCGGGTTCTCGACGCACTGCGAGCACCCATCCGTTGAAGCGCTGTGGAAATTGCTAGTCAGACAACGGAATTCTGATGCCCGAACAGTTCGCCACTCCACCCCAGTCGGTGGCCACCGCCGCCCAGCAGCTGTCGCCGGCAATCCAGCAACTACACCAAGCCGTCCTGCGCGGCTTCCGCGACCACGGCCAATCTCACCGTGACGACTTGCGCAAGACCGCGTCCGCGCTCGGTGTCGACCTCGACGACGCGCTACGACGGCTGGATCGCGCAGACCTCGTGCACACCACACCCGATGGACAGGTTGAGATCGCCTACCCTTTCTCGGGTCGACCCACCGCCCACACCGTCCACCTCGCTGGACACCCTCCGGTCGCAGCGATGTGCGCCATCGACGCGCTGGGCATCCCCTTGATGACGGGCAGCGACGGCGTCATTGACTCGACCGACCCCGACACCGGGGCGCCGATCCGAATTGAACGCCGCGACAGGGAGTGGACATGGCAACCCGCGACCGCCGTCGTCGTGATCGCCTCCACCGGCTGCAGCGGAACCCTAGCCAATAGCATGTGCCGATCGATCACCTTCCACACCAGCCCGCAAAACGCACAAACGCACCTCGACAACCATCCCGAACTCCACGCCGTCATCGTCGGCCAGGCAGACGCTGTTGCCCTCGCCGACCACATATTTGGCCCCCTACTTGCCAATGAATGAACCTGGGCGTGGTTCGTGTCTAAACAGATCCGTCGCCTTGAACAAGCCCAGCGCCGTCTGTGTTTGTCGAAATCGACGATCAGCTCGCCACCCGGACCGTCGTCCAGTCCGCAGTCAGTCCGCAGCAGCTTCGACCACGGCCTCAACCGCGCAACGATTTCAACCCTGCAACGTGCGCGTTTGTCTCACCCATGACGCGATCTAATGTCGCGAACATCAATGTTTTCTCGTTCTGGATGAAGGGCGTGGGTTCAAATCCCGCCACCCCGACTCATTTAACGGCTGGTAGCGCCTCTACTAAATGCTCCTAGGCGGTGTGACCAGTGTCGCTCATCGAACGGCCGTGGAGGTAGGTGCTTGCGGCCACGTGAGCCGACGGTGCAGCCACAAGGCCACGTAGACAAGGCCCAGCAGCACGGGCACCTCGATGAGTGGGCCGACAACCCCAGCCAGCGCTTGGCCGGACATTGCGCCGAATACGCCGATGGCGACGGCAATCGCTAGCTCGAAATCGTTGCTGGCCGCGGAGAACGCCAGCGCCGCTGTGCGGGCGTAGCACAGGCGGAGCCACCGACCTATGGCGAACCCACCGACCCACATCACGGCGAAGTAGACCAACAGTGGCAGCGCGATCCGGGCCACATTCAGCGGCTGTGAGGTAATCGTCTTGCCTTGCAGGGCAAAGAGTACGACCACGGTGAACAGCAGCCCGTACAAGGCAATCGGTGCTATACGGGGCAACAGCTTGCTCTCGTACCACTCTTGGCCGCGCGCACGTTCGCCCAGGGTTCTGGTGAGGTATCCGGCGACCAGCGGGATGCCCAGGAACACCAGAACGGTGACGGCGATCGCGGCGAACGAGACGTGCAGGCTCTGGGTGCGCAGGTTTAGCCAGGCGGGCAATACGTTGAGGTAGAAGACGCCAAGGCCGGCATAGGCCAGCACCTGAAACACGGCGTTGAGCGCAACCAGCACGGCGGCCATTTCCCGGTCGCCGCAGGCCAGGTCGGTCCAGATCAGCACCATGGCGATGCAGCGGGCCAGACCCACCAGAATCACACCGGTGCGGTAGGCGGGCAGGTCTGGCAACAGCAGCCAGGCGAGGGCGAACATGACTGCCGGCCCGATGATCCAGTTGAGAATCAATGACACTGCGATCATGCGGCGGTCGGCGGTAATCCGCCCGATCTCTCGATAGCGGACCTTGGCCAGCACCGGATACATCATCAATAGCAGCCCGATGGCAATCGGGAGGCTAGTGCCATGGATCGACACGGCATTGAGCCAGTTCGCCAGTCCTGGGATCAGACGGCCCAGCAGCAGGCCGGCCGCCATCGCCAGTCCGATCCACAGTGGCAGGAATCGGTCGACAGTCGACAATCGCGCCACCGCGTGGCTGTCGTCCGACGGTGGGGTGCGGGTGGCGCCGGGGTTGTGGCTTATTTGGTCAATCCGTTCTTTGTTGGGCGGCAGCCAGGCGGTGTGGCTCAGGGCAGGCCTTATGGTTGGGTGGCCGAACTGAGGGCGTCGGTCTCGAGAAGCTGTGAAAGTTGTTGCAGTACAGTCCGATTCACTCGGTAGTACACCCATGAGGCCCGTCGTTGGCTGTCCAGCAATCCAGCGGTGCGTAGAACCTTGAGGTGATGGGAGATAGTTGGCTGAGTCAGTTCAATGCCCGCCGATAAATCGCAAACGCAGGCTTCACCACCCTCGTGGCTGGCCACGACGCTGAGGAGGCGTAAGCGCACTGGGTCAGACAGCGCCTTTAGTGTGGCCGCCAATTGGGTGGCAGCTTCGGCCGAGAGTGGCTCACGCACCAGTGGGACGAAGGTACATCCCGGTTCCGTGGCCGACGGTAACTGCGACTTCGACATACATCGATATTGACTGATATCTAATCGGTGCTCAAGTGAACTGTACGAAAACCTCGGGAACGCGACGGATCGGCCGGAGGGATGCCATCAATCCCGCCAGCCCCGCAATGGTGGCAGTCAGCAGCAAGTGGCCGCCGCTTCGTTGTTGCCGTAAGCGGGCGATCCGCAGCATCCAGCATCTTCGGTTTCATGGTCGAGGTGCTGGGGGCTTGATCCGAATGTCTGCGAGTCGGCTAGCACCGTGTAGACCTCCCATTTCTCCCCGGCTGGCCCGGTCACCCAGACCTTGTCTTGGGTGGCAAAGCAGCAGGTCGTTCCGATCTCCTCATCGGTGAACAAGCCCTCGCCTTGCAAGCGGGCGATTTCCTCGTGCACTTTCTCGCTTGACGGGACCTCCACCCCCAGGTGGTTGAGTGTGCCGCCCTGTCCCGGGTTCTCTAGCAGCACCAGCTTGAGCGGTGGCTCAGCCACGGCGAAGTTGGCGTAGCCAGGCTTGCGTTTCGCCGGCTCGGTATTGAACAGCTTGGAGTAGAACGTGATCGCCTCGTCAAGGTTGTCGACGTTGAGGGCGAGTTGGACGCGGGACATGAGAGCGGACCTCCATACCTGTGGGACATATATCAAACTTGTTCGTCTCGCTCAGGATGCCACCTTTTTGATATATGTCAATCCTCTGTGGCAGAATGGTTCCGTGCCGAAGACACTGCCCGTGATCGACATCAGCGCGCCGGTGTGCTGCGCGCCGGTGGCCGCCGGCCCGATGAGCGATGGCGACGCCCTGCGGGTGGCCTTACGCCTCAAGGCGCTGGCTGACCCCGCACGAGTCAAGATCATGTCGTTGCTGTTCAGCTCATCTGCCGGTGAGGAGAACAGCGGCGAACTCGCCGCCGTTCTCAAATTGACCGAGTCAACCGTCAGCCATCACCTCAGCCAACTTCGCAAGGCGGGCTTGGTGGAATCGGACCGCCGCGGCATGAACGTGTATCACCGCCCCCACCGGGATGCGATGGCCGCTCTCTGCGTGGTGCTCGATCCGAGCTGCTGCAGCTGATCTTCGCGCACTGCGAGGGATGGGCCCCCCGCTGATTGGTGAACTCGGACCGTCTTGCCGATTAACGCCGAATGACGTGATAACGAAACCGTCCTAACACCTTGATCTTTGGTTGATAGCTTAGGAAGGATTGACTCAATTATGATTGAGCTATCTTCGGACGGGTTCCGACGGCTGCAGATCCACGCCGCCCTGGCCGATCCTGGCCGCCTGGTCATCGTCGACCGGCTGCTGCTCGCGGATGCGTCGCCCTCAGAACTTCAAACCGCGCTGTCGATGTCATCAAGTCTGATCGCCCACCATCTGGGGGTGCTTGAGGGCGCGGGAATCGTGCGCCGAGTTCGTTCAGAAGGAGATCGTCGTCGTAGTTATCTGCAGTTGATCCCGGAGTCGCTAGATTTGTTGGTGCCCGCGACGGCGTGGCGGGCGAAGCGAGTGGTGTTTGTTTGCACAAAAAATTCGGCGCGCAGCCAGTTGGCGGTGGCGGTGTGGAATCGTCGAAGCTCGCTGCCGGCGACCTCGGCCGGGACTCATCCCGCCGCTGAAGTACACCCCTGGGCGGTGGCCGCAGCGGCGCGCCGCAATGTGCCGATGCGGCCCCACACCCCGCGCCACCTCGACGACATTGTTAAGCCCAAAGACGTGATCATCGCGGTCTGCGACAACGCCCACGAAGAACTGCCCGCTGACAGCCGGCGCCTGCATTGGTCAATCCCCGACCCCGTGCGCACCGGTCGCGCCGACGCCTTCGACCAGGTCCTCGACGAGCTGACGGTCCGCATCGATCACCTGGCCCCCACCCTGGACCCCGCTAGCAACCGAGCCAACGCCACCCAGCACTAACGCATTGCACCGACGACCGGAGGTAACCACGATGCGGACTTCATCAAAGCTGTCTTTGGCGGGCCTGAGCTTGCTGGCGGTCACGGTGCTGGTGTTTGGGGCATGCGCGAAAGAAAAAAACGTCCCCCCATACGCCACCGGCGCGAAAGTGGACTGCGGCGGCAAACAGGCGTTGACGGCCAGCGGCTCCACCGCGCAGGCCAATGCGATGACCCGCTTCATCAAAGCCTACGAAAACGCCTGCCCCGGACATACGCTCACTTACACGTCCAATGGCTCGGGTGCAGGGGTAAGCCAATTCCTGGCAGGCCAAACCGATTTCGGTGGCTCGGACTCGCCACTAGCCGGAGACGAATACACCAAGGCCCAGCAACGGTGCGGCTCGGACGCCTGGAACTTGCCGGTGGTGTTCGGCCCTTTGGCGATCACCTACAACCTGGAAGCCGTTAACCAACTGACGCTCGATGCCCAGACCCTGGCGAAAATCTTCAACGGCAAGATCACCCGGTGGGACGACCCCGCGATCAAGGCGCTCAACAGCGCAGAGATGCCCTCAGAACCCATCCACGTGGTGTACCGCAGCGACGCCTCGGGCACCACCGATAACTTCCAGCTCTACCTCGACGCCGCCGCCAACGGCACCTGGGGCAAGGGCACCGGCAAGGTGTTCAACGGCGGGGTCGGCCAGGGCGCCGCGGGCAACGAAGGCACCTCAGCGATGGTCAAGAACAACGAGGGCGCGATCAGCTACAACGAATACTCGTTCGCCCAACAGCAGCGGCTGTTCGCCGCCCGAATCGTGACCTCCGCCGGTACGGATCCGGTGGCCATCAGCAGGGACACCGTCGGCAAGGCCATCGCAGGCACCACCATCGCCGGTCAGGGCAACAATCTCGTGTTGAACATCTCGTCGATTTACAACCCCACCCAGCCCGGCATCTACCCGATCATGCTGGCGAGCTACGAACTGGTGTGCTCGAAATACAGCGACGGGCAGACCGCCACGGCGGTGCGAGCTTTTCTGCAGTCCACCCTTGGGCCAGGCCAGGCCAACTTGGAAGACTACGGATACTTCCCGTTACCCGATCAGTTCCAACCGAAAGTGCTCAGCGCCGTCAACGCCATCAGCTGATCCCGAATCACGTACTTCAAGCCGAACTATCAAGCCGCGCCCACCACCGGCAGCTACTCAGCGTAGCCAAGCTGTGGTAAGCCCGACGAAGTCACTTGCGCGCTAACGGCCAAACCGAGGACATCATGACGAAACCCACTGTGCTCTTCCTTTGCACCCACAACGCTGGTCGCTCCCAAATGGCCATGGGATTCTTCGCACACCACGCCGGGGATCAAGCAGCGGTCTACTCGGGCGGCTCCGAACCAGCCGATCAAGTAAACCCGTCAGCTGTCGCCGCGATGGCAGAAAAGGGTATCGACATCACCGCCGAACAACCGAAACGCTGGACTCACGACATGCTCGCGGCCGCTGACGTAGTGGTCACCATGGGCTGTGGCGACATGTGCCCGGTCCTCCCGGGTCGCCGCTACGAGGAATGGTTGCTGCCCGATCCCGCGGGCCAACCGCTGGAAGCTGTTCGACCGATACGAGACGAAATCGACCTTCGCGTCCGGACACTTTTGGCGGAGCTTGGTGTCGGTGTGAGGGCTGGGGGGTAACCCCGAAGTGATCCAAACGCCGCATTGACCGGCCAGCGCCTTCTCTCTCGATCGAATCGAGTCTCCAAAGCGTCCGCAGTAGCTCCGACGACGCTCGTTCATCACATCTAAGAGCGGTGTGGCTGCGTCGAGACTCCGAGCGAATCCGCGACCGACGCAGTCGGGTAGGCGTCCAAAGAACCGGAGGAGTATGAGCAGTCGCCGCACCACGATGTAGCCGAACACCATGTGGAACAACAACTCCTCGTTGCTCCAGCGGGTGCCCGAAGTCGGCTTGTCTCATTCGTCGTCGCCGACGAGGCTCAGCAGGCCCAAGAAGGCATTGCAGCGTCCTCTAACTCTGCCGCGATTTCCGCGCGGTCAGTGGTGGGTTCGGACATGGCAGCCTCGATTCGCTCGCCCGTTACACCGTGGTGCGACTGGGCGTCGACGCTGCGCGACTGTCAATCGTCCGCGTGCCGGCGGGCCACGATGCGCTCCATGAGGCCCAGCTTGAACCGTTCCGCCCGTTCAATGGTGAACGCCCTTTGGGTGACTTTGGTGAGGGGGCGGCGCAGGAAGTGCTCGCTGGCCATCGGTACGGTGACGGTCTCGAGTGCGCGCTGGACGCCACGTGCGACCCGAGACGAGCTTGCGACGTGGTCGACGAGAATCAGTCTTCCCCCGGGCCGCAGTACCCGGGTCATCTCGTCCAGTGCAAGATCGATGTCGGGTATCGCGCACAACCCGAACGTGCACACGACGGTGTCGAAAGTGGCGTCGTCGAATGACAGCGCGTGCGCGTCACCCTGCTGGAGCACGACCTCGCGTCCCAGATCACGTGCGCGGTTCCGGGCAATCTCGAGCATCTCGTCGCTGAGATCGATTCCGGTGAGGCGG
>Ga0318543_10000048_pt1 | contig 18998 bp, 17 predicted proteins | sample GRESIP168b4f24_FD_203487 | JGI IMG/M metagenome (GOLD analysis project Ga0318543, IMG submission 203487) | Tropical soil microbial communities from Luquillo Experimental Forest, Puerto Rico - GRE.SIPMG.168b4f24 | ecosystem: Environmental > Terrestrial > Soil > Tropical forest > Bulk soil... | reverse complement strand
GCTATATGGGCATTGACATCAATGTCGGCAGCGGCGAGCGGGCGAAAAATCCGCTCGGCAGCTCGGCCAAGGTGCGCCAGGCGCTCGATTACGCCATCGACCGCGAGGCGCTCAATCAGGTCGTCTTCAACGGCGAATTCGTTCCGGGCAATCAATGGGTGAGCCCGGAAAATTCCTATTACCAGAAGGCCCTTCCGGTCCACAAACGTGACGTCGACAAGGCCAAAGCGCTACTCAAGGAGGCGGGGGTCAGCACTCCCTTCGACGTCGATTTCATGGTGCCCAAAGGCGCCGAGACGCAGGCGGTGGCGGAGGTGATTCAAGCGATGGCAGCCGACGCCGGCATCAATATGAGGATCCGCGTGACCGAGTTCGCAACATCGCTCAAGCAAGCCGAGGCCGGCGAGTATCAGGCCTTTCTCCTCGGCTGGAGCGGCCGCAGCGATCCCGACGGCAACGTTTATTCCTTCTACAAGTGCAAGGCGCCCTTGGATTATTCCGGCTATTGCAACCCGGAAGTCGACAATCTGCTCGACCAATCGCGCATTCCCTCCGCCACGGCGCAGCGCAAGGCGATTTATGAAAAACTGACCAAGATCATCCTGGGAGATCCGCCGATTCTCTACCTCTATCACCCGCACATGCTGATCGCTCACACGATGCGGCTTGAGGGTTATCGGCAGATGGCTGACGGTCTCGTGCGCGTGGTCGGACTGAAGCTGAAATAGGCTCCGCACCAGGCGCGCAAACGCCATGCTGACGTTCCTCGGCAAGCGGCTGTTGCAGCTCATCCCGACGTTGTTCTTCGTCTCGGTGATCATCTTTTCGCTGCAACAGCTCCTACCGGGCGACCCCGCGCTCGTCATGGCGGGGGAAGAGCGCGATCCCGAGGTGATCGAGCAGATTCGCCGGCAGTATCATCTCGATCAGCCGCTGCCGGTCCAATACGTCTATTGGGTCAAGGGCGTGCTGTCCGGCGACCTCGGCGAATCGATGCGGATCAAGCAGCCGGTTCTTTCACTCATTCGTGAAAAGCTCCCGGTGACGATTCAGCTCGCGTCATTGGCCATCATCATCGCGCTCGTCATCGGCGTCGGCGCGGGCATCGTCTCGGCGGTGAAGAAGGACAGCATCTGGGACTATGTGGCGAACGGCTTCGCGTTATGGGGGATCTCGACGCCGAATTTCTGGCTCGGCATCATGCTGATCTTTCTGTTTTCGGTGAAGCTGGGCTGGCTGCCGGCCTCGGGCTACGTGCCGCTGTTGGAGGACTGGCGGGTAAGCTTCGCCTCGATGATCATGCCCGCTTTCGTGCTCGGCAACGCGATTGCCGCGATCCTGATGCGGCACACGCGCAGCGCCATGCTGCAGGTGCTGGAAAGCGACTATGTCCGCACTGCGCGTGCCAAGGGGCTGCTCGAGCGGAGCGTCATTCTCAAACACGCGATGCGCAACGCGTTGACGCCGGTGATTACCCTCGGTGCGCTCGAATTCGGCACCTTGCTTTCGGGCGCCGTGCTGACGGAGCAGATTTTCACCATTCCGGGATTCGGCAAGCTGATCGTCGATGCGGTGTTCAATCGCGATTATGCGGTGGTTCAGGGAGTGGTGTTGGTGACGGCGACGACCTATATCGCCCTAAATCTTCTGGCGGATATGGCTTACATCCTGGTCAATCCGCGACTGCGCGATTGAGCGATGGGTGACGCGGCGCTCATAACCGGGCTTGCCGGCGCGACCGAAGACGAGCGCGTCGAGACGCCCACGGCGCGCGCCACGCGTCGATTGTTACGCCGCAAGGGAGCAGCGTTCGGACTCTTCGTGATCGCGCTTCTTGTCGCGCTGGCGTTGCTTGCGCCGTTGATCTCTCCCTACGATCCGAACCTGCAGACTTGGAGCGCGGTGCGCAAGGCGCCGTCGGCGTCGCATTGGTTCGGCACCGACGATGTCGGACGAGACGTGCTCGCGCGCGTGATCTATGGTGCGCGCGCCTCGCTGCTGGCGGGCGTCATCTCGGTCGCGATCGCGCTTTTCGTCGGCGTGCCGATCGGCGTAATTTCCGGCTACGTGGGCGGCTTCGTCGATGCGCTGTTCGGCCGCATCACCGATGCCGTTCTGGCGTGCCCGTTTCTCATTCTTGCCATTGCGCTCGCCGCCTTCCTGGGGCCCAGCCTCGGCAATGCGATGATCGCAATCGGCATTACGACGACGCCGATATTCATACGGCTGACGCGCGCCCAGGTGATGGCCGTGAAGGTCGAGGACTATGTCGAGGCCGCGCGTGCGGTCGGCAACCCGCATTGGCGAATCGCGCTCGTTCATATCCTGCCGAACACCCTGCCCGCGTTGCTGGTGCAGGCGACGCTCTCGATCGCCGCCGCCATCATCGCCGAAGCGTCGCTGTCTTTTCTGGGGCTTGGTCAACAGCCTCCCGCGCCTTCGTGGGGTAGCATGCTCAATTCCGCCCAGCGTTTCCTCGTCAATGCGCCCTGGATGGCGGTTTGGCCGGGGCTTGCAATTTTTCTTGCTGTTCTTGCCTTCAACCTGGTCGGCGACGGCCTGCGCGACGCGCTCGATCCGCGCTCGCGTTGATCGTGCCGCCTCGCAACGGGGCGTTTTACGCAGCGAGGGCCAAAGGTGGAAAGGCTCAGAAGGAGCAAATGTTTTCCGGTTTGCCCCGAAGGCGGACCAATGGCACACGTCCTTCATGTCCGGTTTGTGCCACTAACGGACCTTGTTGCCCTTAAATCCAAACATCATTCTCGGCGGTGCGCTCGCCGCCCGCATGGCCAGTATTGAGTATCCCACGCGGCTCGATCAGCAACAGCTTGACCTCGTGTTCGGCGTAAGGCTTGTGCTCTACACCCTTCGGGACGACGAACATCTCGCCCGCCGCCAACTGGACGACACCATCGCGAAAATCGATCCTCAGAGCGCCCTCTAAGACGATGAACGTCTCATCCGTGTGCTTGTGATCGTGCCAAATGAAGTCGCCCTGCAGCCGCACGAGCTTGAACTGGTAGTCGTTCATTTCGGCTATGACCTTCGGCTGCCATTGCTCGTGGAATAACCCGAACTTCTTGCCGAAATTGATCGCCTCGTAGGTCATGTGGCCTCTCTGTCGATAGAGACTGAATCCGGTCGGGTTGCCGCCCGGCCGCATCAGACTCGCAACGAAGCCGCTTCCGATCGAAGTTCCTTCTTGCCGGTCCTGGCGAAAACGGCGCGCGCCGCGTTCACGGCGGCCCCATCCTCGAACGGATGGCCCAGCTGCCGGATGACAATTTCGAAGGCCGCGAGCGCGGCGACCACGTCGGCCTCGGAGACCGCCCCCATCGTTCCCCAACGCCACATCTTCCCGGCCATCTTGCCCTGTCCACCGGAGATCACGACGCCATGCTCGTCGCGCAGCTTCGTCAACACCGTTTTGTTGTCGAGGCTCTGCGGCGTCACAATGCCGGTGACGGTGACCGAATGCACGCCGTCGCGTGAGAAGATCTGCATCCCAAGCGCCTTGATGGCTTGATGAAGCGCGTCGGTGTAGCGCGCGTGACGCCCCCAGACGTTCCGGGGCCCTTCCCTTTCGTAAAGGTCGATCGCGACGTCGAGCGCAAAAGCGACCGAAACCGGCGGCGTCCAGGGCGGCTCGCCCTTGTCGAAAAACTCCTTGTGCTTGTGCAAATCGAAGTAGAAGCGCGGCGCCTTGTTCGCCTTCATCTTGTTCCATGCGCGCGGGCTCACCGCGACCATCGCGAGGCCGGGGGGACACCCGAGCGCCTTTTGCGACGCAGCGCAGACGATATCGAGCTTCCACTCGTCCATCTTGAATTCGCTCGCGCCCAGCCCGCTCACCGAGTCGACGACGACGTAGGCGGGGTGATCCCCGATCGCACGCGACATCGCGCCCAGATCGATCTGGACGGCGGTGGAGGTCTCGTTGTGTGTCAACAGGATGCCGGTGATCTTGTTTTCGCGGTCGGCGCGCAACCGCGCGGCCAGTGCTTCCGGGTCGACCCCGGCGCCCCATGGCGTCTCGAGCACCTCGACCGTGCAACCCCATATCTTCGCGATCGTGGCGATCCGCTCGCCAAAAACGCCGGTCGGGCACGCGAGCAGGGTGTCGCCCGGGCCGAACATGTTGGTCACCGCCGCCTCGAGGCTGCCCGTCCCCGATGCGCCCAACAACAATACGTCGCCTGTCGTTGCGAAGATCGATTGCATGCGTTCCGCGATGCTGTGGAGCAGGCGCGCGTATTCGGGGCCGCGATGATTGATGAGCGGCTTTGCCATCGCGGCCAGCACTGGCTCGGAAACGGCCACGGGCCCAGGGATGAACAGCAGGCTCTTTCGCATAGGAAGGGTTTCGGGCGGTAAGGACGTCGGTGTCGGTGTTGCCACCCAAACGATAGCACATCACGGCGCCGCCAGGAGACCGCCGCACCGCGGAATTTCGGTCCCGTCACCGCGGCTCCATGTCCGCTCTGGGCGAAAAGCGGAAAGGCTCGCCCGCAGTGCTACTCCCACCCTCGGTGTGGAGCAACAAGGTCAAGATCGCAGTTGATTTGGGCGTGGCGGCAGGCGAGCTAGAATACGCGCAGGCGATCAGACATGATGCCTCGTTGGTGGTGCAACGGAGGGGGTGAGATGAATAGAGCATTTTTCGGCTCGGCGCTTGCAACGTTGTTGTTCGCGGGCCAAGCGCCGGCTCAGCCATATCCATCGCGTCCTGTGACCTTCATCGTTCCGTACGGGGCTGGCGGTCCGGTCGATACTCTGGCGCGAATCCTGAGCGAGCCGATGCGTACGTCGTTGGGCCAGCCGGTCATCGTCGAAAACGTGACCGGCGCGTCCGGCACGATCGGAGTAGCTCGCGCCGCACGCGCCGCTCCCGACGGCTATACCGTGAGCATCGGCAACTGGCCCTCGCACGTGGTCAATGGCGCGATTTATACGCTGCCCTACGACATCCGTACGGATTTCGAACCGGTCGCGCGGCTGCCAAGCAATCCCTACGTGGTCGTGGCAAGAAAGGACCTGCCGGCCAGCGATCTCAAGGGCCTGGTCGCATGGCTCAGGGCCAATCCCGACAAGGCGACCGAAGGCACGGCCGGACCCGGTTCCGGGCAGCACGTGAGCGGGATTTACTTTCAGGACGTGACAAAGACCCGCTTCCAGTTCGTGCCGTATCGCGCGGGCTCCGCCGAGATCATGCGCGACCTCGTGGCCGGACACATCGATCTCACATTCGATCAAGCCATCACCGCGCTGCCGCATGTGCGCAACGGCGGGGTCAAAGCCTACGCCGTGACCTCGAACAAGCGGTTGGCCGCGGCGCCCGACATACCCACGGTCGACGAGGCCGGTGCGCCGGGCGTGTATATTTCGACTTGGTATGGACTGTGGGTGCCCAAAGGCACGCCGCCCGAAGCAATCCGCAAGCTCACGGTCGCCGCAATGGACGCGCTTGCCGACCCGACGGTACGCCGGCGGCTGACCGACCTCGGTCAAGAAATTCCGCCACCGGAGCAGCAAACCGCAGAAGCGCTGGCCGCGCATCAGAAGGCCGAGATCGAGAAATGGTGGCCGCTGATCAAAGCGGCCAACATCAAGGCCGAGTGAGTCCCCCGTGGATCTTATCGTCCGCAACGCACGTCTTGCCGACCGGTCATCGGGCGAACTCATCGATATCGGGGTGGAACGAGGCCGCATCGTCGCCCTCGAGCACGCGCTCGCTGGCGAGGCCGAGGTTTATGACGCCAAGGGATGCCTCGCCTGTCCTGGGCTGATCGAGACCCACATTCATCTCGACAAATCGCGGATCATCGACCGTTGCGCACCGCAGGACCGCAAAACACTCAGTCCGGTGAAAGGCGTTTCACCGCTGAAGGAGAGCATGTCGGTCGAGGACGTGTGCGCGCGCGCCGAGCGCACCCTGCAAGACTGCATCAAGCACGGTACCACCCGCATGCGCACGCAGGTCGAAGTCGATCCCGCCATTGGCATGCGCGGCTTCGAGGGGGTGCAGTCGCTGATCGCCGATTACAAGTGGGCCATCGACATCGAGATCTGCGTCTTTCCGCAGGAAGGGCTCACCAATTATCCCGGAACCGATGAACTGCTGGTGGAAGGCTTGAAACGCGGCGCCACCGTGGTCGGGGGCGCTCCCCGCTACGATACCGATCAAGCAGGTCAGATCAGGCGCATTTTCGAGCTCGCTCGCGAGTTCGACGTCGACATCGACATCCATCTCGACGTTGGCCCGACCGCCGGTGCCATGAACATCTACCTGGTGCGCGAGCTTACGGAGCAATTCAAGCGCGGCGGACGGGTCGTGGTCGGCCATATGGCCAAGCTGTCCTTGTTGCCGCCGGAGCAGGTGGCAGCGCTGGCACGCAGCCTGGCGAACACCGGTATCGGCGTCACCGTCCTCCCCACCACCGATCTCTTTCTCATGGGCCGTGACCGCGACCACGCCGTCGTTCGCGGCGTAGCGGATGCAAATCTGCTCTGCGAGCACGGGGTGAATTGTTCGCTCTCCTCGAACAACATCCTCAATCCCGCCACCCCCTATGGCGACTGCTCGCTCATCCGCATGGCCAATCTCTACGCCAACGTTCTACAGGTCGATCGTCCCGAGCGGCTGCGCGAGTGTTTCAGAATGCTCACGGATCGGTCAGCGCGGCTGCTCAATCTTAGCGACTATGGCTTTGCCGTCGGCCGCCCGGCTGACATTGTCATCGTCAATGCGGAAAGCCCTGAACAGGCGATTGCCGAAATCGCCCAGCCGCTCGCGGTATTCAAGCATGGACGGCAGACGGTAATGTGGCATCCGCCGCAACTGCTGAGACCGCGGCAGCACTGAAGTTACCGGCGTCGCCCCCCGCCGCATAGCGCCATGCGCGAGGCCGCGATGGCCGCCTTGCTTAGGCCCCCTGCCATGTTCGAGCGCGCGCTCAACGCATTCTGGATTTTGCTCGGGGCTGCCGCGGCAGCCTATGCGTGGACGCTCGGCTTGATCGGCGCGTCCGGTCCCGAGAGCGGTTTGTTCCCCTTTCTTGCCGGCTTGATCATCATGGGTGCGGGCGTCGTGCTGCTGTTGCGGCCGTCGAGCGAGACTATTGCTCCAGACTTCCCGCGCGGCGATGCGCTGTGGCGCGTTCTTGGCGTCATCGCGGGGCTTGCTTTCATGGCGATCAGCATTCCGTTTCTGGGGTTTGCGGCTGCCGGTTTCATAACGATGGTCATCTTGCTGCGCACCGTGGAAAAATCCAGTTGGTGGTTCTCGCTCGCGCTTGCCTTGGTTGCCATCGTGGTCGTGGTTTGGTTATTCGGCCGCATACTGGGCATGGCACTGCCGCGAGGTCCGTGGGGTTGGTGAGGCATGGAGGCCATCGGCGGGCTGCTCACCGGTTTCGGCATCATCGTCACGCTCGATAATCTTTTTTTCTGCTTTCTCGGCAGCCTGATCGGGACGCTGGTGGGCGTGCTGCCTGGCGTGGGCCCGCTCGCGGCGCTCGCCTTGCTGTTGCCGATCACTTTCACCATGACGCCTGTCGGCGGAATGGTGATGCTCGCCTCGATCTTTTACGGCGCTATGTACGGCGGCTCAACGACCTCAATCCTTCTGAACATCCCAGGCGAGGCCGCGTCGGTCGTGACCTGTCTCGACGGTCACCAGATGGCGAAGCAGGGGCGCGCCGGCGCGGCACTGGGGATCGCGGCGATCGGCTCCTTCGTGGCCGGCACACTCGGCGTGATCGTGATGACGTTCTTTGCGCCGACGATCGCGGCGATCGCCATTCGTTTCGGACCGCCTGAGAATTTCGCCCTGATGGTGCTCGGCATCGTTTGCACGCTTTTCATGATCACCGGCTCGCCGGTGAAGGGCGCTCTGATGGTGGCGCTCGGATTTCTCGCTGCCGCGGTCGGCATCGACGTCGTCAACGGCCGCGAGCGCTTCACCTTCGGGTCGCTCGATCTTTCCGCCGGCATTGAACTTCTGGCGGTCGTCATCGGACTGTTCGGCGTGACGGAGGTGTTGAACAACGTCGAGAGGGTTGTCAAAAGCACCCTCGTCGCCGAGCGCATCCGCGGCTTGTGGCCCACGTTGGCGGACTGGAGGGCCTCGTGGCGGCCCATGCTTCGCGGCAGCGGATTGGGATTCCTCTTGGGTCTGGTCCCCGGGGGCGGGCCGGTGACCGCGTCGTTCATGTCCTACGCCCTGGAGAAGCGGTTATCCGCACACCCCGACGGCTTTGGTAAAGGCGCCATCGAAGGCGTAGCCGGCCCGGAATCGGCCAACAACGCCGCCGTTGCGGGCAGCATCATCCCCGTGCTTTCGCTCGGCATTCCAAGCAACGCGGTGACGGCATTGCTGCTCGGCGCCTTGGTCATTCACGGCGTCCAGCCGGGTCCGCTGTTCATTACGCAGCGGCCCGATTTGTTCTGGGGAATCGTCGCCAGCATGTATGTGGGAAATGTGTTGCTGCTGTTGCTGAACCTGCCGCTGGTCGGGCTGTGGGTGCAGTTCCTCCGCATCCCTTATCGCGTGCTGTTTCCGGTCGTGCTGCTTCTCTCGATCGTCGGCGTCTATTCGGCCAACAAAAATGTGTTCGACCTGTGGGTCATGCTCGGATTCGGCGTGGCCGGTTATGTGCTGTCGAAGCTCAAGTATGATCTCGCGCCGTTCGTTATCGCCTTCGTGCTGGCTCCGCTGCTCGAGCAGTCATTGCGGCAGTCGTTGGCGATGTCGCCCGACGGCGCTATGATCTTCGTTCAACGTCCGGGTACCGCGCTGATGCTTGTGTCGAGCGCGATTCTCGTTGCCTTGATGGCGCGTCGTAAGCCAAAGGGAGGGAGTCGATGAAGGAAAATACAATTGTTCTCGCGCTTCTGTCGGCGCTGCTGGTCACTCCCGCCGCGGCGCAAAACGGCGACGCCAAAGCCGAACTCGTCAGGCTCAAGCCCAACGACTTTCCCACCGCCCCGATCGAATACACCGTGGTCTACCCGGCCGGCGGCGGGATGGACGTCACGGCCCGGTTGCTCGCCAAGTATGTCGAGAAGTGGAGCAATGATCGCATCATCGTCAACAATCGCACCGGCGGCGCCGGCATGGTCGGCCACGCTTACCTCGCCACCCAAGCCAAGCCCGACGGATACACGGTTGGCATCATCGCCAATCTGATGTGGGGCGACGCGATGCTACGCGCGCAGGGTCGCTGGACCTACGCCGATCTCGAGCCGATTGGCTATCTCAATTCCGATGCGCTGACCTGGGTTGGACCAACCGAGGGACCGTACAAGGACATGTCGGTCAAGCAACTCGTAGCGACCGCGAAGGACAAGCCGGGCACGCTCCGCGTCGCTACGGTTCCCGGCAGTATGTGGGACTACCTCATCGAACAGGTCGAAACGAATACCGGCGCGAAAGTTCTACGCGTGCCGTTCCAGGGCGGCGGGGCCGGCATCAATGCCCTGGCCGGGGGAAACGTCGACATCGCACAAGGATTTTACTCCGAGTTCCGCGGCCTCGCCGACGCCGGCAAGGTGCGGCCTATCGGCGTGGCGGCTTCGGAGCGCCTGGGTTTCCTGAAAGATACGCCGACGATGAACGAGGCGCTGGGGGGAGATGAATACCAGTGGTTCGTCATCCGATTTGCAGTCGTACCGAAGGGGACGCCCGAGGATCGCAAGGCCTACCTCGGGGCTGCCATACGCGCCGCGATGAAGGACCCTGAACTGGTCGCCGAGTATCTCAAGGCCGGCGTGTATTTCGATCCGAAGCTCACCGATCCTACGCGAATGCAGGCCAATCTAAATGCTTACGTGGAGGCCGAGCGCGCATTTTACGTAAAGACGGGTCGTCTGAAGTAGTCGGGCCATCGCCACAACACGCAGGGCCATTTATGCGGCGCAGTTCGGAGCGGATTCTGACGACGCATGCCGGTAGCCTGCCGCGGCCCGAAAATTTGACCGGCCTTTTCGTCCGCCGCGCCCGCGGCGAAAGCATCGATGCGGACACGATCGCGGCGGCCGGTCTTGCGGCGGTGAGGGCAATCGTGCCGCGCCAGGCGGAAGCCGGCGTGGACATCGGCAACAACGGCGAGCAGCAGCACGATTCGTTCTTCCTTTATCTCAAGGAACGGCTCACCGGTCTCGGCGGGAGCTGGCAGCGTCCGTCACGCGCGGATGTCGAACGCTATCCCGAGTTCAAGAAGCGGTGGCTGCAGCAGACGTCGAGCGCGGCGCGGGTGTCGCCCAACGAGGGCCTGCCGATGACCGTCGGAGAGGTGCGATATATCGATACGGCGGCGATCGAGAAAGAATGCCGTGACTTCGCGGGTGTCCTCAAAGAGCATCCGAACGTCTTTGTTGAAAGCTTCATGAATGCCCCCTCGCCCGGCATCGTCGCCGCGGCGATCAAGAACCAGTATTACGACAGCGGCTTGAAATATCTCGAGGCGCTCGGCGACGCTCTGCGGATCGAGTATGAAACCATCGTACGCTCCGGCTTCGTGCTGCAGATCGATGCACCCGACCTCGCCCTGGAGCGGCACATTTCCTACAAAGATGAGCCGCTCTCGAAATTTCTCGAATTCGTCGAACAAGTCGTTGCAGTGATCAACCGTGCGCTCGAAGGCATTCCGTCAGACCGTGTGCGCCTGCACGTGTGTTGGGGCAACTCGGAAAGTCCCCATGACAGCGACGTACCGCTTGAGAATATCCTGCCAATCATTCAGCAAGCGAACGTCGGGGCTCTGTATTTGCCCTTCGCCGGCCCGCGTCACGCGCATGAATTCCGCTGCTTTAAGAAGTTTCCGCTGAAGTCCGGGCAGATGCTGGTGGCTGGCGTCATCGACCCGCTGACCAACATCATCGAACACCCTGAGGTGGTCTCGGATCGAATCGAACGGATCGTTGCTGTGATCGGAGACGCTTCCGCCGTGCTCGCCGCGAGCGATTGCGGCTTCGACACCTCGGCGGGGTGGGGGCGTGTCGCTCCGGATGTGGTGTGGGCGAAGCTGCGTACGCTCAGGGACGGAGCGCGACTCGCGTCTGCGAGACTGTTCTGATTTTCCGTGCCAATGGGCGACGTCAGTTCTTCCGCGCGCAACCAAACGGTGTAACATTATCCGCAAGCTGTCAGCAGGACACACCGACGCCGTCTTCAGCGGCGTGCCGTCGGCAGGCGCGCAGCGAGACGGAACGCGATGAAACTTCCTCGGAGACAATTTCTGCGTCTGGCAGCGGGTGCGGCTGCGCTGCCGGCAGTCTCACGGCTCGCGCGGGCGCAAGCGCAGGACTTTCCCATCAGGCCGGTGCGGATCATCACCCATTCGGCGCCGGGCGGCTCCCCGGACGCGCTGTTGCGGATTGTCGCCGACCGCCTGTCGCAGATGTGGGGACGGCAGGTCCTCGCGCTCAACCATCCGGGCGCCGGCGGCGCCGTGGCGGCGCGCACCGCCGCTGCCGCCGCGCCCGACGGCTATACGCTCTACATGCCGGCCTCGTCGGCCTTCGTGACGCTGCCGGGGCTGCAAGCCAACCTGCCGCTCGAAGTGCCGCGCGATTTCGTCCCGGTCGGCTTCGTCGGCGAGCAACCGTTTTTCCTGTCGGTGGCGTCCTCGCTCGGCGTGACGACGCTGCCGGACTTCATCGCGCTCGCGAAATCACGCCCGGGCGAAATCTCGTATGCCGCAACCGGACGCGGGACGCTGTCCCACCTCGCTGGCGAAGCGCTGCAACAACGCGCAGACATCAAGCTGCTCATGGTTCCTTATCTGGGCGGCACCGCGCAAGCGCTCAACGATGTGATCGTGGGGCGCGTGCCGATGGTCATCGATGGCTATCCTCCACTCGCAGGCGCGTTGCAGGCCGGAGCCATCAGGGCGCTCGCCGTCGGCTCGACGGCGCGCCTGCCCGAGTTCCCGGATTTGCCCAGCGCCGCGGAAACGCTTCCCGGCTTCAACGTCCGCGGCTGGCTCGCGCTGGTCGCGCCGGTCGGCACGCCTGACGCCATCGTGCGCAAGCTGAGCGACGATTTGAGCGCCGCGGTCACCGATCCCGCGACCAAGACCAAGCTCGAAACGACCGGCAACTATCCGCATCCGATGACGCCGGCCGAACTCCTGGCCTTCATCCACGCCGAGCAGCAGATGTAGAAACCTGTGCTGGAGCAGATCGCGCGCAATCCGTAGGGTGGTGGCATAATTTGCCGGTGGGCGCCCACGAGAAATCGGACGGACTTGCGCCTCACTCGTCGTAGACCAAATCCCCGAACCGCACCCAGCGTTTGCCATCGAACCGCGTCAGCTGCAACTGCTGGACGGCCCAATAGTCGGTCGGACTGGTGTTGACCTTGATTCCCGGGAGCAGCATCGGGAGCTCGAGGTCGCGCAGGTTGGTCGCCTGGCGCATGACGTTCTCGCGCGAGAGATCGTTGCCCGCCTGTTTGAGCACCTGTATCAAGGCGGCCGCAGAGTTGTAGCCGTAGCCAAAACTCGGCCGGCGCAAATCCTCACCCGGTAGATACTTGCTCATCCAGGCGCGCCAATCCTTCATCCCCGGGTCATTCTCAAACTCAGGATCGAGCGGGTCCTTGGTCCAGGTCGAGGACAACAAACCGATGCTGCTCTCGAGCCCGGCCGGCTGAAGGACAACCGGCACCGAGGCTGAGATATTGCTCACGAAAAAAATCGGCTTCCAGCCGAGATCGCGGACCTTACGGATCGCCTGCACGGCGAACGGCGGGAGGGTGACGGCGATCAGCGCATTGCAGCCGCTCACCTGGAATCCGACGATCTGCCGATCGATCGAGGCGTCCGTGAACTCGTAGGTCGCTTCTTTGACGGTCGCGGCGTATTTGTCGCCCAGCACGTCGCGCAAGCCGTCCGTATAGTCGTGACCGAACTCAGTGTCCTCATGGAGGATACAGATTTTTGGATTTGGCTCCTGCTTGAGAATGTATCGCGCGTAAAGACGCGCAGCCAGTCGATAGCTCGGAAGCGTGCCCGCGATCGTATAGGGCGTCGCCTTGTAATTGCCCCAGCGGTAAGCGCCGCTCGCGATGAACAGCTGCGGAATTTTTCGCTCGTTGAGATAGTTCGCCACCGCGAGCTGAGTGGGCGTCCCAATCGAACCGTAGGTAAAGGCGACGTGCTCCACTTCGATCAGCTTGCGCGTCTCGTTCCCGGTTCGCCACGGCAGGAAGCCGTCGTCGGCACTGATCAGGTTGATCTTGCGACCATGGATGCCGCCCTGATCGTTGATCATTCGCATGTAGGCCTTCTCGGCCAAACCGAGAGACGAGAGCCAGGCGCCCGGACCAGTATAAGGCATGGTCTGGCCGATCTTGATCTCGCTATCGGTCACTCCCGGCGCGTTCTGCGCGGCCGCCGACATCGCCATGGCCCCGCTCGCGAGCAAGCAGCCGAACAAAATCCGAAGCACTGCGCGCCCCCATTCGCCTTGGATACGACGGGTTGCCTTGCGGCCCTGGCGGAACGTCGGCGGCCGTTCGCACACCGCCGGCTGCTGCGCGCTCACCCCGGGCGGCCAAGCCACCGCGGCGCCGAGAAGACTGATGAAATCCTGACGCTTCATTCGATCACCTCGGCGACGAAGTGACGCACGCGTGCGGAAGGGACGCCGTCCCAACCACTCAGGCGTCCCTCTCGCATTTCTTCATGAAACTGTTCTTGGCGGCGCCGGAGAGTTTCTTGCCCTCCGAGCTCACCGCCTTTGGCGCGCATGCTTCCCGTTTACATTTTTTCAGGAAGCTGTTGAGCGCAGCGCCGGCCAGCGGCTTGCCATTCTTGCCGACCGCTTTGCTTGCGCAGGTTTCTTGCGCCATGGCCGGGCCGATCGCCAAGGCCGCGATGATGGCACCGAAGATAATCCGCTTCATGGGACTTCCTCCCGTTGGTCAACCCGTCGTCTATAGCAAAAATTGCGGCTCCTAACAGCCGTAACAAATCGCCCCACAGCGCCACACCTGCGCTTCAGGTCCAATGGCCTCCGTAGTGGCGTCACCGGAAAGCGACGCGGACCGCCCGGCTCGCTGATCAGCGCGCGCGTGCACGCTCAACGGCCATTTGCCGCCGGCTACCAATTCGGCGGGCGCTTTTCGACGAATGCCCGCAGTCCTTCCTGCGCGTCGGCGGTCGCAGCAACGCTGCAGAAATTTTCCACCGCCTCACCAATGCCGCGCCGGTAATCGAGATCGTTGACCCGCAGGAAAGCAGCGCGGCCCAGCCGCATCGCTGTTTGCGGCTTCGCCGCAAAAACACGCGCCATCGCCCGTGCTTCGTCCCGCACGCGCTCGTCCGGCACGATCCGGCTGACGAGGCCGAGAGAGAAGGCTTCTTCGGCGCCGAAGGCGCGGCCGCTGAACAAAAGCTCGAAAGCGCGATGACGGCCGACAATGCGCGGCAGATGCACAAAATGAATTGCCGGAACGAGGCCGAGATCGATCTCGGGATAACCAAACGTGGCGCTTTCCCCGGCAAGGAGCACGTCGCAGGAAATGGCCAGCGTCATGCCGCCACCCCGCGCAGAGCCGCCGACGGCGGCGATCGACGGCTTGGCGAGATTGTATTGTACGTCGGCCAATTCCACGTAGAGCTTGTCCAGCAATCGCCGCACGTCGGTTGCCGGCTTGCCGAGCATCAGACGCAAGTCCAACCCCGCGCTGAATCGGCGCGGCAGCGCGCTCGTCAGCACGACGGCGCGAACGTTCTCGTCGGCCGCAGCCCGGCGCAACGCCGCTATGAGTTGCTCGAGCAGCGCAAGGCTTAACGCATTCACGGGCGGGCGCGCGAGGCTGATCTCCGCGATCTGGTCGGAAACGTCGTAGTGCAAGCCTTCGTCCATCGTCACTGCCGACCTCCTGATCTAGCGCCCGCGCCGTTTGTGCCGGAGCTAGCGCAGATGACATGAAACCCAGTGTCCCGGTGCGACTTCACGCAACTTTCAAGCCGGCCACGATGCTCTGCACCTCGGGCCAGTGTTGCACGCCGCGGCGAGTCATCAGCTCGATGTAGCCCGGGTTTTCCCACGTCTTGATGCCCGCCTCGAAACTTGGCCGCGCCTTGCAGCGCCCATACCACTCGGCGACGTGATTGCGATCGCCGACCATGCCGAAAATGTTCAGGTGCTCGAGCCGAGCCAAATACGGCGTAAAGGCAACATCCGCCAAGGTGTATTCCTCACAGGCCAGCCAGCGGTGCTCTGCGAGCGCCTCCTCCATCTCGTCCAGGAGCTGCAGCATGCGCTGGACAGCTGTAATGAAATGTTGCGAGCGAGTGCCGTTCTCAATCACGTCACGCCGGCGCTCGCGTTTGAAGATATTTGGAATTCGGTCAAGCATTGCTTTTCCAAGCTCGGCGCGCTCGAGATATTGATGACGAAAAGCGATGCCGAAGCTGAGGATCGCCGCGCAAGCGTCATGCACATCCTCATCCAGCTGCTTGATCCACAGGCGCATCTTCGACCTGTTGTATGGATCATTCGGCCGCAGCCGCGGCTCTGGAGAGACGTCCTCTAGATACTCGAGAATGACATTGGACTCCGTAACAACGTGTCCGTCGTGAACAAGCGTCGGCACCACGGCGCGGCGGTTAAGCTTGAGATACCACGGCTGCTGATGCTCCGCCGCCCGCAGCACCAGGTGCTTGTCCTCCCAGGCGAGCCCTTTCTCTGCGAGACAGATCCTCACCTTTTGCGCGCACAGCGACATGTCATTGTGGTAAAGCGTCAGCATTCGAAGCTCCTTCCGGATTTATCGATCTCTCGTGCGGACGCTTGTTGAGTGGCGTAGCTTGCCGCTGAACAAACGCGCATCACGCCGATGCTTGCCCATTCTGCAGTTTTCAACGCTCGGGTCAGCCCGTGAATTCGAGGATGTAGAGCCCGTCGTTGTAGTCGGTGCTGTAGATCAGGCCGCCGGCATCGACGAATACGTCGGCGGATTGGATCACCTGCGCGCGGTTCGGCCGGTGGTCGATCATGCGCGCGGGCGCGGGCGGCACCAGCGCACCAAGTTCCTTGGGCCGGTATTGGTCGCCGATGTCGAACACGCGCACGCCTGCGTTCTGATAGGTGGCAAAGATCAATTCCGAGCTCACGAAACTGCCCGGCCGGTTCTCGTGGATATTGTGCGGGCCGAAGTGACCGCCCTTCTGCACGTAGTCGGCTTCCGCCGGCGTCGGGAAGGTGGAAATGCTCACGGGATTTTCCTTCACCCGGTTGTCGAACACCCAGGTGAGCTTGAGGCCATCCTCCTGATGATCGAGCACGGCTTCATCGAGCACGACAAGGAGATCGCGGTCGGGCAGCGGCAGGCAATTGTGCGTCCCTCCCCCGAACGGCGGCGACCAGTTCCGCTGCGTGATCAACTTGGGCTGCGCGCGGTCGGCGACATCGATCACCACCATGCCGGCGTCGCGCCACGCGGCGTAAGCGGTGTCGCCGTGCACGATCGCATGGTGCAATCCATAGCGGCTGGTCGCCGGCCATGACGGCGTCTCACCACCGGCCTGGTTCATGCCGGGGATCCAGTACCGTCCGGCCGCGCGCGGATTCGCCGGGTCGTCCATATCCACGGTCATGAAGATGTAATCGGTGAAGCCGTCGAGCAGCGCGGAGACGTAGGCCCACCGTCCGCCAGTGTACCAGATGCGGTGAATGCCGCCGCCGTCAACTGGCATGAAGCCGATGCGTCTTGGGGCCTGCGGCTTGGAGATGTCATAGACTGCGAGCCCCGCAGTCCAGTCGCGCGCGGTACTTTTCTTTTCAGCCGTGCCCACCACCTTGCCGAGCTGACCTTTGTAATAGGCCTTCTCGTCGGCGAACTCCGCGGCCGCGAACATGTCCTTGGCGTTGATGACGAGGAGCAGGTCGTCATGGGTTTGCAGGTGGATGTTCCAAGTCCCCGGCGGCGCCGCCAGGTAGTTCACCGCGCGCGGGCGCTTGGCGTCGCGCACATCGACAACGCTGAAGCCCTTGGAGAACATGTGGCCGATATAGGCGTAGCCGCGATGCACCATGATCTGCACGCCGTCGGGCCTGCCACCCTGGTCGGAATGGCCGATAATGCGCATGTTGCGCGCGTAATCGGGTTTCGGCAGGTCGCTCATCGATAGGCAGCCAAGAAATTCGGTACCGCGATCCAGTCCATCATCGCGCGGTCATCCTGCAACAGCTTCCACATCGCGCGCTCTTCGTCCGTGCGCAAGTTCACGCCGAGATGGGTGCCGAGCTTGCGCCCGTGCAGCATGATGCGCTCGCCGATCGGCTGGCGAATCCTATTATAGGCGGCAAGCCCAGCGTCGATATCGTCATGGCTGCCGAGCGCCTCGGCAAGCGCCTGGGTGTCGCCGCCGGCCTTGGCCATGCCGAAGCCCATGTGCGGGCGCGCGGACGACGCCGCATCCCCGACCAGCGCAACGCGCCCGAATACCAATTGCGGGGTCGAGAAGTCGTAGATCGGCGTGAAGAACGGCCGCATCTGGCTAAGGCAATCCAGAAATTGCGGCGGCATAACCGCTCCGGCATCCGCGCGCATTTGCGCAATCAGGTCTTTGCGGATGAGCGGCGGCGGCACGGAATACTCGTGCTGGTGGCCGTTCTCGTCCACGCACATTTCGCGCAGCGTGTGCGCGTCACCGACCCGATACCAGATGAAATTGTAGCGGCGATGGCCGAACCGCAGGTCGTTGTTCAGTCCGGCGATGGGATAGCCGATGATCTGCTGCTGCTGCGGCAGGAAGAACGCGAAGTAAGGTAAAATACTTTCGCGCGTGTGCGGCTTGAGGTCGGCTTCGTTCGGCGCGCCGCGCCAAATGTAGTAGCCGGAATAGATCGGCTGGATCGCCGGCGCGACCTGCGCGCGCACGCTGGAACGGATGCCGTCGCTGCCGATGAGGATATCGGCGCGCTCGCTGTGCCCGCCGGCGAAATGCACGACGACGCCGGAGCCGTCCTGCTCCACGCGCTCGAAGGTATGGCCGAGGTGGTAACGCGGCGCATCGATGGTCTCGCGCAGGAGCCGCTGCAACCGGTCCCAGGAGGTGAGGATCTGCGGCAGGTATTTCTCTGCGATCACGCGCCCGTCGCGGTCGAGAGCGATGCGTTTCTCGACCTGGACGCCGAGGTCGCGGGTGCCGGCGCCGCTCTGGCGAAGCGCGTCTAGCAGCTCCGGATGGGTGGTGATCCCGGCGCCGCGGCCGACCAGTTCGACCATCGAGCGCTCATAGACGTCGGCGTCCCACCCCTTCTGCCGCAGGAACGCCGCGGCAAACAGGCCGGACATCGAGCCACCGATGATGATGGCGCGACGCCTGCGCCGCGAAGAAGAGGAAAAAGAAACCGGCATCTGCTGGATCGGACGAGGCACTTTCGAAAAATGATACACCACCCGCTCGCGCCAGCGAGGGGTCGTTGCGGCATCATGACTCGCCAGCGAGCCTCGCGTAGCCGGCGGTCAGGGTTTTGTGGAATGGGAGGGCGGATTACGCTATAGCCCGCCAGAAGGGCGTTTGACGCCCGTCTTCGCGGGCTATGGACGGGCGTAAACGCCCTTGGAGCCATCCGCCTCGAGGGCGAGAACAGGGAAGGAAAACGACGTGCAGTTGTGTCTACGCGCGAGCTTCGTCGCGGTCTTGCTTGCCGGAGGCTTGGGGGCCGAAGCTTCGGCGCAAACGCCGGAACAGTTCTACGCCGGCAAGACCGTCGATTTCGTCATCGGCTATCCGCCCGGCGGCAGCAACGACACTTTCGGGCGGCTGCTCGCCCGCCATCTCGGCAAGCACATTCCCGGAAAGCCCGCGATCGTGCCGAAGAATCAGCCCGGCGCCGGCAGCTTCCTGGCGGTGAACACGATCTTCAACGTCGCTCCCAAGGACGGCACCGTCATCGGCATCGGCGCGCCGACCATCCCGCTCGGCGAGAAGCTCGGCACTCAGGGCGTGCGCTTCAAGACCGCCGAGCTCAATTGG